>Ga0169931_10001194_pt1 | contig 42935 bp, 45 predicted proteins | sample Kivu_15m_20L_FD_129675 | JGI IMG/M metagenome (GOLD analysis project Ga0169931, IMG submission 129675) | Freshwater microbial communities from Lake Kivu, Western Province, Rwanda to study Microbial Dark Matter (Phase II) - Kivu_15m_20L... | ecosystem: Environmental > Aquatic > Freshwater > Lake... | reverse complement strand
TACTAAGAATGCGCCGTCGCCGTTCGCGCCCGTTCGTGTTCGGCGATGAGCTCGCGCTTGAGGATTTTCTGCGAAGGGCCCTTGGGGAGCGGGGTGTCGCGAATCTCGATGATCCGCGGATACTTGAACGCTGCAATCCGCTCCTTGCAATAGGCTTGCAGCTCGGCCTCGCTCGCATGCGCATTCGGCTTCAGGTACACGACGGCTTTCACCTCTTCACCAAGCTCTTCGTGTTTCACGCCCACCACGGCCGCTTCAGCCACGGCCGGATGCTCGTAAAGCAGCTCTTCGATCTCGCGCGGATAGATGTTGTAGCCGCCTCGCAGGATCATGTCCTTCTTGCGGCTCACGATATACAGGTAGCCGTCTTCGTCGAGGTGGCCGATGTCGCCCGAGTTGAACCAGCCGTTCTGAAGGACCTGGGCCGTCGCCTCGGGCTGTTTGTAGTAGCCCTTCATGACGTTGACGCCGCGAATCAGCACATCACCATTTTGGCCCGGCGGCAGCGTGTTGCCGTTATCGTCAACGATCTTGATCTGACAGCCCCAGATCGGCTGGCCGCACGAACCGGTGCGTGGCAGGACGGGGTCCTGGCTCCAGGTGGCGGTGGGCGAGGTCTCGGTCAGGCCGTAGCCTTCGCGAATGTGGAAGCTGTAGAAGTCTTTCCAGGTTTCCAGGGTTTCGATCGCGATCGGCGCGCCGCCGCTGTTGCACACCCGGAGCGAGCTGAGGTCGTACTTCGGCCGCTCCGGATGGACGAGCATTGCCTGATACATCGTCGGCACCGCGGCAAAGTGCGTCACCTTATCGCGCTCGATGATCTCCATCGCGCGGGCGGGATCGAAGCGCGGCATCAGCGTGAGCGTGCTGGCCATCGCGAGCACAGTGTTCATCACGCACGATTGGCCGTAAGAATGAAACAGCGGCAGCACGGCCATCCGCACGTCACTTTCACGCGGCACTTCGGTGCTGAGCATCGGCAGCACGCGTGACTGATAGAACAAATTGAAGTGTGACAACTCGGCGCCCTTCGGCTTGCCGGTGGTGCCGCTGGTGTAGCCGATGGCAGCGGTGTCGTTCGGATCGGTCGCGGCTATTTCGAACTCGCGATCACCCGCCGCGATCAGGTCCTGCAGGCGATGCACGCCCGGCTCGTCGATCTTCGGCGAGGCATTCGGCCAGTCGACCAGGATCAGGTGCCGGCAGGTTTCGACGTTGCGGAATGCCTCGAGCGCTTCGGTGAGGTACTCGGTGCAGGCGATGATGCCGATCGCTTCGCTGTCCTCAAGCAGGAATTCAATCTCGCGATCCTTGTACAGCACGTTGATCGGCACGACCACGCCGCCCGGCTTGAGAATGCCGAAGTACGCGACAACGAACTCCGGAATGTTGGGGAGCATGATCAGCATCTTCTGTCCCGGATGCAGCCCCAGCTTCACGAGCGAACTGGCGAGCCGATTGGTCTGCTCTTCAAGCTGCCCGTAGGTGAGCTGCTGGTCGTCGCAGATGACGGCGGTGCGGTCGGGAAAGCGGCGCGCGTTCTCCGAAAGAACGATAGCCAGGTTCAGCATGACTCGAGCTCCTCGTGATTGCCTGGGCCGGTGGAAGCGTCGCTCGTGTGTTGCAGGGAATGCCTTTGCGAGCGGGCGCAAGGGATAGCATAAGCGGTCCGTGAGCGACGGGCGATATGGGGACGGACGAGGGGAGTGCGCGCTCTTCAAGCCAGGGGAATACCTTCCCCTGGACCTGAACCGCTCCGTCCAGGGGAAGGTATTCCCCTGGCTTTAGGTCCCATCTTCCCAAAGCCGGGCGGATCGGGTACATTCTACCGAACGGACGGTAGGTGCCGCCTCGGGGCACATTTCCGGCCGATTTCGGGCCTTTTCCCAAGGGCTCAGAAGCGGCTCGCGGTGCTCGTTAGCGGGTTATCTGTTCCCATCCACGTTCCATCCGGCTGTTGCCAGTGCGCGGTCGGCGGCGATTATTTGCCGCTTGGCCCAGCGCCGCACCAGGCGGACCAATCGTCAGCAGGAGATCGACCGATGAGAGAAGCCGTTGTGGTTGCCCATTCGCGGACGCCGCTCGCCAAGAGCTTTCGCGGCTCCTTCAATCTCACTCGGCCCGACGACCTGGCCGCCCATACCATCACCGACGTGCTGAAGAAAGTCCCGCAGCTCGACGCCTCGGAGATCGAGGATATCTACATGGGCTGTGCGAATCCCGAACATACGCAGGGCATGAACGTCGCCCGCGTCGCGGCGATTCGGGCCGGTCTGCCGGTGAGCGTGGCCGGCTGCACAATCAACCGTTTCTGCTCGTCGGGCTTGCAGGCCGTGGCGATGGCCTCGCACCTGGTGCTGAACGAGAACGTCGACGTCGCGCTCGCCGGTGGCGTGGAAAGCATTACCGCGATTGCCGGTCGCAAGGGTGAGCCCAACCCGGTCGTGATGGAAAAGAAGCCCGGCATCTACATGGTGATGGGCGATACGGCCGAAGTGGTGGCCAAGCGGTACAACATCAGCCGCGAGGCCCAGGACGAGTACTCGCTCACCAGCCAGCAACGCACGGCAATCGCCCAGGCCGAAGGCTATCTCGACGAAGAGCTGGCGCCGATGACCGTCACCCGCGGCATCATCGACAAGGCGACTGGCAAGATCGCCGGCACCGAAGAGCACACAATCACCAAGGACGAGTGCAACCGGGCCGACACCACGCTCGAAGGTCTGCTGAAGTTGAAGCCGTACTTCGATCCGGACAGCGGCCAGGGCTCGGTCACGGCGGGCAACGCCTCGCAAATGTCCGACGGCGCCAGCATGTGCGTCGTGATGTCGCGCGAGCGGGCAGAAAAGCTGGGCATCAAGCCGAAGCTGATCTTCCGCGGTTTCCAGGTTGCGGGCTGCGAGCCGGACGAGATGGGCATTGGCCCCGTGTTCGCCGTGCCGAAGCTGCTCAAGCGAAACGGCCTCACGGTCGATGACATCGGCCTGTGGGAGCTGAACGAAGCTTTTGCCGTGCAAGTGCTGTACTGCCGCGACAAGCTGGGCATCGACCCCAAGAAGCTCAACGTTAACGGCGGTTCGATCGCCATCGGGCATCCGTTCGGCATGACCGGCTCGCGAATGGTCGGCACGATCGCCAACGAGATGCTGCGCCGCAAGGTGAAATACGGCGTGGTGACGATGTGCATCGGCGGCGGACAAGGCGCGGCCGGCCTGTTCGAAGCCTGCCTGTAAGAGCACCTTCGCACTCGCAAAGCTCGGGAGCCAACTGGCCATGCCAACGCTGCGCACGCCTGACGAGCGATTCGCCAATCTACCCGATTGGCCGTATGAGCCGCGCTACGTCGACGTGGCAGGCGGGTTCCGGATGCACTACATCGCGGAAGGGGAGGGGGATCCGATCCTCTGCCTGCACGGCGAGCCGTCGTGGGGATACTTGTATCGCAAGATGATCCCTGGGCTGAGCCGAGTCGGTCGGGTGGTCGTGCCGGATCTGATTGGCTTTGGACGGAGCGATAAGCCGGTCGGCAAGGATGCGTATACGTACGCCCTGCATCATGACGCGGTGGCGAGCTTTGTCGAAAAGCTCGATCTGCAGCGAGTAACGCTCGTGTGTCAGGATTGGGGTGGGTTGCTGGGGCTGCCCGTGGCCATGGAACAGCCGGAGCGTTTCGCGCGGCTGGTGATCATGAACACGGGGCTGCCGGTGAGCGGAAAGCCGCTGACTCCGGGGTTTATGGCCTGGCGCACGTTTGCCGAGAAGTCGCAGGACATGGACATTGGCCGGGTGATCGACGGGGCAACCGTCAGCAAGTTGACGCCCGAGGTGCTCGCCGCCTATAACGCGCCGTTTCCGGATCTGAGCTACAAGGGCGGGGCGCTGAAATTTCCGCTGCTGGTGCCAATCAGCGAGGACGCCGAGGCGCTGCCCGCGATGCGGCAGACGGCCGAGCGGCTGAAGATCTGGACGAAGCCGGCTTTGATCCTGTTCAGCGACAAGGATCCGGTGACCGTGGGGGGCGACAAGTACTTTCGAGAACTGATCCCGTCGGCGAAGAACGAGCCCGAGATCACGATTCGTGACGCCGGCCACTTTTTGCAGGAAGACAAGGGCGAAGAGATTGCCGAACAGATCGCGGCATTCATCGATCGCCGACCAGCTACCTGATAGTTATCAACTTCAAGCGTAATCAACACCAACCACAACGCAGAAGCCCGATCCAGACTTGCAGCTTTCTGCCTTCATCCTTCCACAGAGGTCCCGCAATGAGCGAACTGGTAAGCCTGACGAAAGACGGCGACGTGGCCGTCATCACGATTAACAACCCGCCGGTTAACGCGCTCAGCCCGGGCGTGCCTGAAGGGATTAGGGATTCGGTTGCGAAGGCCGCGGCGGACGACTCGGTGAAGGCGATCGTCCTGATCGGCGGCGGCCGCACATTCATTGCCGGCGCCGACATCAAAGAGTTCGGCAAGATGACCAGCGGCAAGACGGAACGCGGCGTCGGTTTCAATCCGATCCTGGCCCAGGTCGAGGCCTGCCCCAAGCCGATCGTGGCCGCGATTCACGGCACCGCGTTCGGCGGTGGCTTGGAAACGGCAATGGCCTGCCACTATCGAGTCGCCGCGCCCAAGGCCCTGGTCGGGCAGCCCGAGTGCAAACTGGGCATCATTCCCGGCGCGGGCGGCACGCAGCGCTTGCCGCGTCTGGCTGGCGTGGCTGTGGCCGCCGAAATGTGCGCCTTCGGCGATCCGGTTCCCGCTGCCAAGGCTTTGCAGGCGGGCATCATCGACAAGATCATCGACGGCGACCTGCTGGTCGGCGCGGTGGCGTTTGCCCGCGAAAAAGTTGGCCAGCCGCCGCGTCGCACGTGCGATCAGACCGACAAAATTTCGAACCAGGCCGAGAACGAGAAGGCCCTGGCTGCGGTGCGCGATGCCGTGAAGAAGCGCTCCCGCGGGTTGATGGCTCCGGGCAAGGCGATCGACGCCGTCGAAGCTGCCACGAAACTGCCGTTCGAAGCGGGCGTCGAAAAGGAGCAGGAACTGTTCAAGGAATGCTTGTACTCGGATCAGTCGAAGGCGATGATCCACGTCTTTTTCGGCGAGCGGGCCGTGGCCAAGATTCCAGGCATCGCGAAGGAAACGCCACAGCTCGAGATCAAGCGGGCGGCGGTCATCGGCGGCGGCACGATGGGCGGCGGCATCACGATGAACTATGCCAACGCCGGCATTCCCGTGCTCTTCAAGGAAATCTCGCAAGAGGCGCTCGACAAGGGTCTGGCAATCATCAAGAAGAATTACGCCGCGACCGTAGCCAAGGGGCGTCTGACCCAGGAGCAGATGAACCAGCGGATGGCGCTCATCGAGCCGACCATCACGTACGACAAGTTCAAGGAAGCCGACATCGTCGTCGAAGCGGTCTTCGAAGAAATGTCGCTCAAGAAGAAGGTCTTCGCCGAACTCGACAAGGTGACCAAGCCGGAAGCGATTCTGGCCAGCAACACCTCGACGCTCAATGTCGACGAGATTGCCTCGGCCACCTCGCGTCCTTCGCAGGTGATCGGCCACCACTTTTTCAGCCCCGCCAACGTGATGCGGGTGCTCGAGATCGTGCGCGGCAAGGATTCGAGCGACACGGTCATCGCCACGTCGATGGCGATCGCCAAAAAGATCAACAAAGTCGGCATCCTGGTGGGCAACTGCCGCGGCTTCGTCGGCAACCGGATGTTCCACTGCTACCAGCGCGAGGCCCAGTTCCTGCTGGAAGAAGGCGCTCGGGTGGAGCAGGTCGACAAGGTGCTGTATGACTACGGCATGGCGATGGGCCCGTTGGCAGTCGGCGACCTGGCGGGTCTCGACGTCGGCTGGCGGATTCGCAAGGAGTACAAGCATCTCGAGCCCGCCGGCATTCGCCAGCCGCTCGTGGCCGATCTGATCTGCGAGCGCGGCCGCTATGGCCAGAAGACCGGCGCCGGCTGGTACAAGTACGAGGCCGGCAATCGCCAGCCGATTCCGGATCCGGAAGTGCAGGCCCTGATCGAAGAAGAGGCCAAGAAGGCCGGCATCGAGCGGCGCGAGATCTCCGACCAGGAGATTCTCGAGCGGACGATCTATGCCCTGGTGAATGAGGGCGCGAACATCCTGGACGAAGGCATCGCCCTGCGAGCGGTCGATATCGACATGCTCTACATTCTGGGCTACGGTTATCCGGCTCACCGCGGCGGACCGATGAAGTATGCCGACACCGTGGGCCTGACGAAGGTCTACGAGCGGATTTGCGAATTCGAGAAGCAGCACGGCAGCCTGTGGGCGCCGGCCCCGCTGCTGAAGAAGCTCGCCGAAAGCGGCCAGAGCTTTGCCGACTTCGACAAGTCGAAGGAATAATTGCGTACTCTTTGATGTGCAGCCCTGAGGCATCGTCGCCGGCGTGCAAAGCGCGCTGGCGACGATCCTCTTGGGGTGGCTTTGAATACCAGTGAAGAACTTCCGGGGGAAAGTATTCCCCCGGCTTTGCGTTTTCTTGCGTCGCGCGGGCGACCGGGGGATTGATGGCCGAGAAGATTGCCAAGCTGGACCTGAGCGGGCTGCCGATCACGTATCAGGCTCGTATTCCGCCCGACTATCGCGACGAGATGGGGCACATGAACGTCATGTGGTACACCCATCTGTTCAGTTGTGCGTTCGAGAAGTTTGCGGACGAATTCGGCTTCAACGAGGCCTACTTCCGTGCGAACCTCATGGGCAGCTTCGCGCTGGAAACGCATACGCGATTTCTCTCAGAAGTGCATGTCGGCTGGAACATCACGATTCACAGCCGCGCACTCGGCCGCAGCGCCAAGCGAATCCACTTCATGCACTTCATGACGATCGACGAGAGCGGCCGTCTGGCCGCGATTCAGGAACACGTCGGCGCGCACATCGACATGAAGGTCCGGCGGATGGCGCCGCTGCCTCCGGAAATTGCAGCGCGGTTTGACGCACTGGTGGCCCGCCAGAACGGGCTTGGCTGGGAAGCGCCCGTTTGCGGCGTGATGCGGCCGTAGGCGAGTTGGCTCGAGATCGCCCCGGTACTTCGCTGGCCGCGTACGTGCTGCAAAAGCGCCCCGTGGGGAGCCGCTACTCCGGCAGCGGCATGTCTTTGGTTTCCGGCGCGAACGGCAACACAATCAACCCCAGCAGGAAGATGCCGCACATCGTCACGCCGGCATAGCGCATCGGTTCGGCCTTGTCTGCAAACACATAAGCCGTCAACACGCCCAGCGCCGCCGGGCCAAGGGCCGCTACGAACCGGCCAACGTTGTAGCAGAACGAAGTGCCGGTGCTGCGGAGGCGCGTGGGGAACAATTCGGGGAAGTAGATCGCATAGCCGCCGAACAGCGAGAGCTGGCAAAAGCCCATGATAAAGATCGGTAGCACTCCCACCGGAAACGGTCCGACAAACTGAGTCACGTCCTGCAGGTACCAGAACACGTAGGCGGTGCTGATCATTGCGGCCACGAAGGAGACGGCGAAAGCCGGCCGCCGGCCGGTGTATTGCGTGATCGTGCTGAAGGCGTAAATGCCGCAGAAGCCGCCCAGGTTTTGCACGATCGAAACCATGCCCGTCCAATAGCCGACTTTGGCGGTAACATCCGCCGGGCTGAGCCCCTCGGCTTCAAACCTCTTGCGAAGCACGGTGGAGATAAGGTCGTAGCTGAAGAAGCCGATGCCCCACAGGCCGACCACACCAGAAAAGGCCAACAGCATGCCGACGATCGCATTGCGCCGCCAGCGCGGATCGGCGAAGAGCTCGCCGTACGAACCAAGACGCGAGCCCTTCCCTTCCGCCGCGACGGCCTGCCAGCGTTCAGGCTCCTTCAAGCGGCGACGAATCACGAGAGCCAATAGGGCCGGTAGCGTGCCAACAACGAACATAATGCGCCAGGCACTATTCACCGCGCCGCTGCTTTCGAGCTGGGTCATGCCCATGCTGATGAACGCCGCCGAGATATTGCCCACGGCGGAGAGGGCCTGCAATAGCCCCAGGGCAAACGGTCGGGCGCGATTCGGCATCACCTCAGCCACCAGCGAGACACCGACGGCGAACTCGCCGCCGACGCCAAGTCCGGTCAGGAACCGGTAGAAGGCAAAATCCCAAAAGCCGACCGAGAGCGCACTAAGACCTGTAAACAGTGAGTAAATCAAGATGGTCCAGACCATCGTCTTGGCGCGGCCAATCCGATCGCCCAGCACGCCAAAGAACAAGCCACCGCTGGCCCAGCCGATCAAGAAGATGCTCGTGGCGTAGCCGGCATACTCGTTGACGACCGCCAGGTCCGCGGCCTTCTGCTCGTCGGTCAGCGTCTGACCTTCGGCGGGCTTCTGGCCGACGAGCTCGATCATGGCGGGCCGCCGCGCGAGCGCAAAAAGCTGTTGATCCATCGTGTCGAACAGCCAGCCTAACGCCGCCACAGTGAGGACGAACCAATGATAGCGGTTGAGCTCGCGATACCAGCGATAGGGCCGTTCGTTCATCGTTCGTCTGGATCCTTAAATACCAAGGACGCGTCGGCAGGAGGGAACACACAAGGCGGGCGGCCTATTGGCTTTGCTTTCGCAGCCCGGTGGGGTAAGGCCGTGGGCGTCAATCGTAACCCACGCGCACCAGCATTGCGAGTGTCGCGCGGGCGATGATGAACGCCGAAGTGGTCCGGGCCGGCGGATGGTTCGGGTCAGGCAATTTCGGCAAAAAAGCCTTGACGCACTAAGCCCAGGGGTCTAGGTTGCAAGCTGTGAAGCCAGGGGCAAGACCTGCGCACCAAAGCGTCTAATGATTCACAGCGCTCTCTAGAAAGCTATCCACCCGCCGCTCGGGCCTGTCTCGAGTAGCCGGCTGCTTTCTCTCTTTCGAGCGTTTCCCCCGTTTGAACCGCCGCCATCGCAACCCGTTGGCGTCCTTGCCTGCATTTTAATCGCCGCAGGCGAACACGTTTGCGCCTGCCGCTACAGGGCATCGAATGCATTCATCTCCATCATTACTGACTGGTCACAACTTATGTTCCCTCGCAAAACCATCTTGAGGCTCATCGCCTTCGCCGTGCTCGCGGTTGCGCCCGCGCTTGCGAACACGGCCGCGGCCGTCGACATTTACGGAGTGCAGGCCGGCTCGCTTGATCAGCCCCGAATGAACTTCGTCGTCGAAAGCGCAGCCACCGGCTTGCCCTACGACTACAACGGGATCTTCGGCGGCCAGTCGATCAACATCTTCGCTTTCCTGGACACCGGCGCCAGCGGAATCGTGATCAGCCACGCTTCGGCCAATGAACTTTCGTTGCCGCGGCAGCCCGGCGTCGAGTTCTTCGACGTGGGCGTGGGCGGGTTCACGCTGTTCGATGTCAGTACGCCGGTCATCGTCCGAGCGGCACCCTACACTGAGCTGAACATCGACAATAAGGCCAACTATAAGACCGTGTACAATCAGGCTTCAGGACCGTACAACCTGCAGGTTGGCCCGACGAACGCCGTGCCCGATCCGCTGATTGGCCCGCTCGACGTGTTTGGCATGCCCGCCATGATGGGCAAGGTCGTGGTGATGGATCCCACGCCGCTGAACACGATCAGCGACCTGATGCATACGTTCATCTACGACCCGGGCACGCCGTTCAATCCCAACACGACCGCCACCAACCCCGGCATTCCGACGACCAGCCACCAGGTGAAGCTGAGCTACGGCGATTTCGGCCGCTTCACCGAAACCACTCCACCTGGAGCGACAGGTCCGGTCGTCAACCACAATCCGTTCATTGGCCCGAACCCAACGCTGGTGCTCGAAGACAATCCGCCTGCGGACGATACGCCCCCGGTGCGCATCGGCTTCAACGGCCTCGAAACCTCGGGCAGCTTCCTGCTGGATACGGGCGCCGCGGCGTCGTTCATTTCGACGAGTCTGGCTTCCTCGCTCAACGTGCGCTATCGCGACACGGGCCCGGGCGATGATCCACAGCTCGAAGTCTTCGATCCGAACAACCCCGGCGCGCCGGGGACGCTAATCGCCGGGCAATTTGTGCTGCCGATTCAAGGCATCGGTGGCCTGGCAACCGTGGCCGGCTTCTTCCTCGACGAGATGCTGTTGCAGACGATCTCCGGCAGCGCCGACCCCGACGACCCGAACAATATTCGCTATATGGGCGCGCCCGTACTGGTGCTCGACATCACGGTGGTCGATCCGATCACGGACGAAACCCTGACGCTGGATGGCATCTTCGGCATGAACTTTCTGGTGGCCAGCACGGCGCTCGACTTTGGCGAACTGCGCGAAGGCCCGTTCAATTGGATTACGTTCGACGAGCCGAATGGCATTTTGGGGCTGAACATCGGACCCGTGGTGCCCGAGCCGGGAACCTACGCCCTGGGGCTGATGGGCCTGGCGGCACTGGCGGGGTTCGGCTGGCGGAAACGCATACGCGTCAAGTAACGCCGAGCGCGGCCAGCGTCCGCTCGGCCGCAAGTTCGCCGCTGTGAATGCAGTGCGGAATTCCCACGCCGTGATAGGCGCTCCCACAAAGCGCGAGTCCGCGATGTCGCTCGGCCGCCGCTTCGATGGCGGCCACCAGCGCCAAGTGCCCCAAGTGATACTGTGGCATCGACGCCGGCCAGCGAGCGATATCGACCAGCAGCGGTTCGCCGCGCACGCCAATCAAGTCGCGCAGTTCTTCAGTCGCAATTCGCTGCAGTTCGTCATCAGGAAGCTCGGCCAGCTCGCGCTGCAGCGCCCCACCGATAAACACGCGTACCAGCACCTGATCGTCGGGCGCACGGCCTGCAAACTTGAGGCTCGAGAAGCTGCCTGCCAGAATCCGCCGCTTCTCGACGGCGGGCACGACGAAGCCAAACGCATCCAGCGGCCGTGCGATATCGCTGCGGCGATAGACGAGCGAAACGATCGACGTGCCCGCATATTCGATCTGGCCGAGCAGCTTCGCCGCGGTCTCGTCGACCGCGCCGAGCAGTCGCGCCGCTTGCGGCGCGCCCGTGGCCACGATGAGAGAATCGGCCAGGAGCGGTTCGCCAGACGCGAGTGCGACGACCCAGGTGCCGTCATGCTCGCGGCGGATGTGCCGCACGGGCGAGTTGAGCCGCACGCTGCCTGGCGGCAACGTTTCGACGATGCGCTCGACCAGCGACGTGAGCCCGTCGCGCAAGGTCCAGAACAGGCCGTAACGGACACCGCTCTCGGTGTTTTCCGGGGCGGGGTTCTCGGCCGCGCGCGCCGCGCGAATCAAGCTGCCATGTTTACGTTCCATTTCCAGGAAACGGGGCAGGGTGGCGGCCAGGCTCAGCTTCTCGGGATCGGCCGTGTAAATGCCGCCCACGAGTGGCTGCACGATATTTTCGAAAACTTCGCGCCCCAAACGACGCCGGGCGAACGAGGCCAGCGTTTCGTCGCCCGGCGATCTGCGGCGCGGGATGAATCGCTCGGCCAGCAAGCGCAACTTGCCGAGTGGGCTCAAGAGCGGCGTCGTCAGCATGGGCCAGAGTCGCGCCGGCGCCATGAGCATGAACCCGGCAGGTACGCGTTCGATCTTGCCGCGATGCACGACCAGCGCCCCGCGCTGCTCGGTGCTGGTGGCGATCAGTTCGTCGGCGAGCCCGATGCGCCGGCAAAGGTCAATCGCCCAGGGGACGTTCGTGATGAAATTGTCGGCGCTGTGCTCGATCAGGTATCTATCGAGACGAACTGTTTCCAGCACGCCGCCGGCGCGAGGTCCTGCTTCGAGCACCGTAACGTCAACATCCGGCGCGAGCTCGCGCAAGCGATGCGCCGCGGCCAGGCCAGTGATCCCGGCGCCGATGACGATCACGCGCTTGTGAGCAGAGGAGTTCAAGGCAGCGGTGCACCTTGCGGGAAAACGGCATCCGTCAGCATAAAAGTATCATTCTATCATCCGTCATGTCGCCAGGCCCGGGACTTTCCGCGGGCTACAATTCCCATAAGCCCCGCGATTCTCCCGGATTTGACGCGGGCATTTCGCCGTACACATAATGGTGGGCCGATAGCCGCTGCGAGCCAACTTGAGGAGTTACTAGCCATGATCCGTCGCCGTGCCGTCCTTTCCGCCGCCTGCTGCCTGCTCTCATCGATCGCCCTCGCCCCCGCGGCCCGGGCCATCCCGCCGTTCATGAAAGAGTTCCAGGCGAAGTACGCCAAGCCAGACTCGGCGGATGAAAACGAAAAGACGTTCGCGGCACTGATCATCGAGACGACCAAGTGCAACGTGTGTCACGTGCAGGGTGAACCGAAGAAAGCCCGCAACGCTTATGGCACGGCGCTTTCCAAGCTGCTTAAGAAAGGCGACTTCGGCACCGAGCGTTTGAAAGCCGAGCCCGACAAGGTGACAGCCGAGATCGTGGCGGCGTTTGATGCCGTGGCTGCAGAGAAGTCGGCCGGCGACGGTTCGCCAACGTTCGGCGAAGTCTTGGCCCAGTTCAAGCTGCCGGGCGATGTTTCCGCCGCGGAAGTGGCCAAGACGGAACCCACGCCTGAGCCGATGCCGGAACCTGCGCCGGGAGCGCCCGCTCCGGCAGAAGACGCCGCGGCAGTTCCCGAGGGTGACACCACGGCCCAGATCAGCAAGCTTGGCGGCAGCGTCATGCAGCTCGCTCAGAACGACGACTCGCTGGTAGTCGACTTCCATCTCGGTGGCACCGCGCTGACCAATGATGGCCTCGCACAAGTGAAGGACTTGCCGAAAGTGGTCGAGCTGAACCTGAAGGACACGCAGATCACGGACGATGGCCTCGTGCACATCGCGGGGCTCGGCACACTGGTGCGGTTGCACCTCGAGCAGACCAAGATCACGGACGCGGGACTAGCGCATCTGAAGGACCTGGGCAATCTTGAGTACCTGAACCTCTACGGCACGCCCGTCACCGACGCGGGGCTCGAACACCTGAAGCCGCTGGCAAAGCTGAAAAAGCTCTACGTCTGGCAAACTCAGGTGACGGACGAAGGGATCGCCAAGCTCAAGGAAGCTCTGCCGGAAGTGACGGTCGTAAAATAGGTCCTCAGACTGTCGCTAAGTCCGAGCCATTTAACGACCTGCGATCCATAGAAAAGCGTTGATCGAAGGCTGGGCATCGCTTACATTAGAGGCTGCCCACGGGGCTCGTTTCCCACCTGCCTTCCCGCCTCCGATCGATCACGCCGATGGTTCGCGCCCGCCGACAACCTGCGCTTCTAGCGAACTTTGCGCTCGCGGTGTCGCTGGCCGGCTGGTGGCTGTCGATTCCGGCCGTCGCCAATACGCCGGACGTGCCGCTGCCTGCCGAGCCCGCCCCCACGATCATCTCGGGCGAGCCAAACTTCGAGCTGGACGTGCTGCCGGTCCTGACGGCGACGGGCTGCAACGCGGGGGCTTGCCATGGAAAGGCCCGCGGGCAGAACGGCTTCGCTCTGTCGCTGCTCGGCTTCGATGCGGCATTCGACTACTCGTCGATCGTCGAGCAAGCCCACGGCCGGCGGGTGTTTCCCGCAGCTCCGGACAACAGCCTGCTTCTGCGAAAGGCGACGCTGGGCGTGCCGCACGGCGGCGGCGAACGCATCAAACCTGGCTCGGCCGAATATGAAATCCTCCGCCGCTGGATTGCCACGGGCATGCCCCGCGCTGGCGCCAGCGCACCGACGCTCGACCGGATCGTGGTCGAGCCCGATCCGCACGTGATGCCGGCCGATTCGGTGGAGCAGCTCAGGGTGCTCGCCCACTACTCGGACAGCTCGGTGCGCGACGTCACGCGGCTTACCAACTTCAGCTCCAGTGAGCCGGGCGTCGTCTCGGTCGAAAGCGGACTCGTGCGGGCCGGTCACTTGCCCGGCGAAGCGACGCTGACGATCCGCTACATGAATCACATCATTCCGTGGAACACGGCCATCCCGATCCAAGGCTCGGTCGAGGCGGAACTCTATGCCAAGCTCCCCCGGCGCAACTTCATCGATGGGCACGTGTGGGACAAGCTGCAAACGGTGGGCATCGTCCCCAGTGAGCCGGCCGCGGATCACACGTTCTTGCGAAGAGCGTTTCTGGACGTGATCGGCCGTGTGCCGACGCCCGAAGAAACGAGGGCGTTTCTGTCGAGTACGTCGCCGATCAAGCGAGAAGAGCTGATCGACGCGCTGCTGGCTCGCCCAGAATACGCCGACTACTGGGCCAACAAGTGGGTCGACCTGCTGAGGCCGAATCCCTACCGTGTGGGGATCAAACCCACGATGGCGCTGGACGCCTGGGTTCGGCAGGCATTCCGTGAGAATCGGCCTTACGACCAGTTCGTGCGCGATCTGCTCACCGCCCAAGGCAGCGCCTGGCGCAATGGCGCGGCAACCCTGTTCCGCGATCGCCGCACGCCGGACGAGATCACGACCGTGGTGAGCCAATTGTTCCTGGGCATCCGGCTGGAATGTGCCAAGTGCCATCACCACCCGTTTGAAGTCTGGGGACAGGACGACTTCTACAGCTTTGCCGCGTACTTCTCGCGTGTCACGCACAAAGGCGAAGGCATCTCGCCGCCGATCTCCGGCGGGGAAGAGATCGTCTATGTCGCCGAATCGGGTTCGGTATCGCATCCGATCACTGGCGAGGTGCTGCCCCCGCGACCGTTGTTCGGCGAAGCTCGACCGATTGCCGAGGGCGAAGATCCTCGCATCGCGCTGGCCGAGTGGATCACGTCGCCTGAAAACAAGTACTTCGCCCAGGTGGCCGCGAATCGCGTGTGGGCCGAACTGATGGGCCGGGGCATTGTTGATCCGGTGGACGATTTGCGGGCGACGAACCCGCCGAGCAATCCGGCCCTGTTGGAGGCGCTGGCCGACGATTTCCGCGTGCAGGGCTACGACCTCAAGAACCTGATCCGCCGGATCATGACTTCCGAGGTGTACTCGCTGTCGTCGACGCCGAACGAGCGGAACCTGTCCGACACGCGGAACTACTCGCGGCATTATCGTTCGCGACTGCGGGCGGAAGTCCTGCTGGATGCGATCTCGGACATTACGGGCGTGCAGGAAGAGTTCGGCGGCATGCCACAAGGCACGCGCAGCATGGAGATCTGGACGCATCGCGTGGAGTCGCTGTTTCTCGATGCGTTCGGCCGGCCGGACGCCAACCAGGATCCGCCCTACGAGCGACAGCCCGACTCGACGATCGTGCAGGCGCTGCATCTGATGAATGCACCGGCCCTGTACAAGAAGGTGAGCTACGAACACGGCACGGCGGCGAAGCTGGCTGCCAGCGACAAGCCGGCCGAGGCTGTGGTCGAAGAGTTGTATCTGTTGCTTTACAGCCGGCTGCCAAGCGAGGCCGAGCGAACAGAAGTGAGTGCCGCGTTTGCCGCGATACCCGATCGGAAGCAAGCGACGGAAGACCTGATGTGGGCTTTGATGAATACTCCCGAATTCATGTTCAAGGACTAACGAGCATGGCATTTCACACCAACTGCCAGGGGATGACCCGTCGCGACTGCCTGCAACTGGGCGTCAGCTTTTTGGCCGGCGGCAGCTTCGTGAACTTGCTTCGCATGCAAGCGATGGCGGCGACGACATCCACGCCGGGCGCGACCGGGCCGGTGAAAAAACCTTCGAGCTGCATCCTGATCTGGATGGACGGTGGTCCCACGCATTTTGAAACGTTCGATCCCAAGCCGGACGCCCCGGCCGAGATTCGCGGTGAGTTCAACCCGATCAGCACCAAGGTGCCGGGCGTGTACTTCTCGCAGCACATGACCCGGCTGGCGAGCATTGCTGATAAGCTCGCGATCGTCCGCTCGGTGTGTCACAACCAGGGGAACCACGGCGCGGGCAACCACTATATGATGACCGGCTCGCCGCCGCGGATTCCGGTCGGCTGCGGCGCATTCGTCAGCTTTCATCCCAGCATGGGTTCGGTCGCGGCCTACGAGCGCGGCGCGCCCGAGGGGCTGCCGGCCTACTTCTCGATGCCGAGCATGTCGCGCTCCGGCGGGCCGAACTTCCTGGGCGCCAAGTACGCGCCATTTGTCGTCTCGGACGATCCAAACCGCGACAAGTTCCGCGTGCGCGACGTAGCGCTGCCCGAGGGGCTGACCGACGACCGGTTCCATCATCGTCGCGACCTGCGCAAACTCGTCGACCGCTTCCAGCGCGTGACCGACGAGGCCGCGGCCGATCCGGTCGAAGCGATGGACGACTACTATCGCCAGGGCTACAACCTGATGACGAGCCCCGCGGCCCAGAAGGCGTTCGACATTCACAGTGAGCCGGACAAAGTCCGCGATGCTTATGGCCGCAATGCGTTTGGCCAACGGGCGCTGCTCGCGCGGCGGCTGGTCGAGTCCGGCGTGCCATTTGTCACGCTCTACGACGGCGGCTGGGATCATCACTCGGAAATCTTCAGCGGCCTGCCGAAGAAGTTACCGCCGTTCGAGAACGCGATCGCCACGCTGATCGAAGATCTCGAGCAGCGCGGGATGCTCGAAACGACGATGGTCATCGCGCTCGGCGAATTTGGCCGCACGCCGAAGATCTCGCAGCTTTCGGATCGCAATTCCCCGGGCCGCGATCACTGGGCCAACGCGATGTCGATCATGTTCGCTGGCGGCGGCACCCCCGGCGGGCAGGTTATTGGCGCCACCGATCGTAACGGCCACTCGGCCTGCGAACGGATCCTTTCGCCGGAGAACTTCGTCTCGACCGTCTATCGCAAGATAGGCATCGATCCCGGCAAGATCTACATGACTCCGCTCGGCCGTCCGGCTCACCTGGTGAGCAACGACGAAGCGATCTCCGAGCTGATGGGTTAAACGCATGACGGCGCGGCGGCGGAATCTGACGGCGGTTGTTGCCTTGACCGCGGCGCTGTTGATCTGCGAGCTTACACTCGCCGCCGGACCCGAAGTGCGCACGTTGTTTCCGGCGGGCGGCCAGCGCGGCACGACGGTCGAAGTGGAACTCGCCGGCAAGCAGGAAACCTGGCCGGTAAGCGCCTGGGCCAGCACGCCGGGGCTTTCCTTTGAAGCAGGCGACAAGGGCAAACTCAAGATCACGATCGCAGCCGACGCGGAGCCGGGCTTGCATTGGGTTCGCATCTACGACCCCTCCGGTACGAGCCCGCCGCAACCGTTTGTCGTGGGCACGCTGGCCGAATACGTCGAAAAGGAAGGCAACAACGCACCGCTCACGGCCGAAGCCGTGGGCTCGGCCAACGTCGTGGTGAACGGAAAGCTCGGCTCGAATGGCGACGTGGACGTGTTCCGGGTGCCGCTCACTGCCGGGCAAACGCTCGTTGCTTCACTCGCCGCGCACGAAACGCTCGGCTCGCCGATGGACTCCGTGCTGCACGTGGTTTCGCCAACAGGGCAGCAGCTCGCCTACAACCACGACGGCCGTGGCCTCGATCCGGAGATCGTCTTCACCGCGCCGGCGGCAGGCGACTACCTGGTTCGCGTGTTCGGCTTTCCTTCGCAGCCGAACTCAACAATTGGCTTCTCCGGTAGCGAGAGACACCTCTATCGACTGACGCTCTCGACGGCCGGCTTTGTGGATTATCCCTGGCCGCTCGCCGTCATGCGCGGATCGCCGGCTTCCATCGCGCTCGTGGGTTGGAACGTTCCGGCCGAGTTGGCCAACGTGACTCGCGACGTGCCGGCGGATGCGGATTCGCTATCGATCAGCGACGCGCGGCTAGCCAACGTTGCGCGCGTACGAGTCGAACCACATGCCACGCTGCTCGAGACCGAGCCGAACCGAATCGACGCGCCGCAGGCGATCGCTCTGCCAGCCACGATCACGGGCCGGATTGCCGACCGCACGGATGTCGACGCGTACAGTTTCGAAGCGGCGGCGAATCAGCAGGTGGAACTACAGCTCGAAAGCCGCTCGCTCGGCTATCCGCTGGACGGCGTGCTGGAAATCACCGGCGCCGATGGCAAGCGGATTCAGAGGATCGACGATGTCGGTGCGGGTCGCGATCCAAGCCATGTATTCACCGCGCCCGCTGCCGGGACGTACCAGGTGCGTGTGAGCGACTTGAACACCGCGGGCAGCGAGCGGCACGTGTACCGGCTGCGAATGCTGCCGGCCGTGGCGAACTTCGAAGTTACCGCGAGCGCTGAGAGTTTCACGATCGAACCTGAGAAGCCGGCTGAAGTCACGCTCGCCATCGATCGCCGGCATGGGTTTGCCGAAGAGATCGAGTTTACCGCCGTGGGCCTGCCGGCATTCGTCACCGCGCCGGCGGTCAAAAGCGCCGCCGAAGGGGACTCGGCCAAGAGCGTGAAGCTTACGCTCACCAGCAGCGGCGGGGCGTTCAGCGGTCCGATCCGGATCGAGGCGAAGTCCACCGGGGCGACCGGGCTGGCCAGGACGGTAACCGCGGCAATTCCCTCCCAAACGGCCACGCTGGCCGACCTCTGGCTCACGGTTGTCGCCCCGAAACCTTAGGGCGGCAAGACTTTCGCATCGCTCCCGCCGGACCGCGCAATTCGTAGCGTAAACTTGTCGTGGCCGAGCGTCTTCGGTCGTGCCAGTTTTCTCTCTTCACACGGGGGTGGGCCATGCTGCGTTATGCGTTGATCTTTCTGCTCGTCGCGCTGGTGGCCGGAGCGTTCGGCGCTTGGGGCGTCGAAGGCCTGGCGATGCAGATCGCGTGGATTCTGTTCGTCGTGTTCCTGGTGCTGTTCGTGGTCACGCTGATCACCGGCCGCCGCGTGAAGCTCTAGCGGCAATCGCCTGGGTGGCCGGCCGCACGACTTCGCCGGCCGGTGCGGCGCGCGGTACATTGAACGGGAGTGGCGGCCCACGCGCCACTCCAACCGTTCAAGCTTCCGCCGGACAGGAGCCTCGCAGATCATGTCGCTACCCATTGCCGAACATCGCACGCTGGATTTCAAAGGCGGACAAGCCGTCGGCGCCACCTATCAATGGAACGGTGGGCAGTACTGCGCCATCCACACCGTCAACGGGATCGTCGGCTGCGGCATCTACGACATTCGTTCGGCGAATGAATTCAATCTGGTCGTGGCGATCGCTCGCGGCACGCCGGCCAAACCGCTGCGCGAGCCAGAGGACCTGTTCGATTCGCCGATTCGCGAGGTGAGCCAGGCGGCCGAAAAACTCGGCGTGAAGCCCGGCATGTCGGGCCGAGAAGCCGTTGAGAAACTGCTCGAAGCCGAGCCGCGGGTTTAGTCTAGCGCGGTAGCGGCGCGCCGGGTGAAGTAGCGCTTTGCGGCGAAAAACCTGGCGCGAGTGGAGCTTGGGTGGCGGCTGCCGGCCCTGCCGGAGCACCAGTTCTCTTTGGCTGCGGCAGCGGGATGTCGACCGAACTCGCGCCTTCGATCTTCACGCGGCGATCCTTCACCCAGTACTGCAGCATGTCGGCCCGCATCTCTCGCCGCTGGCCGGACTGGTCGTCGTCCCTGAATAGTTCGGCGGGCTTGCCGCGCAGCGAAAGCTGGTCGCTCTGCTCCACGAAGGTAATTCGATTGCCGTGGGCAGTAAACTTCTGCCCCTCGGCGGTGACATTGCCCGTGGCATCGAGCTCGAAGAAGCCACGCTTCGATTCGGGGCGCTTGCCCATCTCACGCACTTCCAAGGCATCGGCCAGCAGAACCATCCCCGAGTCGCCGAGGCCGTCGAGATCCTTATCGCTAAGCTGCTGATTCCAATCGACCACAGGCCCGTAGAGCGTCTTGGTTTGATCGAAGAATTTCACTGCCCGGCTGTTGAGGTTACCGGCCAACCCACGGCGGAACGTCACATAGAGGTAAGTCAGTTGGTCGTCATTCGGCGGCGGGGCAGGGGCCGCGGCTGGCTGTCGGCCGGCGGCGGCTGCCGGATCGAGCGCGGGCGGAGCACCTTTGGCAACGTGCCGCACCCAGCCCGGCCCGTTGCCGCCGATCTCGCCGCTGGCGCGATCGAGCGAAAGGTCGTTCACGCCCATCTGGCTGAAGGAAGTTTGCGCGCCGGTCTCATCGAGCTGACGGCCTTCGAGGAACGTCCAACCGCGCGTGCGCAGCGCCGCCAGGTCGAGTCGCTGGTCGGTTCGGTTCTCGTTGAGTTCCGGACGGGCAAAGTCGATCGCGCGATTGAGTTTCGCCTCCAAGGTTTCGGTATTCACAACCTGCTGCGCGCTACGCGCGACGACGGCGCCCGTGAACACGGCCGTGTCCGCCTGGAAGTTCATCCCCGTCTTCCAGTGAACGGTGAGCTGCTGCGGACGGGCCAGGTGTTTGCCGTCGAGATCCTGATTCATCGGCAGCATGAGTTGGCCTGGCCCCGTGATCCACAGGCGATTGGCCGCCTTATCGACGTCGATCGTCGGCCCCCACAGCGACATCCCTTCGGCCTCGACAAATCCGGGCAGGCCGGTGATCGTAATCCGCGTGCCGGGCGTCTGGGCGTCGACGACGTGCAAACGATCGCCGCGCACCAGCAGCATCCGCTTTTCAAGCCCGGCGGCGAACTTCATCTGCTTGAGCTCTGCCGCTTGCTCGACCGTGGCCGCGGCAATGGCCAACTGATCGCCCTGCGGCACGAGCTGGATTTTCACCGAGCGCCCGCTGAGGAAGAACTTCTCGTCGGGGTTGGCAGGCTGCTGCCGCTGTTTTTCAGGTTCTGCTTGTACGGGGCCACCGGCCGCGGGACCGGCCTGCTGGGGGCGATTGACCACGGCTTCCAGAATGCTCGTCGTGGCATGAAATTGCGGGGAGTTGATCGTGACGTCATGCGTCTGTGCGCGGCCGGGATCCTGATACTTTCGCGCCAGCAGTCGTTCGATCTGCCACTGCTCGCCGCCGGCAATCTCGCCGGGCTTTGGTGCCGCCGGCCGTTGCCATGACTGGGCGACAGGCTGTGCCGCAGGATCTACTGGCTGGAAGCGAGCAACGTGAGCAACCGCCTGCGCTGGCGGAGCGAGCGTCTTGCTGAGCCAGGCGAACACTTCGTCGGCCTTGATCTCGCCCAGCGTGCCAATGTTGATGGTCGCCGCACCGTGCAACGACGCTCGGTGGAGCGGCCCATCGGGTTCGAAGCGTAACTCGCGAGCCCAACTGGCTGCGAATTCTCCAGTCGGAAGGCCTTCTTTATCAAGCGGCATTTGCCCGCGAAGCACGCCCGGCCCAAAGGCGACCATGCTACCCGGCTCTCCCGCGCCGCCGGGAAGGTAGTCGAGGCCATTGCAGTGGACGTACATCGCGCGGCTGGGCGAGCGGATTGTCACGGGATTTCCGCGGGCTTCAATCAGCCTCACTTGCGAAGCCGCAGAGCGCTGGCCTTCGGACTTCGGTGCGGAGCCTTCCGGCGCCTCGCCGGAGCGCATGAAGTACACGGTCAGAAGCTGGCAGTTGAGTTGATCGCTTTCGCCCTGCGGTACGATGCGGAACACGTCGACTGAATCGGCGAACGAAGCCGCATACTTTGGCATGTCGAACACAAACGAGCCGGCGCATTTGATTTCGATCGTTTCTTCCTGCGGAGCGGCTTCCGCCTGGGCATTCGCGACGTCCGCAGCCGTCTGCCCGGCGAGGGGTCCATCTCCCATCTCGAGCCGCATCCGCACATCGCGTTTGAGTTCGACCGTGGTGACGCTCATGCCGCGGAGGGCCGTGCCGCGAGCGCCGCTCTCGCTCGAGGCCAGTCGCATTTCCAGGTCGCGGCCGAACCCGCGGCTGCGGCCCATGCGAAACTGCACTGCCTCGGGCGTGTAGATCCGCTCGGCGTCCATCTTTACGCCGCTGGTGGTGATCTCCAGATCGTCACCTTTGCCGGGCACGCTTTCGCGCTGCACGATCCGCACCGCACCCTCGATCTCGCCGCCCAAGAACTTGAGATCCTTGAAATCCACGCTCCGCATATCGACAGGCTTGTCGAACATCAGCGTCGCCTTCGCGGTGCGCATGATCACCGGCTGTCCCTGATCCTGCGGATTCTCGCGCGGGAAAAACAAAAGCGTGCATGGCTCGAGTTCGAGCGTCCCGTCGCGGCGCGTGTTGAGCTTGTCAAACAGCACGCGCATTTGCCCGCTATTGATGAACTTCGGTCCCTTGGCTTCCCAATCCTCGGGATTGAAGAACCGGGCAAGTTCGCGCTGGCGAACAGTGATGTCGCCGCGGGCACGTTCGATCTGTTCGTCGCTCACGGTCTGCATCACACGCTCATCGAGGTTCGGTTCGATGAACGGAACGGCGAGGAACCAATACACCCAATAGCAGCCGAGAACCGTCGCCAGGCCGACGAAGGCCTGGCGGAACATCGCCCAGCGCGTGGGTCGCCCGGAAAGCGTCCTGCTTGTGGGTGCCGCGGCCTGGGACATTTCGCTCGCTGCTTAAGAGGTGTACTTCTGAATCAGATCATCCCAGCGGCGCTGCGCCTTGAGAATCATCTCGATGGTCTCGCGCACGGCACCCTGGCCGCCCGGGAGCGTGGTCGTATGATGGGCGTGAGTCCGGGCCTCGGCACAAGCATCGGCCACGGCCACGCCCAGTCCCACGTGCCGGATCACGGGAACATCCGGCAGATCGTCGCCGATATAGCAGACCTGTTCGGGCTGGATCCCGAGCTGCGTGAGAATCTCGATCGCGATGGGAAGCTTGTCTTCGGCCGTCTGACGAACGATTTCAATGCCCAGCTCGGCGGCGCGGATCTTCACGACGTGCGAGCTGCGGCCGGTGATCAGTCCGAACCTATAGCCCGCGCGCTGCCAGAGGCGGATGCCGAGCCCGTCGCGAATATGGAACTGTTTGGTTTCGATGCCTTGGTTGTTGAAGATGATTTCGCCGGACGTGAGCACGCCGTCCACGTCGGCTAGGATCAGTTCAATATTCTGGCAGCGCACTTCAGTCTTCATGCCACTTTCCGCGAACGGCCTCCACGGCCAGCCGCCTTGCGGGGCTTCGATTTGCGATTCGGCTGGGGGTCTGGCAGCGCCGCCAGCCGCGGACCATCTGGCGCAAGCGCCGAGCGCGCTTCGGGAAACAGCGCCACAACGTCGGTGATGTCCAGCAAGCCGGCGGGGCGTCCGCGTCGATCGACGACCGGGAGTTCGCTGATCTTGCGCTCTGCCATGATTGCCACGGCGTCGAGCATTCTGGAGCCGGCAGGGACCGTCGACGGGCTGGCTGTCATGACCTCGCGAATCGGCCGGTCGAGGGCCGCATCGCGATTGTGTTCGAAGAGGCGAGCGAGATCGCTATCGGTGAAGATGCCTGCCAGCTTGCCGGCCCGGGTGACAAGCATGATGGCGCCCGTGCGGCGGCCAGTTTGAGAATGCTCGACGAAGACTTTCCGCACGTTCAGCCACTCGCCGGCAACGCGACACTCGGCCAAGGGACGCATGAACTCGTCGACCTTGCTGAGCTGCCGACCCAGGCTGCCGGCCGGATGAAAGCGGGCGAAATCCGCGCGGCCGAACTCGCGCATCCGGCTGGTTACCAGTGCCAGCGCATCCCCCAGGGCGAGCATTGCGGTGGTGCTGGTGCTGGGCGCCAGTCCGTGTTCGCAAGCCTCTTGCAGCGCGCCCAACTCGATCACGACCCCGGCCGCGCGGCCGAGCGTGCTCGAACGGCGAGCGGTGATGGCGATCATGGTCACGCCAAACTCGCTGAGCGAAGGCAGCATCCGCACGACCTCTTCCGTTTCGCCGCTCTGCGAGAACAGCAGCACGACGTCGTCGGCGCGGATCCGACCCAGGTCGCCATGCACCGCTTCGGCCGGGTGCAGCCAATGACTGCGTGTGCCGGTCGAGGCCAGCGTGGCGGCGATCTTCTGGGCGATCATCCCGGCCTTGCCCATGCCCGTTGTGATCACGCTCCCGCGGCAGCCGTAAAGCCCCGCAACCCCCGCACAGAACGACTCGTCCAGACGCCCGGCGAGCTGACTGAGCGCCCGGGCCTCGAGCTCGATTATCTGCCGCGCGTAGCGCAGTTGGGAGGCCCTATCCAGCGGGCGTTTGCTCGTGCGGCGCGCAGTGCTCATGGCCGAGTCCTCCAGCGGCGATTCACTTTTGGCGGGCGGCGGCAAAGCGCACCTGGGCTCCGGCTCGCCCCGACAGGGGAGGCGGATTGTAGTGTCGCCGCCGGACCGGGGCAACGCGATCTCGCGGGCCTGGCTTTCCGCCGGGGCATTGTACCCCCGCAAGCGCCTGCGGCCGATGCTCACTTGCCCCTGCCTCGCGAAGCCGCCAGCATTTCAAGATGCTAGTATTAGCGAAGGTGCTAGTATGCTGCGCCCGAGGCAGTTCGACAGGGTAAGCGAGTCTGGCGGCTCCTGGTCGCCTTTTGGCCGATTTCGTATAATCGTGCGTTTGAGCATATACGGCGCCTGTAACCACGTGGCCGAGTGCAGCGCAGTCCCGGCCGCTAGCACTCTCAGCCTCGTTTTTTGGAGATTCCAGAGATGATCGTCACGACCAGCGAACTGTTCCAGCAAGCGTATGGCAAGTACGCCATCGGCGCCTACAACATCAACAACCTCGAACAGACGGTCGGCCTGTTTCGCGGCAACGTCGGCCTGGTGAAAAGCAACGACGGCCCGGGCGATCCGGCCACCAGCGCACCGTTCATCATCCAGCTATCGCGCGGCGCCCGCAGCTACACGGACAAGCGATTTCTGGAAGCCATGATTCGCTCGGCCGAGGAAGTGTTCGACAAGGCGATCTTCGCCGTACATCTCGACCACGGCACCGAAGAGGTCTGCTACGACTGCATCGATAGCGGCTTTTACTCCTCGGTGATGATCGACGCCTCGCACGAGACGTTTGACGAGAACATTGCGATCACGCGGCGCGTCGTCGAGCGAGCTCACGAAAAGGGCATCAGCGTCGAGGCTGAACTCGGGATGCTGGGCGGCGTGGAGGAAGACATCCAGGTCGACGCCGAGAATGCCTGCCTCACCGATCCGGATCAAGCCGTCGAGTTCGTCGAGCGCAGCGGTTGCGACTCGCTGGCCGTGGCCATCGGCACTTCGCACGGTGCGTACAAGTTCTCGGGCGGCCAGGGCCTGCACTTCGACCGCATCGCCGCGATCCAGAAGCTGCTTCCCGGTTTTCCGCTGGTCATGCATGGTTCGAGCAGCGTGCCCAAGGAATGGGTCGATCGGATCAACAAGGCCGGCGGCAAGCTGGGCGACGCCAGTGGCGTCAAGGAAGACCAGTACCTTCCCGCCGCCAAGCTCGGTGTCACCAAGGTAAACATCGACACCGATGGTCGCCTAGTCTGGTGTGGCGTCTATCGCGAGAACTTCCGCGACAAGCCGGAAGACTTCGATCCTCGCACGCCGGGCAAGCCCTTTATGGCGGCCTATGCCGAGTACATCATCCACAAGAACAAGATGCTCGGCTCGGCCGGTCAGCTCGAGGCCGTCCGCGCCGCGCTCACCGGGCAGCCTGTTTAGCGGACGGTTGCGATCGGCCGCGGGATTGATTCGCGGTTCATTCTTCGATGTCGTTCGACACGGTCGATAGTCCGTCGTCTGCCGGCTTCTCGAAGAACGCGCTGTCGTGCGTTCCGCGCGCCAGCCGGATCACCCACAGCATCGTGACGGGGCGATCGCCGCGCGTATCGTGAAAAAAGTGATAGCCCACGCTGGCTGGGCGATCGGCACGCGCGGCGAGCAGGATCATCTGCCCGGGGCCCAGTTGAGGCGTCATCTGCAGCTCGTCAAAGACGCGCTTGGGACGCTCTTGCGTGAACATCATCATGCCGTCATTGCCACGCATCCGGCTTTGAAACGCCCCGTGATGCACCTCGGGCACGATCTCGAGCCGGACGCGACCGTCGTTCTCGTAGTTGGCCCTCAGGCCCAGGCGGCACTCGGCCTGCGCGTAGGTCTTGCCGCCGACTTCGCCGCCGGTGGTTTCCAACAGGTGCAAGTGTTCACGCGTTTCGGGAATCGCCACTTCGACGCGCTTGCCAGCCTTGGCATGCACCAGACGCAGATTCACCGTCGCCTCGGGATCGAGCGTCATCTTGAATTCTTGACCTTCCTCGACGCGTTTTTCGGTCACCTTCAGCACTTCGGCAAGTTCTGCCGGAATCGTGGGACCGAGCACGCCGGCGCGGAAGCCGTTCCTGTCTAAACGCTGCCGCTGCTCCGCCGGCAGCGCCTGCTCATCCACCAGTTTCCAAAGCGCCGCGACCTGCTCCTCGCCGCGCGGGACAGGTACCGAGAAGACTTCGAGCGTAATTGCGTCCGATGAAACAGCGAGCGGGGTGAGCAACGATTTCGAGTCGACCGTCGGCTCAACGACGCTGCAGCTCTGAAGCACGAGCGCAATCACACTCATCAAGATGGCGCGCACGGCGACATGCATGCGAAGCTTCCGCGGACCTGGAGACTGCGGCGAAGGGACGAGAACCGTATACGACGTGAATCGAAAGGCGGCGGGAGATTACTCGCTACAAGGGCCGCGCGTCAATGCAAGCTACTGCCAGGTACGCCAACCGAGATGACCTGGGCGACTGCTGCTAGCACGCCGTTGCGAACATTTACCCGGCACGCAATAGTCGCGGCGTGCGGATCTTCTGGCCATAAACCCTGCCGTAGCGGGCTTCCAGGCTGCGAAAGTCCCAACGCAGAAACTCGTAAACCTCGACCGGCGGTGCCAGTTCCAGCCATTTGCGGGTCAGTTCGTCCATCCGTGCGTCGTACTCGCGTTGCGAATGCGTGTGGGCATAACAGCGGCCGGGATGCCGCCGCAGGTCGCCGTCGAATTCGGGACCGATGTGCCAGAGTTCGTGCATCACGGTCGAGAGCTTCTCTTCGAGCGGGCGTTCCGTGAACCGCGGCAGGTAAAAGCTGAGCAGGTACAGCATCTCGCGGCCGGCATCGTCGAACAACCGCTCGACGGTCCACATCCGCCCCCGGCGGCGCGAAAGGAGTTCGCCCCCTGCAAACCGGAGCGGGGTGAGCGAAGCGTAGATGCCATGTCGCGACCGAATGCGAGCTTGGCAAAAACGGATCGCCACGCGGCTCATGTCAATGTGCCCAAGTTCGGGCAGACGCGCCGCGAGATCGTCGCACAGCGAGCGCATGTGCTGCGTGAAATTGAAACCGACAGCATGTCCTGCAATCGGCAGAGCAGAGGGGTATGCGTAAGAGCGCTCGGCCATGTGCCCCCAATCCGTATCGGGCCAACTGCCAAGAGTCCGAGGAATTCCTAGGTCGCCTAGCTGGTCGGCTGGGCTTCGAACGTGGGCTTCGTCGATTTGGCTCGAACGCGGTCGTGTACTCCGACGAACTCCAGGATCGCCCGATCGCCGGCGTCTCCCAAACGGGGCTTTGCCAGCTTCAAGATCCGGGTATATCCACCCTGGCGATCCGCGAAGCGGGGAGCCACATCGGCAAACAGGATCCGAACCGCCTGCTTGTCACCCAACAGGCGAATGGCGCGGCGGCGGGCGTTGACCACGGGTGCCATCGCCTGATTCCACTTCGTGTAGTTATCGCTCTTGCGCCAGTCCTTCCAGGCCTGCGTATTGCGATCGGCCGTAGTGCCAAACTTGGCCGCTTCTTCCATCGACGGCAACACGCGCTTGGCAATCGTGATGCAGCGTTCAACGACGGGGCGCACTTCCTTGGCCTTGGGCAGCGTGGTGATGATGCGGCCCTTCACCTTCGGTGCGTTGTCTTCGTCCTCGGCGTCGCGCTCGGTCAGGAACAAAGCGCTCGCCAGATTACGGAGCAGGGCCCGCTGATGGGAAGGATTACGGCCGAGCGTGCGGCCCTTACGTCGATGTCGCATGATGGTTACTCGTTACTTCGTCAGATGATTCGATCGGCGGCGATCGGTGCGTATCGGGCTCGTCGCCCGAGTCACGGCGCCGCGATTGGTTGGTTGTGTTATACGCCCGCCGCGGTCGCGACTCGCATGCCCAGCCGGAGTCCCAACTCGGACAGCTTCTCGCGCACTTCGTGCAACGTGGTTTCGCCGAAGTTGCGAACTTCCAGCAGTTGGTCCTCGTTGCGGCGGACCAGGTCGCGAACCGTATGAATGGCTTCCGATTCGAGGCAGTTGGTGGCCCGGACCGAAAGTTTCAGGTCCGCCAGGGTCATGTTCAGCTTCGATTCGAGATTCGCATCGCTGGAACCCGAGCCACTGCGCGGACCGCTGTGCACACGCGAACCAAGCTCGCTGTACTGCACGAACGGGCTCAAGTGCTTGCGGAGAATCTTGGCCGATTCGACCAGAGCCATCTCGGGATGGATCGAGCCGTTGGTCCAGATCTCCAGCGTCAGCTTGTCGTAGTTCGTTTTCTGGCCGACGCGAGTCTCTTCGATCTCGTAGCGCACGCGGACGACGGGGCTGTAGACCGCGTCGATCGGAATGATGCCGATTTCCTGCACATTGGCGCTGTGCTCGGTGGCCGGTACGTAACCGCGGCCGTTCTCGATGACCATCTCGACCGCAAACGGCACGTCGTCCGACAAGGTCGCAATCACGTGATCCTTGTTGATGACCTTGACCGTCTCGTCCGTGATCACATCGGCACCGGTGACCACGCCACGGGTATTCTTCTCGATGCAGACGACCTTGGTCGACTCGGTGTAATTCTTGACGACCAGCGACTTGATGTTGAGGACGACGTCGGTCATGTCCTCCACAACGCCGGGCAGCGTGGTGAATTCATGCTGAGCGCCCTGCACCTTGATCTGGGTGATGGCGCTGCCCTCGAGGCTCGAGAGCAGAATGCGGCGCAGACCGTTGCCGATCGTGACGCCGAACCCTCGCTCGAACGGCTCAGCGGTGAACTTGCCGTAGGTGCCGGTCAGGGTCTTCGTGTCACAGGTCACCAGACTGGGAAGTTCCAGCCCTCGCCATCGAATATGCATTTCATGTCTCCGTAAGGGCCACTGGCAGCCGACCGCTAAACAGCACGCAAGCCAACAGGCGCTGAGATTACTTTCGTTTACAGGCCTCGAAGCAGCGCTCGGCGGCTGAGACCTCTCCTCTTCGCATTTCACCGGAACGGGCCGCCGACCCGCACCACACGTTCACTTCATCGCTCAAGCCAAGCCCGAAATACCCGGCTTACTTCGAACCCCCGCCTACTTCGAACAAAGCCCTCGCCTACTTCGAGCAGAGCTCGATGATCAACTGCGTCTGAACCGGAATCGAAATATCTTCCGCCTCGGGCAACCGCATCACGCGGCCCTCGGGAATTCCGCCCTCGATCAGCGAGAGGAAATCAGGGAGCTCGCGACGATTTTCAGACAAGTTGCTTTGCACGAACTGCAGGCTCTTGGCGCGGTTCTTTACGCGAATCACGTCGCCCACGCGAACCAGGTAGCTCGGCACGTCCACGCGGCGGCCGTTCACCGTGACGTGACCGTGCGCCACGAGCTGCCGGGCCTGAGCGCGGCTGCTGCCGAAGCCCAGGCGATGGACGATATTGTCCAGCCGGCGTTCGAGCAGGGTCATCAGCGTGCTGCCGGTATTGCCCTTGGAGCGTGCGGCGCGGTCGTAGTAACCGCGGAACCGTCGTTCGAGCACGCCGTAGTAGTGCTTGACCTTCTGCTTCTCGCGAAGGTGCGTGGCATAATCGGTCTGCTTGCCGCGGCGAAACTGATGCATGCCCGGCGCGGTATCGCGACGCTCGATGGCACACTTCGGCGTGTCGCAACGAGTGCCCTTGAGAAACAACTTCAGGCCGTCGCGGCGGCAAAGCCGACAAACGGGTCCGGTAATGCGAGCCATACGTCTCTCTTACGAATTTCAGATGGTTGAGATTTTTTGCGAGTGATTTGCGGGGGAAGTCGAGCCACGCTTGCGAGCTCGACATCCGCGTCAGGCGATTACACGCGACGCTTCTTGGGCGGGCGACAACCGTTGTGCGGCAGCGGCGTCACGTCTTCAATGCTTTTGATCGTCATGCCGGCGGCCTGCAGTGCCGTGATCGCGCTCTCCCGACCGCTACCCGGCCCCTTCACGCGAACGTCGAGTTCCTTGACGCCGAACTTGGCAGCCTTCTCGGCACACTGCTGCGACGCCATCTGACCGGCAAAGGGCGTGCTCTTGCGACTTCCCTTGAAGCCGCTCGTGCCGGCGCTGGCCCAACACAGGGCATCGCCCTTGGTATCGGTGATCGTGACAGTCGTGTTGTTGAACGTCGCCTTGATGTGCGCGATGCCCACGGTGACGTTACGGCGAATCTTCCGCCTTTTGCTCTTGGCCACTGCCGATTAACTCCTGACTGATTGCTGTTTCTTACGTCGATGGCGGATGGTGGCGGCGACACACCCCGTGGGCCGCCAACGACACAACCGACTACCTCAAGTCCTTCACGCCCTTCTTGCCGGCCACGGTCTTCTTCGGGCCCTTGCGAGTCCGGGCATTGGTTCGCGTCCGCTGGCCACGCACCGGCAGGCCGCGGCGATGCCGCAGACCGCGATAGCAGGCAATGTCGCGAAGCCGAGTAATGTTTTGCGAGACTTGCCGGCGAAGCTGACCTTCGACCGTGTAGTCCTTGTCGAGCAACGCGGCCAGCCGCGCAACTTCGTCTTCGTGTAGTTCGCGTGCCTTGACGAGCGGATTAACGCCTGCCTTGTGGCACAGTTCACGCGCGATGTGCGGGCCAACGCCGTACAGGTAAGTCAACGAGACGACGGTCGCCCGATCATTCGGAATGTCAACGCCCATCAAACGCGGCATAAAATTATTCTCACTATCTGAACGGCGGTCACACACGCCAACTGCGCTGGACCGCGAGACTAACGCTGCACCCCGCAACTGCCAGAACTGCCACACCGAGCGACTCGAGACGAGCGACTCGAAGCGGGACAATCTGACGGAAAAAGCGCTGGATGGCCGGGGGATGCCATTGCGCGAAAAGCACGACTTCTAGCGAACGATCTCGAATCCCTGCCCTTTATCTGGCGCTGCCCTTTATCCCTGACGCTGCTTGTGCCTGGGATTGCTGCAGACCACGAACACCACACCCCGGCGGCGGACGATCTTGCAATTCTCACAAATTCGCTTAACGCTGGCGCGGACTTTCATGACTCGCTTTCAACTTGCCCCACTTGTCGGGAGCGGCTAATGGTCCAAAGCGCTTGAATATATCGCGGGACGCCCGCGAGGTACAAGGCCCCTCGGGCGAAGAAAATACGTCTCTGGCACGCAGCTTAGGCCTGTTCCCAGTGGGAGCGGCCGCACGCGGCGTTTTTGCCAATTTTCTCGGTCGTAGGCGGCACATTTCAGAGCCGCTAGCTGGGAATCTCCTCGCCCTCGCGAGGCGCCGCGGTCAGCACCCAAGGGCCGTTTTCCGTAATGGCGATCGTATGCTCGAAATGGGCGCTGGGTTTTGCGTCTTGCGTGGCCTGAGTCCAGTAGTCCGGCAGGCTTTTGACGTGCTTCGTCCCCATGTTGACCATTGGCTCGACGGCAATCACAAGCCCCGGCTCGAGGGCAAAATCGCCATTCCGCCGCAATTGGGCGCTGACAAAATTGGGAACCTGGGGATCCTCGTGCATTTCCCGACCGATGCCATGACCCACAAAGCTCTCAACGACCGAGAAGCCGGCGTCGCGAACATAGGTGCCCATCTCCGCGGCCACCTCGCTCCAGCGACTGCGCTTGCCCATCAGGTCAATGGCCAGTTTCAGCACCCCATCCGTCACGTCCAGCAGGCGTTGCACCTCGGGGTCGATTTGGCCGACCGGTCGCGTGATCGCCGAATCGCCGCACCAGCCCTCGTATTTGCAGCCCGTGTCGATGCTGATCACGTCCCCCTCGCGCAACACCCGCTTGCCCGGTATGCCATGCACCACTTCGTCGTTGACTGAGATGCAGCAGACCGCGGGAAACGGGACCTTGCCAGGCACACCCTTAAACAGCGGAATGGCGCGATGGGCTTCAAAGAACGCCTCGACCGCGGCGTCAATCTCTCCGGTGGTGGCGCCGGGCTTGACCAGTTCTGCAGCGACCTGGTGCGCCTTCCAGACGAGCAAACCCGCCTTGCGCATTTGACTGATTTCACGCTGTGACCGCAGGATGTGCACGCTCGGGTTCCCTCGCAATCGTTTCTCTTCCGAAGCGGCTTACGCCGCCTCAGGCTCGGGGCCCCGCCCGACACTCGCTTACCGCGGCGCCGCTGGCTGGCCCCTTTCTTCTAGGCTATGCCGCCGGACTACCGGGCGACTGTCTCCCATGCCGCCGCTCTACAGAGCGACCCTGTCTTTATCGATGACGGCTTTGACTCGCTGGAACACTTCGTCTGGCGTGCCCTGGCCATCCACCGTGCGGAGCAGGCTCCGCCGGCTGTAATAATCCGAAAGCGGCGCCGTCTGGCGCTCGTATTCTTCCAGGCGACGACGAACAATTTCTGGCTGATCGTCTTTGCGACCCCGAGCCGCCAGCCGGCGGATCAATTCATCGGCGTCGGCAGTCAGCTCCAGCACCATGTCGAGCGGCGTGCCGCGCGAAGCCAGGATTTGGTCGAGCGACTCGGCTTGCCCCAGCGTGCGCGGAAACCCGTCCAGCAGGTAACCTCGCTTACAGTCTTCAGCCATGAGCCGATCCGTCACCAGATTAAGCATCAGCTCATCCGGCACGAGCTCTCCCGAATCCATGTAACGGTCGGCCTGTTTGCCGAGTTCGGTTTGTTCGGCACAGGCAATGCGCAGCATCTCGCCGGTGGAGAGATGGAGGATGCCCAGATGGCGAACCAGCCGTTCAGACTGAGTGCCTTTTCCGACGCCGGGCGGACCGATGAAAACTAACCGCATGGTGTCTCGTCTTTCCCGCCCAGTGCACGGCACGCACATCCTGTCATGCCGAGCGGAAGCATCTCTAAGCTTCCAGTAATCCTCGATAGTTCCGCATCACGAGATGACTGTCAATTTTCTGCACCAGGTCAAACGCTACGCTCACGGCAATCAGCAGGCTCGTTCCGCCAAAGAACTGTGCCACGTTGTAGTCCACTGAAAACAGGCTGGTGATGATCGTCGGGGCAATCGCCACGACCGCCAAAAAGCCGGCACCCACATACGTGATCCGAACCATCACCTTTTCCAGGTAATCGGCCGTCCGCTTGCCAGGGCGATAGCCCGGAATGAACGTGCCGAAGCTCTTCAGGTTTTCAGCCATATCCTTCGGATTGAAGGTGATGGCCGTCCAAAAATAACAGAAGAAGTAGATCAACGCCACGTATAGAGCATTGTAAACAAACCCGCTCCCGCGCCGAAACGTGTCGTCCAAATTGGACCAGATCGACTCGGGATAAGCGTTCGCCAGGCTCGTGAAAATCAGTGAGGGGAACATCAGCAGGCTGCTGGCAAAAATGATCGGCATCACGCCCGCCTGGTTCACTCGCAGCGGCAAGTACTGCCGGGTGCCGCCATAGACCCGGCGACCACGCACGTGCTTGGCACTCTGAGTCGGGATCCGCCGCTGCCCGAGGGTGATGAATACGACGCCAGCCACCACCGCCACAAACAGCAGAATTAGCAGCAGGATGATTTCCACGCCGATCTGGCCCGACGTGCTACCCAGTTCCAGCGAGGAGCTGTTGAGCAGGCTATAAACGGCGCCCGGCAGACCGGCCAGAATGCCGGCCATGATCAAAAGGCTGATTCCATTTCCGATGCCGAACTCGTCGATCTGCTCGCCGAGCCACATCAGAAAGATCGTCCCCGCGGTCATCATCGAGACGGCCACCACCTGCCAGCCGAATGGCAGCGAGCCGTCGACCATGTAGTCTTCCATGATCAGCCCCTGGCTGGCCAGAAAGCCCAGATAAGCCCAGCTTTGACCGATGCACAGGACGACCGTGGCATAACGTGTGTATTCGTTGATCTTCTTGCGGCCGCTTTCACCTTCCTTCTGGAGCCGCTCGAGCGGTCCCCACACGCTCCCCAGCAGCTGGAAGATAATCGAGGCCGAGATGTAGGGCATGATCCCCAGGCCGAAAATCGTGATCTGGTTGAGCTGGGCGGCACTGAACGTGGCCACCTGCTGGAACAACTGGCCCATCCCGCTGGACGTGTTGAAGAACGCCGACATCGACGTTTGATCGACGATCGGCAGCGGAATCTGCCAGCCGACACGATAGACGGCGAGCAAGCCGAGCGTGAAGACGATCTTCTTCCGCAACTCGGGAATTGTGAAGATAACGCGAATCTTTTCCCACATGGCGAATGGTCCGTCCTTCGTGGAGCCACCAGCGGCACCGCCGGCGGCGCATGGCCGTTGGGTTTTAGGTTGCTCGTCCTGGAGAGGGCAAGCCGAATTGCGATGCGCGAATTAGAACGATCCTCGCCGTCCGACTCAAGGGCGGAAGGAGTGGTTACTTGCCCGCGGCCTTGCGGCTTTTGGCCGGCCGAGGGGCTACCTTTTTGGGGATCACGTTCACTTCGCCTCCGGCCTTTTGAATCTTTTCGAGAGCCGTGGCACTGAAGCGATGGGCCGTAATCTTGAGCTTCTTGGTCAGCTCGCCGCCGCCCAGGATCTTCAGTTCGTCATAGCGTCCCTTGGCCAGATCCTTCGCCTTCAGGCTCTCGATGGTGACTTCTTCGCCATCGGCGAAGGCGGCACTCAGGGCACCAACGTTCACCGAGGCCACGGTCTTGCCGAAGGCGTTGTGGAATCCGCGCTTGGGGATGCGGCGAATGAGCGGACTGGCACCACCTTCGAAGATCGCCGGAGCGCTCCAGCCAGCCAACTGACCCTGGCCCTTGTGGCCGCGGCCGCTGGTCTTGCCGTGGCCGCTGCCCGGACCGCGACCGATTCGCTTCTTCTTCTTGTGCTTGTGAATACCGCGATTGACTTCGGCCAGATTCATACCAGCGAAACTCCCCGCAGACGCTCGATGTCCGAACGCGTGCGCAATTGCTTGAGGGCCTCGATCGAGGCTTTGACCAGATTGACCGGGTTATTCGAGCCGAAGCTCTTGGTGAGGATGTTGTGAATGCCAGCGGCCTCGCAAACCGCTCGCACCGCGTCGCCAGCGATCACGCCCGTACCAGCCGAGGCGGGCACCAGCACCACGCGGGCGGCGCCAAAACGGCCTTCGACCTGGTGCGGAATGGTTCCCGCATCGAGCGAGATCTCGAACATGCTCCGCGAACCGTCCTTGACGGCTTTCTCAACGCTGGGCGGAACTTCATTGGCCTTGCCGTAGCCCCAGCCGACCTTGCCACGACCGTTACCGACCACGACCATGGCCGCGAAGCTGAACCGGCGACCACCTTTGACCACCGCGGCGCACCGCTTGATCTTGATCACCTTGTCGATCAGTTCGCCGCGATTGCTGCTTTCTGCCACCTGTCACTCCTCGAGCCCGCCGGGCCCGCGATGCTTCTCTTGCGTTTGTCGAAACGTGATTCTAATCGATGCCCCCTGTCCGGAAACGCCGCTGTTACGGTTCGTTCGCCAAAACCAGGACGGGCATCCTGCTGTCTAGTACTCGCTTAAAAGTCCAAGCCGGCCTCGCGGGCGGCATTGGCCAGGGCGGCCACGCGGCCGTGATACTGATTCGAACCACGGTCGAATGCGACCTGCGTCACGCCCGCCGCCTTGGCTCGCTCGGCAATCGCCTTACCAATCGCGGTCGCCGCCGCTACGTTGCCGCCATACTTGCCGCCCAGAATGTCCTTGTCCACGGTGCTGGCAGAAGCCAACGTGCGCCCGCTGGCGTCATCGATCACCTGGGCGTAGACATGCTTGTGGCTGCGGAAGACCGATAACCGCGGACGTTCGGCGGTGCCGCGAACGCGTTTGCGAACCCGGTATGCTCGCCGCTGGCGCTGTTGTAATGTTGCTCGTTCGTGATTCACTGTTTGTTTCTCGCTTCAAAACGACCAAAGGGCATCGAACGACGAGATTGGCCGCTCGTTCATCCTCAAGCCTTCTGACATCCTTCCCAATAACTTCGATCTTCCCAATCGCTGGGATTGCTCGCCGAACTACTTCGTCATTGCCTTACCGGCCTTGCGGCGGACGACTTCGCCGTCGTAGCGAATGCCCTTGCCCTTATAGGGCTCCGGCTTGCGGACGGCGCGGGCTTCGGCAGCAAACTGCCCGACCAATTGCTTGTCACTTCCCTTGATCACGACGTGCGTCTGATCGGGACAGGTGACGGTCAGCCCGGCGGGAATCGGCAAGTGCACTTCGTTCGCAAAACCGACGCGAAGCTGCAACTGCCCCTTCTGCACGGCGGCCAGGTAGCCGACCCCCACAATCTCGAGCTTCTTTTCGTAGCCCTTGGTCACGCCTTCGACCATGTTACTGATCACGGCACGCGTCAGTCCGTGCAGGGCACGGGACAGGCGGCTGTCATCCTTGCGGGCGATGACGACCTGCTTGTTGTCGGCGTCGATGGTAACGGTCACTTCGGGTCGGAGGTCCCAGTCGAGCTTGCCCAGCGGGCCTTCGACCGTGACTTTATCCGGCTTCACGTCGATCTTCACGTTCGACGGCAGCGGTACAGGTTGTTTTCCGATACGGGACATGGCTGAATCACCTTGTGGCCGCGCTCACGGAGCGGGCATGCTTGTTTACCACAGTTCGCAGAGCACTTCGCCGCCCAGGTTTCGCTGGCGGGCTTCGCGGTCGCTGACCACGCCGCGGCTGGTGCTGATGATCGAAATGCCGAGTCCATTCAGCACCGGACGCAGTCCGGTGGCATGACGGTAGACGCGGCGACCCGGCTTGCTGACGCGCTTAATGTGACGAATCACGCGCTCACCATTGGGGCCGTACTTCAATTCCAGGCGCAACTCGGGCACCGGCTCACCAGAGACTTCTTCATAGCCCCAGATGTAGCCCTCGCGCTTGAGCACCTCGGCGAGTCCGCGCTTCACCTTCGACAGCGGCATCGTCACGCTGGGCTTTTCCACGCGCACCGCGTTGCGGATGCGGGTGAGCATATCGGCGATGGGGTCGGTCATCATGTTAGCTAAATTCCCCTATTACCAACTCGCCTTTTTGACGCCGGGAATCAAGCCTTCGTCGGCTAATTTCCGGAAGCAGATTCGGCAGATTCCAAACTTGCGATACACGGCCCGCGGACGCCCACAAATCTTGCACCGGCGCACGAGCCGACTGCTGTATTTGGGGGTCTCTTTGGCCTTGGCAATCTTCGATTTACTTGCCATGCACGTTTCCTACAGGATTCGATTACGACGTTGTTCGCTACGGTCCGGCAGCACACGCGCTGCCACGTTGATTCACTACACTTAGGCGGCGCCCACCGGGGTCTTCTTGCCGCCGGCCTCGGCGTTTTCGTCCGTCTTGAACGGCATTCCGAAGGCCTTCAGCATCTCACGCGACTCATCGTCGCTCTTGGTGCCTCCGACCACGAACGTCACGTTCATGCCTTGCGGCCGCAGAAATTTGTCAGGATTGAGCTCCGGGAACACGAGCTGTTCGGTGAGACCCAGGCTGTAATTGCCGTTGCCGTCAAACGCCTTGGGATTCAGCCCGCGAAAATCGCGCACGCGCGGCAAAGCCAGCGAGATCAGCCGATCCAGGAACTCGTACATCCGTGGTCCGCGAATGGTGACCTTGGCGCCAATCGGCAGGTTTTCGCGGAGCTTGAAATTGGCGATCGCCTTGCGGCTCTTGGTGACCAGGGCCTTCTGACCCGTGATCTGCGAAAGCGCCGCGGCGGCCTCCTCGATGTGTTTCTTTTCGCTGATAGCGCTGCCGACGCCCATGCTCACGACGATCTTCTCGAGCTTGGGCAGGGCGTGGGGATTCGAGCGACCGAGCGTCTTGGCGAGCGCCGGAAGAATCTCCTTCTGATACCGCTCCCAAAGGCGCGGCGGAACGGCCTGAGCCTGTTCGCCGGCGGCTTCTGCAGCTTTTGCTTTCTTGGCCATGGTTACTATCGCTTACGTTTTCAGACTTGCGGTTGGATTGCTTGCGGATGGCTTACTTATGAGCGTGCGACTTGTGGGCCGGAGCGATCACGCCAATCGCCGAGCCGCACTTCTTACAGAATCGCTCTTTGGCGCCATCATCCCGGAAACGAGCACCGGTCCGCGACGGCTGATTGCACGACGAGCACACCAGGAGCACGTTCGACAGGCTGATCGGCATCTCCTTCGAGAGTCGGCCACCCTGGGGATTCTTCTGACTGCGGCGGATATGCCGATAGACGCGGTTCACGCCTTCGACGATCACGCGATTCTCGTCACGCAGCACCTTCAGTACCCGGCCGCGGACTTTGTCCTCGCCGGAGATGACCTGCACGATGTCGTCTACTTTGATGTGCATCAGACCACCTCGCTCGCGAGGCTCACAATTTTCATAAAGTTGCGATCACGCAGTTCGCGGGCCACGGCGCCAAAGATGCGCGTGCCACGCGGGTTGCGATCGTTATCAATAATCACGATGGCGTTGTTGTCGAAACGCACATAGCTTCCATCGGCCCGGCGAGTGGGTTTCCGGCAGCGGACGATCACTCCCTTGACGACGCTCTTCTTCTTGACGTCGCTACCGGGAATCACCGACTTCACGCTGCAGATGATCACGTCGCCCAGCCCGGCGGTGCGCCGGTGAGTGCCGCCGAGCACCTTGATACACATGACCTCTTTGGCCCCTGTGTTGTCGGCGACGCTCAACCTGGTCTGCATCTGGATCATGGCTGGTCTTACCTGTCTTGCACTTGCTCTCTCGTCACGCCGACTCGACCTGGCAGCCGACCGCGGCGGACACGTGTTTCTTGTTCAGAACCCTAGCTGAGTTCGTCCTCTCCGTCGCGTCGGTGGGCCGCCTTCATCGCGGCGATGTCGACCAACTGGCTCTTGCTCACCACGCGGACCAACTCCCACCGCTTTGTCTTGCTGCGCGGACGCGATTCGCGAATCTCGACCGTGTCGCCCACGTGGCACTCTTCGGCCTCGTCGTGGACGTGGCACACCGTCTTGCGGTGCATGATCTTGCCGTACTTCGGATGACGAACCAGGCGCGGGATCTCCACGCGGCGGGTCTTGGCCACCTTGTCGCTCGTTACGACACCAATCGAAACTTGTTTCGGCATTGCTGTTGCTCTCGCTTACTTGGCAGCCGCGGCCTTACCGGCCCGCTGCGTCTGAATGGTCTTGCAACGTGCGATCAACTGACGCGCCTTCCGCAGCTCGCTCGGTGCGTCGAGCTTTTCAGTCTGCTGCTGAATTCGCATCTTGAACAGGCTTTCCGTTGCTTCTTTGAGCGTGAGAGAAAGTTGCTCGTCGCTCATCTCGCGTAGTTCGCTGGCCTTTGTCATGACTCTTCAATCCAACTCGTTGTTCTTGATCCCGCTCGAGCACTCAATCGCCCGACGCCGAATGCCTAGACCGCACGCCGCCGCACGAAGCGCACTCGCACCGGCATCTTGTGGGCCAGACGCGAAAAGCACATCCGGGCCGCTTCCTCGCTTACGCCGCCGATCTCGTACAGCACGGTGCCAGGTCGCACGACGGCGGCCCAGAATTCCGGCTCACCCTTACCCTTACCCATCCGGGTTTCGAGCGGGATGCTGGTGATCGACTTGTGCGGGAAGACGCGGATATACAACCGCCCCTCGCTGCGCAAATACTGCGAAGCGGCGACGCGGCCGGCCTCAATCGTCTGAGCGCTGACCCAGCCACCTTGCGTGGCTTGCAGGCCGAAGTCGCCGAAGACGACGCGGTTACCCCGCGTGGCCTTACCTTTTATACGTCCTCTTTGGCTTTTTCGGTGCTTGACCCTCTTGGGCATCAACGCCATCGGTCTCGTCCTCGTGATACATGCCTTGGTTGACCCACACCTGGACACCGATGTGTCCCTGGGGCGTCATGGCCTCAGTGAATCCGTAATCGATCTTGGCCCGCAGCGTGGACAGCGGCAGCGAACCGGCATTCGCCTTCTCGCAGCGCGCCATTTCCGAACCGCCGAGCCGACCTGAAAGCTGAATCTTGATTCCCTTCGCGCCGGCTTCCATCGTGGTTTCCATCGCCCGCTTCATGCAGCGGCGGAAGCTGGCTCGCTTGGCGAGCTGCTCCGCAATGTCTTCCGCCACGAGCTGAGCGAAAATCTCGGGTCGCGAAATCTCCTCAATCTTGATATTGATCCGGCGGCCGATCAGGTTCTGCAGCTCTTCCTGCAGACGCTCGACCTCCTGTCCCTTGCGACCAATGATGATACCCGGCCGCGCGGTGTGCAGGATGACCTTCACCTCGTCGCGGGTGCGCTCGATCTCGATCTTCGGGATACCGGCGAACTTATACTTGTCCTTAACGAACTTGCGGAGCTTGCGATCTTCGAGCAGCAGGTTGGAAAACTCCTGCTTCGAGGCATACCAGCGGCTCTTCCAGCCGACCATAATGCCCGTCCGAAAGCCGGTTGGATTGACTTTTTGACCCATTGCTGTGCTCTCGTTTCCGCGCTGTTAGTCCACGAAGTCCGCGAACCGACTGATCTGTTTTGACTTACTCAGAACTGCGTTGATTTACTTCGAAACGGTGTCCACCGACACGTGAATGTGTGCCATTCGACGCTTGATCATGAACGCCATGCCGCGGGCCCGCGGACGAATCCGCTTGAACATCGGGCCGCCATCCACGCGAGCGTCGACCACGACCAGGTCGCTGACGCTAGGTGCCCGGCGATCCTCGGCATTGCCCAAAGCACTCTTCAAAACCTTCTCGATCAGCCGCGCACCACGCTGGGGCTGATACTTGAGCAGATCGAGCGCCTCATCAGCATGCTTGCCGCGAATCAAATCGGCCAGCGGTCGCACCTTGCGGGCACTGATCCGAGCGTATTTGTGAACGGCTGTGTAGGCCATGATTTTCGTTCTCTCTCGCTTATCCGAAAGCACCGCGGCAACACTCGCTGGAGTCGCCCCTGGCTGACTTCGTTACTGCTGCTTACTGTTACCGCTGCTTACTTCTTGCCACCCTTGCCGCCGTGACCACGGAAGGTACGCGTGGGAGCGAACTCACCCAGCTTGTGCCCCACCATGTCTTCGGTGACGAACACCTTGATGTGCAACTTGCCGTTGTGAACCATGAACGTGTGACCGACAAATTCCGGCACGATCGTGCACGAACGGGCCCAGGTCTTGATCGGTTCTTTGCGGCCGTCACTGGTCATCCGCTCGACCTTGCCGAACAGCTTCGGATTGACGAACGGGCCTTTCTTTAACGATCTTCCCATGACAACTGCCTGTATCTGCGAATGGTTCTAACGCGGACGCGTGATTCTCTGGTTTACTTAATCTTCAACTGGCCGTAGCGACGCGAACGGCGGCGACGCACGATCGCGGCATTCGACGGCTTGCGACGCTTGCGGGTCGAACCGCCCTTGGCCGGCTTGCCTTCGGGGCTCACGGGGTTGCGGCCGCCCTTGGTGCGACCCTCACCACCACCGTGCGGATGGTCCGTCGGGTTCATCGCCGTACCGCGAACGTGCGGGCGAATTCCCTTCCAGCGATTGCGGCCGGCCTTGCCGATCACAATCGCGTCATGTTCTGAGTTACCGATCGCGCCGACCGTGGCCCGACAGGCCGCCGGCACGCGGCGAATTTCACCGCTCGGCAAGTTGATCTGCGCCCAATCAGCCTCGCGAGCAGCCAGTGTCGCGCTGGTGCCGGCCGAACGACAGAGCACGCCACCGCGACCGGGCTGCAACTCGACGTTGTGAATCGCCATGCCCAGCGGGATGCTCTTCAGCGGCAGGGCGTTGCCCACCGTCGGCGGAGCGTCGGGGCCACTCATGATCTCATCGCCCCGACTCAGGCCGGCCGGCGCCAGGATGTAGCGCTTCTCGCCGTCCACGTAGTGGAGCAGGGCGATCCGAGCACTGCGGTTCGGATCGTACTCAATGCTGAACACCTTCGCCGGAACACCGTCCTTGTTGCGACGGAAGTCAATCAAGCGATAGCGCTGCTTATGACCGCCGCCACGATGCCGGGCCGTGATTTTGCCCTGGTTATTGCGGCCGCCGGTCTTCTTTTTCGGAACGAGCAGACTCTTCTGCGGCTTCGCACCCTTGGTCAAGTCTGCGAAATCACTGACTGTCGCGCCGCGGCGGCCCGGAGTCGTCGGTTTGTATCGTCGAATACCCATTGCTGACCCGTCTTTCCTTCAAGCAGCCCGAGCCATTTCGGCCCACACTGCTCGCTTGCTTGTACCGCCGGCCTTCACAGCCAACGCAACGCAGTACCGTCGATTAAAAGAAGTCGATCCGATCTTCGCTGTGCAGCTTGACGATTGCCTTCTTCCAGTCGCGCGTCTGGCCAGAGCTGAACCGCGTGCGGCGCGGCTTGCCCTTGCGATTCTGCGTGTGCACGCGAAGCACCCGCACATTGAACAACAACTCGACCGCCTTGCGCACGTCGTCCTTAGTCGCCAGGCGGCTGATTTCAAACGCATACGCGTTGTAGCGCGTCGAACGGTGCATGCCCTTTTCGGTGACCAGCGGACGCACGATCACCTGGTGAGGCGCGAGCAGCGGTTCACTGATTGCATTGGTATCGGTGGCCATATCCACTTAATTCCTGCCGCTTATTCCTGGTACTACTTCTTCGCCGCTGGCTGGCCGGCCTTCTCGCCGCCCGACTTTTCGCCGGCAGCAGACCGCACCGCCTCGATGGCAGCCTTGGTCATCAACACGCGACTGGGCTGCAAGAGCACGAGGGCATTCAACCCGCCGACCGGCGAAATCGAAACCCGATCAATATTGCGAACACTCTTGTACACATTCACGTCATGCGCCGCGGTCGCCACCAGCAATCGCTTGCCAGTCAGATTCAGGGCCTTGATGATCGTGGCCATGTCCTTGGTCTTGGGCGCGTCGAACTTCAGGTCGTCGATCAGCGTCACTTCGCCGTCTCGCAACTTGGCGGCCAGTGCCATCCGCGTCGCAAGCTGCAGCGCCTTGCGAGGCAGACGATAGACCCAATCTCGCGGACGCTTGGCGAAAATGTGACCGCCGCCGACGCGAACACCGCTCCGCCGCGAACCGGCACGAGCAT
>Ga0169931_10001191_pt1 | contig 42952 bp, 28 predicted proteins | sample Kivu_15m_20L_FD_129675 | JGI IMG/M metagenome (GOLD analysis project Ga0169931, IMG submission 129675) | Freshwater microbial communities from Lake Kivu, Western Province, Rwanda to study Microbial Dark Matter (Phase II) - Kivu_15m_20L... | ecosystem: Environmental > Aquatic > Freshwater > Lake... | reverse complement strand
TTCGTTCTGCTCCAGCCAAGAAAGTCACTGCTGAAGATGTCACTGTCGAAGATGATGACATGGCATTCTTCGAGAAACTTGCTGCTGAGTAATTTCTTTTAGAAAACCGTAGATGTTTTCAGGCGCACTTCGGTGCGCCTTTTTTTCACGTCATTGATACTGTTGTAAACGCAGTTGGATGTGCAAAGTCTTTTGCAAGTGCACGCATGAACGAACTGTCAGACGGTCTTGCATCTGCTCTTGGAATAGTTTGTTTTGGTGTCGCCGCTGGATTTGGTTGTGATGGTGCGCTATTGTTCACAACAACTGGAGCCTGTGGTGCTTGCATTGCCATTTGATTTGATGCCAACATATCACTTTGTTGTTGAACAGATGCTCCAAGATCACTTGTAATTGGTTTCAAATCAAGACTTGGTGTTTCTGGTGCACTTTGAGCAGTTAGTGGACCAGTTTGTGAAGGTGCTGGTGTTGCAGAAGCCATGGCAGAACCAGAAGCACCTGAATCAGCAACACTTGGTGGAGCAACACTCGCTGGTGGTTTAGATCCAGTTTCTGGTGAAGCAACCTTACCGTTATTTGCTACAGCAACAGGAGCACCTGGTTTGTATGGATTATCTGGTGTTGGTCCACGTTTTGCAGATTCAATTGGCTCAACATGCCAGGTTTCTCCGCGCACAGGGCGAGTGAATCCATACTTTGCCATCAATCCAAGTTCAGTTGCTTTATTTGCATCAGCTGAATTCATATCAATGGCTAATCCACTTTCATGACGACTTCTTCCTGGTGGTGCGGCATTCGGTGGACCAATTTTAGCATATAGAGCCGCTTGTTCTTCTGGACTACGATATCCAGAATTGATTTGAATTTTTTGTCCAGTTTTTTCGTTGTATTCTTTTGCAAGTCCTGCGAGTCTTTCTTTCATTTGAGGATTTAGTCCATTCAAATTTACACTACCATCTTTCAATCTAACATACTTGGCAAGATCATTTCCTGATGCGCCCATGCCAAAGAAGCTCTTCACGCTAGAAACTGCACTTGATACTGCAGATCCAACATTGATTTTTGCTTGATCAACAATAGATGATGCTTTATCAAATAAAGATGGTTCTGCTGCTGGAGCTGGAGCTGGAGTTATTTGAGATGGAGTTGTGGAACTTGTTGATGGTGTTGGTGTTTTTGTATCCACAGGAGCTCCAGCTGCTGGAGGTTTTCCAGGTGCACCTGATGATTTATCATCTTGTTTCTTTCCACTAATCATAGTTGTTGCAACTTCTGTTACAACATCCTTGAGTTCTTTTATTCTTGATCCTGCTTCAGGATCATCTTCAGGAAAACTTCCATATACACCCTGATATACATCTCTTGTTGCTGAGGCAACTGCAGCAGGTATTGCTGTTGCTGCTGATCCAAGACCACTTACAGCCTCAAGACCTGCACCAACTTTATCACCTTCTAGCAATTTCTTTACTGCGAAAAACCCACCAACAGCTGCACCAATCAATGGAATACTTTTACCTGCTGTTTTGAGTACTGTGCTCTGAAGAACTTTAGTTGCAATTCTCTTGATAACTTCTTTTGATGCAACTGCTTTCGCTGCAGCTTTCGCAGCAACTTCTCCTGCTTTCGCAGTAGCCTTTGCTCCAACTGCTGATGCTCCAGCAGCAACTCCACCAACTGCAGTTGCAATCTTCCCACCCACAGTTTTGAGTGCACCACCCACTTTTGATGCGATTTTTACTGCGCCTTGACCAACTCTACGCAATCCTCCACCAAGTTTTTTGAGCATATCAAAACTTGGAAGCCCAAATCCACCGCCTCCACCTGTGTCAATCTCACCTAATCGTTCATGTACTGTCTTTTCACCCCTTGTCGATTCACCGAGACTTTTCCAGATTTGATCAACTGTATCTGCAAGACGAATCATTGGATCTTCATCAGTGGCAGCAATTGCTTTAGACAGACTCTCACTTCTACTCTTTAGTGCTACGTCTTTACTTACAATTTTATTTGTTTCTTTATCTTTATATCTTCCACCACCAGCCATTCTTTCATCGAAGTAATATTGAGACTTGACTTCTGGGTTAGACTTTCCTGTCATTGCTTTTTTTATAATTGTAACATCACGCTGTATATTGAGAACAGATTTCTTGATTGATGATAAATCTTTATTACGATCTGTCTTTTTTGCAGTAACCGAATCTTTTTTTGACTCACTTTTTTGAAATTTCTTGAAAAACTCTTCAGCTTTTTTTACCTGTTCGTCATCTGCCTTGGCTAATTTCTTAGAAAGAACTCTACCTAAATCTTTACCAACCAATCCTTCAAGAAATCCTGACATAAGACCAGTTGTTTTTTGAGTTGCGATTTGCCACTGTTCTTGGACTTCTCTTCTCTTTTTGATTTTTTCAATCAAACTCAAATCTTTTATCTTAGGCTCAAGATCTTGTAATGCTCTCTCAAGAACTTTGGGACTTTTGTTATCCTGTTCATCTCGCTTCAAAAATTCACGAAGTTTCTTGATGTCTTTATCTGAGATATTACTTTTCATCTACGTCTTTGAGCCTGTGCTAATTTGAGTCTTTCGTTCTGTTCTTTTATATGATGTTCTAACAATTTCACATAAATCTGTTTTTCCCAAGGAATTAGATTATCTAATTCCGTCAACGAATATTTGTGGTGTTGCATCAAAGTAAAATTCGTGGAATAATAGTTCTTCAGATTATCATAACCAAGCGTCATTCGAAAAAATTTAGAATGCCCTCCAAAACCATATGATGATTATTACTGCACTTTGGGCATGTAATGTCTTGTTCAAGGACAACTGAAGGAGTTGTTATAAAAAACTGTTTTATCGCCTTCACTTGTTCAAGAGATAAATCATCAAAAAATGCTGATAATTCTTCTTTGCTAATATCCTCAGTCTTATAAGTTTGATTTTCATCATAAATGTAATCAAGATATTCTGAAATAATTTCGTAACCTCCATCTTGAAACTTCTCATCAAGAGCAGATTGCGGCAAATTCAACGAAGGATATTTCATACATACACCAATATCTTTCGTGAGAGGAACAATCTTATTGTGTTCTTCGCTAAATCGATATTTGATATTTTTCAAATCAAGTGCGAACTCAACAACATGATTGCATGGTTCTTCATTTACAACATGAGCACATGTATACATCAATTCTGATGTTTCGCCAACGGAGTTGATTCTTAGATGTATAAAAAACATTTCGACATCGAAGATCGGAAGTGACTCAACATCAATATCATCTAAACAACAATTTGAGATGATCTGTTTGATTGTTTTTAGAATGTCTTGCAAGTCCTCTGATTCTTTTGCCATAAGAAGAAGTTTTTCTTCCTTGACTAGAAACGGTCGATAACGAACTTTCTTATCTAATGACTTCAAATACACTTCATGAATTGGATGTTCAATTTTTGGTAAAGGCATAATTTACTCCATAGTTTAGATTACCATCTTCCAGTTGCACCACCACCAGCAAATTTTCCACCACCACCTTTGATTGGTTTTGGTTTTATCACTGGCGCTGTTACTGGAGGCGTTGTTGGTGTTTGTCCTCTGCTTCCTGTTCCTGTTGGTGGTGTAGAACCATTTGGTCTATTCTGAGATGGTTTTGGTTGTTCAGATGCAGGCAATGCTGTATTGAAGTTTCCAGGGAGCCAATAGTCGTATCTAAAAGTCACTGGAAGGCGGTGAATCTCATCACCCGCCCAATTGAGTGCAAGAGTTCCGATAGAAATCGGAAATGCAGAAAATAGGATCACCGAATATGTTTTTTGCGAAGTTTGAGTTGCGATACTCTCGCTTGTTGCAACACCATCAAACTGACAGATCTCGATCTGAGAAGAGATATATTCGTCTTTATATCGAGGATTATAATTATTGATTGGAATGATACCATTCATCCAACGATCGAACAATTTCTTTTCCCACATATCACCAGCGCAGATAAAATTGAGCGTAATATCACCAAAGGCAACGGGGCTGGCTGCAATCGGCTCAGGGACTCCATAATATCTGTTATCAATTGCATTTACACTGTAAGAAGGGAATTCAGTTGTTTCGCACTGAAAGCGAAGATCAAGTGTAGCGAGGTCGGCAATTCCTGTTGGTGGTGCAATGCGAACCTCAAATCTTGATGCTCTCGCAAAATCGTTATGTTTCTCAAAATGATTTAGAAAGTCAGAAACTTTGAACATTACTTCTTATACACCATCTTTTCTGTAGGTAGGAATATCGCCGTTTCCCAGTTATCAGGTTCAATATAGATCAGAGAGGAACGAATGTGATTCAGCAGATATCTCTTTATACAAGGCTCGAACAACTTATACCTTCTTGAAGAAGCCAATAAATCATAAGAAAGATTGAATCGAGTCGTATCGTCATATTTATCGTTGTTTACAAAATCGTACAATCGATTGAGAAGAGCCAGACGACTTCCTGGATCGAGATAGTGCAGATTCATTCCGAGGAAGCCATCGGCATACATTTCCATCGGAATCACCAACGGAAACTTATCGTAGACAGGAAGAACATCTTTGAGTTTCGGATCGTAGTGATAGAAATACATTCTTCCGACGAATGCTTTTCCTGAGATTCGCTTTGCATCGTTTAGAAGATTCGAGCGATTTGTCGGCATTCGAAGAGCCGAGACTTTATCGCGTAGCCATGCTTGCGCCGCCGCTGTTCTTGGCTTGATACCAGAGGCGGCGAGTTGAGCATTGACCTTATCAATTAGCGATTGCGACATTAGATTCCTAGATCGTCTTCTGTAATTACTCTAAACTTCCAGCCTCGTTCATTACAATAACTATTCGCAGCCTTCCACTTGGCTTCATTTACACCCCAAGTCATCACTTCGTTGATATATCGTCGAGTGATCTTGCTCTTCTTTTGCGGAGGAACCGACTGACTCTTAGGTTTCACTTCTAGAATCATTGCCTCCGAAACTCCTGTTTTATTTCTCACACGAACGAAGAAGTCTGGGAAATACCGATGCCAATGATTGTCTACAGGCGATAAATATGGAATAATGATTTCTTCGTTCGCCCACTCTGTCACGTTTGGGTTTTCGTCTAGGTGCACCATTACTCGGCGTTCCCATAACGATCGATACCATATGTTCGTGGGGTCACCTAAATATTTATTGGTATTTTTCGGACTGAATTTACCACTGTAAGCCATCAAGTATTTATAGGGTCTCTAAATGGCAAATCAACAAGCTGTTCCTGCAGATGCAAAACGTAATGCTCAGATGACTGTGAGCAAAGCACCGACAGGAGTGCAAAAAAGCCTAATCAAAAATCCATTCAAGTTTGATGATCTTCGATTTCCACTAAACGTTGGAAACACAGATCGACATCTCCATTGGATAAAGTTTATTCCGTGTATTCAGCAAAAATCTGATTATCAAGTCAAAACTCAAAACGTTTTATCATTTGCAGATACAAACAGAGCTGGTGGAACTGGAGCGGGTGCCGTAAATCCAATATCGAATGTTGGACAAGCAACAGTTGCACTTGGTGTTATAAAAACAGCCGAAGGTTTGTTTGAAAATGCTGGAGATATTGGTGCTGCAGCGTCAGAAGCAACTAAAGGAAATTTGACCCCAGGAGTAAGACTAGCAGGTGAGGCTGCAGCTGGTGCACTTGGTGTTGTCGCATCAGGTGTAATTGTAAGTGCAATTGATTTGAGTCGAAAAACTCGTCGTGCAGCTGCAACTATTTCTCTTTATATGCCAGACACAGTCACTCAGCAATTAGTGAATGACTATGATCAAGTTAGTTTGACAGCTGCTTTAGGTAAAACTGGATTAGCTGCAGCCGCTGGTTCTTCACTATCAGGTGGTGTAAAGAATATCGCCGCTGATGTTGGTAATGTATTTGGATTAGGTGGCGGAGGAACTCCTGGAGGAACAACGAACAAAGGAGGATTAGCTGAAATTGGTGGTTTGATTGCTGAGAAAACAGGAAATTTTGGTGCTGGAATTACAGACGTTCTACTATTCTCTGCTGGATTAGCTCTCAATCCTCAAGTTGAGCTGTTATTCAAGAATATACAGCACAGAGAGTTCATGTTTGATTTCAAATTTGCACCAAGAAACGAACGAGAAGCAGAAGCAATAAGAGAGATTATCAAGAAATTTAGATTTTTTGCTGCGCCAGAAGTTCCAACAACTAATAATGGAAGATATTTTATTCCACCATCAGAGTTTGATATTGAATTTATGGTTGGACCATATCGTAATACTGCTATTCCACGACTCTCAACTTGCGTACTACAAGGCATCGATGTAAACTATGGTAGTGCAGGTCAATGGACAGCATTCAAAGATGGTATGCCAGTAGAAATTAGTATGCAACTTCGATTCAAAGAAGTCGAAATTTTGCACAAGAAACTTATCGACGAAGGATTCTAATGAAATACTTTGAGTCATTTCCAAAAACATTATATACCTTTGACAAAAATACAATCAATGTCAATGCGGTGACAAACATCTTTGCTCGAAATACTTTTCTGAGAGATGTGGCAAACAACGTAGAACTTTCATATGAATATTTGATTGTTGATGAAGACACACCAGATACGCTTGCATATAAAGTTTATGGAAATTCATACAGAAGTTGGATCATTTTGCTCTTCAATAACATCTTCAATCCAAACTACGATTGGCCACTAAAGACAGCAGTTCTTGATCAGTTTATAGAAAATAAATACTCTATGTCAATTCAACAAGCAAAATCTACACTTCATCATTATGAAAAAGAAACAAAACGAGTTGCTGCATTTCAGGGTGTAATTCTAAATGAAACAACAGAATCTTCTCGTATCAGCGAATATTCTGTAGATTACACAACAAACTCAATCGCATCTCAAACTGTTTCTCTTCCAACAGATGCAGATTCTTCTTTGACCATTTCAAGTCAAGTTGTGACTTACCCGACATATACCGTGACAATTACAGTAAAAAATAAAGCAGTCTCTATCTATACATTTGAGCAAGAAGAAAACGAAAAGAAAAGAAAAATTCGACTTCTTGATCCAAGATATGTTGATAGAGTTGAACGTGAATTTAGACAATTGATGTCAAATGGCTGAATCATTAGGCACTTCACAAGATGGAATGTTTGGTTCTAAGGATTTCAAATTTGATTCCTTGGAACTCATCAATTCAGGTGGACAAAGTTTAGATCTAAGAAAAATCTATGTTGAACTTCAGATCTTTCAAGATCTCTATTCCAGCGTTATGTATGGTGAGATCTTGATCAATGATGGTAATGATGTCTTTAGTAATTTTTATCTTGTTGGAAATGAGTATCTAAAAGTTGGTTTAGATAAGCCTGGACTTGGAAGACCATTTGAAAGAATGTTTAGAATATTCAAGACTTCTAAGAGATCACCAAGCACAGATTCAGGTCAAACTTATATTTTGCATTTTTGTTCGGATGAGATGATTACATCTCAACAGTTGCTTGTAAGCAAAGCATATAAGTCGACGAAGATTAGAGGTGTTGTCTCTGACATCCTAACGCAAGAACTCAAAGTTGATCCTGCTCGAATTGCTTCATTAGAAAACACTTCTGGTAATTTTGATTTCATTATACCAAACTATCGACCATTTGAGGCAATTCAATGGGCAACAGCAAGAGGATATGATCAAAAGAAATTTTGTTATTTCTTTTTCGAGAATAAAAACGGATTCAATCTAACTTCTTTGCAAACTCTCATCAAACAGAAGCCATATAAGACACTCAAATATGAAATCAAGAATACAGATAGAGACCCTGCAAATAACAAAGACTCTATCGATAATCTAGACATTCTAAATGACTTTGATATGCTCACATCAATTACTAACGGTGCATTCTCTTCGCGTCTAATGCTCATTGATCTGTTCAATCAAAGTTATGAGTTTGCAGATTATAATCTAAACATTGCAGAAGCACAAGGAAATTTGATCAATAAGTTCAAGCCTGTAAATTCATTCAAGAATCCAAAAGATCAAAGTTTATTTGATTCGAAAGAATCATTCTTCAGAACATATCTGTCAATCAATGACTCAGTGTCTGAAAAAAGCAACGATGTAAAGTTTTGGTTATTGCCAAGAGCAATGCATATGGTAATGCTCAATCACTTCAAGATCAAGGTCACACTTCCAGGGGATATTGAACTCAAGGCTGGAGATATCGTGGAATATGAATTTCCGATGTTTGAATCTGCAGGACAAGCAGGAAAAAAACTAGACAAGAAACGAACTGGTAAATATCTAGTCACTGCAGTCAATCATAAATTCTCAGAAGATATGTTTGAAACAATTGCAGAATTAGTTTCAGATTCTTATGCTGAACAAGTTCCAGGCGCGAAAGACGGATTGAATAGATTATCAAAGAAGGGTAAGTGATGCCAGGTGCAAAGAAAAATTTTATCGGACTCGAAGGTTTTATTTGGTGGATTGGGATCGTAGAAGATCGCAATGATCCAGAACAGCTTGGTCGTGTTCGTGTTCGCTGTTTTGGTTGGCACACAGAAGATAAAGTAAAGATTCCGACAGATACTTTGCCGTGGGCGCATCCTGTAATTCCAGTCAATAGTCCAGGTGGCTATGCACCAAAAGAAGGTGATATGGTTTTTGGATTTTTCATTGATGGCGACAATGCTCAGAACCCTGCGATTATTGGCGTTCTTCCAGGAAAGCCTGATAAGAAACCAAACTATCAAAAAGGTTTTAGTGATCCAGGAACAACAGTCAGCTCGCGTCCAAAGAAGCCAGATGATTCAGCCGAACAATATCCAAAGAACAAGTATCTCAAAGAATCTACTGTCAATCGCCTTGCTCGCGGTAAATCTGAAGGCACAGTGATTGCAGCAAGAAAAAAGAATCAAAAGAAAAATATTACTTCTGCTGGTGGTGTTTCTTGGAGTGAACCAAATCCTGCATATGCACCAAAGTATCCATATAACAATGCAATCGAAACTGAATCAGGTCATGCATTAGAATTCGATGACACTCCAGGAAAAGAACGCATACACTGGGCACATCGCAATGGTTCATATATTGAAGTAGACACAAACGGAAATCGTGTTGATCGTGTACAAAAAGATCATTATACTGTCGTGATGGGTTCAGATTATGTTTATATTGACGGTAAATGTTCGGTTACAGTCGGTGGTGACTGTAATCTAAAGGTTGGTGGCAATATGAATATCGAGGTTGCTGGAAACTATAATCTTTCAGTAACTGGTGATATTCGTATGAAGAGCAAGAAAAACTTCACTGAGTCAACCTCTGATATGAATATAAATTCTCTTGGAGTTGCAAATATCACAGCCAATAAGAAACTCAGCCTCAAAGGAGAGACTACGGCATTGCAAGGTGATAGTGTTGATATTCCAGCTGCACAAATCAATATGCAGTCTGGATCTGCAACTTCATCCTCTGGTGCTGGATTGACTGGCGGTGGAGCTGCAGCATCAGCAGAAGACGCTGCGGTTGCTGCAAATACAAATGCTCAAACAGCTCTAGCAAACTCTGTTCCTGATCTTCAGGAAGTGGTAATTACAGCAAAGAAAATTCCAACTGAGGGGTTGTCACTCGGTAAAGCAATCGCGGGAATTACCTCTACTGTGAGTAATGTGTTCAATAAACTCAATGATGCAGCAAATGCATTAGGTAAAGATTTACTTGGAAATTCTCCTTTGGGTGAATTGACTCAAAAGGTTGCGAATTTTGAAGCAAGTGTGAACGAAAAGAAGGGTGAGATTCTTGGTCTCAAAGATAATCTCAAAAATACTTTATATGGAAAGATTGATGATATTGCATCAAAGGCAGCTGGAAAAAATATTGATTTCAATATCGACTCTCAGATTCAGACTGATATCAATAAAACTTTGAAGTCTGCAGCTGCTGTTGTAACAGTAGTTGGAAAGCAATTATTTCCTAAAACGGAAACTCTGGAAGAAGTTCAAATTACAGCAAAAAAAATATCCAGTAATTCGTCAAGTGGATCTGCATAATGGCAATTTCATTAGCAATACCATGTGACGGAACAATGCTGCCAACAAAGGCAGCTCTTACAAATCTATTCGTCCAACTTGCAAATCTCCCTTCTCAATTTACAGTTGAGATAGAAAGAATTCGAAGAGAGTTAGCAACAGAGATTCGAGAGGAAATACGTCAAGAGCTCTTGAAAAGAATTGCACCTCTAGAAAGTGCGATTGAAGGTATACGATCAATTCTCAAAACTTTAGAAAAGGTTTTGGGAAATTTTCCAATCTCTCTATCCAAACCAATATTCAAAGGCTTGAGTATACCAGACATAGAATGGGAACGAAGAATTACTGCCTTATGTCAAGAGTTTCATCTATACGTTCAGGCAAAACTCTTAGAGATTATCAACGCAGTTCTTCCAGTTTCGTTTTCAATTCCTGTTCTCGGAATCTCGATTGACATCGTTCAGTTGTTTGCGAATCCAGAATATCGTGCTCAACTCAAGGCTCAAATCGCAGAGAAGGTAGATGCTTTGTTTGCGCTTCTTCCCGATATTCACAAACTATACGATGGCATAAGATATGGAGTCAACTCTATCGCCATTCGAGCAGAAGTTATCTTCTCATATATTATGAGTAAGTTGCAGAATGGTGCATACTCTCTTATATGGGGTGCGATCGGTGGTCTAATCAGCAAGTTCAAAACGATTTGGGACACTCTTGGGCTTCCCAGCCTTCCTGCACTCTTGAGTCTCGATATCGGAGCCATTATACAAGCGAAGATCGATTCATTCATCGAGGCTCTCAAAAATGCTCCTGCAAAAATCAAAAACGAGATTCGAGAACAGATCATCAAAGCGATCGAAGGTATTTCGGTCTTTGGTTTTAGTTTGGCTTCGATCATCGGAGGAGAGATCAAAGACTTTGTGATTAGCCTCGAAGAAAAAATACATCGTTATATTGAGGCACTACAGAACTTTGCCGAGCAGTGGCCAATGTATCTTCTAAAGAAGTTTATGGCGAAGATCAATAAATTTTTCAAACTAATCGGACTCGGTGCATTGTTTCAGTGGTTTACGCTCGACTTCTGTAAGTTTTTGAAGATCGTTGGGTTACCAACTTCGATCAGCCTTGATGTTTCTGTGAGTTTATCAGGTATCACATCGACAGTAAATCTAGAGTCAAATTACACGGATCCATATCCTGGAACAATTGGCGAACTCCCAGACCCAGCATAAATAATAGATAATTCCACGAGTTGCAAGAATGTCTCTAATCGCAAGAAAGTTTTCCGATTTTGATCTCGATTTCACAGCTCATCCTGTGACGAATGATATCTCGAAGAAACTCAATGAGAATGCTATTACTCAGTCGATTCGAAACCTTCTTTTGACAGGTCACTACGAAAGACCGTTCAAGCCAGAACTTGGTTCGAATCTAAGAAAGTTTCTCTTTGAGCCGATTGATAATGTTACGACTTCCTTGATTCAAGATGCGATCTTTTTAACTCTAAAGAACTACGAGCCAAGAATCGAGATTCAGCAGATCACTGCAGCACCGAATTTTGATGATAATCGCTATGACATCACACTTTCTTTCTTTGTTCGAAATACAACCGAACCCCTAACCGTCACATTCTTCTTAGAACGAGTACGCTAAATGGCCAATTCAGATGCAAAACTCAAAGTCGCAGAATTAGACTTTGACACAATTCGCGATAATCTAAAAGCATACCTCAAGTCGCAATCAGAGTTTAGTGACTACAATTTTGAAGGATCAGGTATGTCTGTCCTTCTTGATCTTCTTTCATATAATACACATTACATGGGCTACTATTTGAATATGGTCGCTAATGAGATGTTTATCGATACCGCACTTACTCGTCAGTCTGTTGTTTCTCATGCTAAACTTCTCGGATATACTCCACGTTCTCGTGTGGCTGCTCGAGCTGCAGTCGATCTTACGATCACTCCAGTTCCAAACGATGCAAATAGCCGAGTGTTGATTCCTCGTTTTACTCGATTTGTTTCCGAAACAAAAGACGGCGCAAACTATATTTTCGTGAGTCCATCAAGTCGCGTTGCAACCAAGAATGCAGAAACAGGATTGTTTGTTGTTGAGAATCTCGAAATCAAAGAAGGTCTACCAACTGGATTTACATTCACCTACGATGCGCAAACAAATCCAAAGCAATACTTCGAAATCCCAGATTCGAATATCGACACATCAACTCTCAAAGTAAGTGTTCAAGTCTCAGCTGAGAATGCGAATCAAGAGTCTTATATTCTTTCAGAAGATGCGACTGATGTTGATGCAGAGGCTCGTGTATTCTATCTTGAAGAAAATAAGAATGGTAGATATCAGATCTACTTTGGCGACGGAATTGTTGGCAAGAAACTCACAAACGGAAACATCGTTGTGGTCTCATACATTGCCACAAGCGGCGATGCAGCAAATGGTCTCCGCGTCTTCAAGCCACTCGACGTAATTCTTTCTGGTGCAGTCACAGTAAATGTCTCTCTTGTGAATGAATCTTCTTCTGGTGCTGCAGCTGAAGACATCGAACGAATTCGATTCACTGCACCAAAAGCATATATCTCGCAGAATCGTGCAGTTACCAAGAATGATTACATTGCGATTATCAATCGCGATTATCCATACTTTGAAGCCGTTAGCGTTTGGGGTGGTGAAGATAACAATCCACCAGTTTATGGAAAAGTCTTTTTCTCAGCCAAGCCACTTGGTGGATATGAAATTACTGCTGCAGAAATTGAAAGTGTAAAGAAAAATATCATGAAGCCATTTAGCGTCATGACAGTTACACCAGAATATGTTCCAGCTGACTACAACTATGTAAATGTAAAAGCAGAAGTTTGGTTTGATCCATCTAAGACAAACAAGAGTCTTGAGGAAGTCAATGCTTCTGTTGTTTCTGCAATTCGTGGATTTGCTGTAACAAATCTAAACAGTTTCAATTCTGTATTCAGAGTTTCTCAGGTGACTCGTGAGATCGATGATTCCGACAATTCAATTGTAAGTAATGACGTATTTGTGACACTAGAAAAACGTTTCTTTGCTGACACAACACGACAACTTTCTTATGCTCTCAATTTCAATACTGAGTTGCTGCAAGGCACAAATGCCGATCACATCAAAGTTACACCTTCGTTCAAATACTATGACTCAGTAGGAATTTTGCGCGATTGCTATATTGAAGAAGTGATTCAATCATATACAGGTGTTGAGAGTATTGAAATTCTCTCTCCTGGAAGTGGTTATGTATCAAAACCAGAGGTAGTCATCGAAGGCGATGGTAATGGTGCAACAGCAGAAGCTGTAATTGTAAATGGTCAAATAAAGAAAATTATTATGACTAATCCAGGCGCAAACTATACTTCTGTCAGCGCAAGAATTGTTGGTGGCGGTGGAGTTGGTGCACTTCTCAACGTAAGCCTCGAAGGTAGAACTGGTCGATTGAAGATTTACTATTATGATGAAACTTCTCCAGTAAAGAAAATAATCGATGATAAAATCGGAGTGATTGACTATAAGACTGGACTTGTCACGATCAATAACTTCCAGCCAGTGTCAATTGCTGATCCATTTGGAACTCTTGTTGTATATGCTGTGCCATCAAAGAAGGTATTCTCTTCTTCACAGAATAGAATTATTACCATGGATCTAACGGATCCTGGAAGCGTTGCAACAATTATCAATCCAGTGGTATAATCTATGGCTGTTTCAGAAAAAACAGTTTCAGCACTTATTGAGGGTCAACTCCCCGATTTTATTCGAGCTGATCATCCAAAATTTCAAAGATTTCTTGAGTTATACTATCAGTGGCTAGAAACGAATAATCCAGAAGGTGTGTCAAACACTGCAGGTAATACAGTTTACCATGCGATGAATATTGATCAATATCGCAATATTGATGAGACGCCAGAAGAGTTTATTCGATATTTCAAACAAGAAATTCTTCCCTACTTTCCAGAAAGCACTGCTCTGAGCACTGAGAAAATTCTCAAGAGCGCAAGAGAATTTTACAGCAAGAAGGGCAGCGAAGAATCAGTAAAGTGGTTGTTCAGAGCTCTATTCAACGAAGACATCGAGATTCTTTATCCAAAAGAAGAAATTCTAATTGCTTCTGATGGAAAATGGACAAAACCAAAAGCATTTCAGATTACTCTGGGTGATTCGAATAAAGATGTGGATGTAAATCTACTTGAAAAGCGTAGAATTGTCGGCGTTGATTCAGGCGCGAGCTGCGTTGTAGAATCTGCAAATCGTACGATTGATAAAACAAACGGCAAAGAGATCATTGAGATTTATGTCTCCAATGTGAAACAGTATTTCAATAACGGTGAAAAGATTCGCATTGACTATACCGATGAAAACGGAACCGCGAAAATTTTCCTCGAGAGAATCATCGGAACAATTTCGAATATCAAGATTGATTCGAATATCAAAACAGACCCACAACAACGTCGTCGTGGTTTGTTTTATAACATCGGTGATCCTGTTGTGGTTACAGGTGGTCTTGGAATCACTGGTGATGCAAACGATGCTGTTGCAATCGTAGGTAACGTAACTCTTGGTTCTATCGAATCCGTTACAACAAAGTTTCCTGGTTATGGATATCGCCTCTACTCAAATACAGAGGTGATTGTTTATCGAGGAATTGGTGACGATCCTCGTGCAAATATGTTCACTGATCTGCAGGTTTCTGTGCTCAATCAAACAGCCTGTACATCAAACAGTCAAAAGAATTTTCTAATTCCAATTACTTACGATAGATCAGTCATTGACTATCTCTCAGACTCATTGATCAGCGATACAGATTACGATCCATTTACAGCGAATAATCGCAACGTAATTCTCAATGTGAGTGAGACTGATAAAGACGATTTTTATATTCAAGGCGAACAAATTTGGGCAAACGGAACAAACTTCTTTGACGCTCGCTTCTCTGGTAAAGTGGCAACGCCGAATAATATAATCTTCGGAGTTGGTGGACCTACAAATAACACTGGACAAATTCTCATCTATGATGTAAGACTTCAAGGTGTAGATAGTATTGCAACTGCTCTGAGTGGATCAAGTCTACAAACTAAAAATACGGATAAAGTTTTCATCGTAAATTCAATCGTAAACACACAAGTTCCTGCAAATGCAAACAGCCAACTTATTCAGTGTTTCGACTTCGTAACAGAAAATACTGGTGGCATTTCCCTCATCGCAGTAATAAATGGTGGCGCTGGATTTAGACAATCACCAAGACTTGGCATTGAATCACACTACGATTCTCAACTATCATCTTTGTATAGTTATGAAGATGAAAGAGAACTCAAAAGAGCAACATGGCAAACATATAAAGATCTTGGATTGATCGCTCATGTTCGTATTATGGATGGTGGTCGTGGATATTCTATCGGAGATACTGTCAGCTTCAGTGGTCGTGGTTATGGCGGAGCTGCTACTGTTCAAGCAGTGGGTTCTGGTGGTAGAATTACATCAATTCAATTGACAGATCGTGGTGAAGGATACCTCGCTCGTCCAGAAGTTCATGTATCTCGTGTTTCTCCAATATACGATACATTGACAGGAACAGTCAATATTGCAATCGGAAATAATCTTGTTGTTGGAACTGGTACTGTGTTTACTGGTTCTTCTGGCGCAAACAATAAAACATTGATTCGTGTCAATAATGAAATTCGTAGAGTGGTGAGTGTAATCAATAATACTCATCTATATGTAAACACAGAATTCCGAACAACTGCAACAGGTGCTGCAATCTCAAAACAAAAAGGTTCTGAGCCAGTACTGATCGGATATCTTTTCGGTGATGGTGTTGAGAATATTGTAAATACCACAGCCATTGGTCGTATCAAAGATCTTCGTTTGATCTATCGTGGATATGACTATGTTGCAACTCCAAATGTTTCTCTAAAGATTCTTGACACAGTCATCAATCCAATACCTGAAGCAAATGTATTTACAGAAACAGAATATGTTTATCAAGGGAATAGTATTCTTAATTCAACATTCAAAGCCAATGTCAAATCTTACAATCCAAGCACTGGTGTTTTGAGATTGTATAATTATTCAGGTGCATTTAGTAATACAATTGATTTGATCAGCGCGAATGGTATCTACTGCAACTCAAATCTATCAATGAACGTTCCTGCACCACCGCAGTATCCAATGCAGGTTATTGCTGATGGTCTTCCAAATCCAATGAAGTATGGTAATGGTTTGGCAAAAGGAAAAGCATTCTTCGCAAATGGATTGATTGAGTTCAATGGATTTTATCTCAACTCTGACGGCTTCCTAAGTTCTGATAAAGTTCTTGGAGATGGAAAGATTTTTCATAATTTTTCATATGTAATTGAATCAGAAAAGAATCTGATCGATTATGAAACAACAATAAAAAACATTGCGCATCCAGCTGGTATGGCACTGATTGCTAAGACCATTTCTCGAAATGATATAGAAAGAAAAATTGGTCAATATTCAAACGTCACTGCAATTCTTGCGCGCAATCGAACAGAAGGTGCAGCTGCAGCGACAGTTGCTGTTGCAAACTCTCGTTCAAATGTCGTGACTGGAACACAAACAACATGGGTCTCTGATCCAAACAATGTTGCACTCTATGCAAACACTCGTGTCAATGTCGGCGATCTATTGATTATCGACGACGATCCAGATGATATTGTTTCACCAGAAGTCGGACGTTTGCCGATTACTGGCTTGATTTCAAAGATCAATAGTAACACTCAACTCGAGATTTATGGAGACTTTGTTTACAGAGGTCAGGGAAGAATAACAAGCAATACGATTTTTATTAGCATTCCTGGAACATCAAATGTGAATGGAAATGCGATTTCTGCTAACTCAGACTCTCGATATGATGGGCTTTATGCAGGAAACCTTGTTTTAAATCCAGATCAAGTTGTGATCTCTACAAATAATATTGTAAGAATCAATAATGAAGTTCGAGAGGTAATCTCTGTAACTAATGGAACGCATTTTATTGTGAATACTCCATTCAATACAGTTTCAACAGATAAGGCTCTAGAAGTTCTATCAAATACTCGTTTGGTTGTTAAAAGTAACTCGAACGTTCTATCTGAGATTGTAAAGGCTGGAGACAATGTTTCCTTCAACATCTTTACTGCAAATGTATACACCGCTCAAACTGGAACTGTGAATGTTTCAACAGGTAACGTAGTTGTTTTGGGCATCGGAACAACGTTTAATACGAACCTGTCAGTAAATGATTATATCATGGTTGCGAACCAGCCTCGACAGGTAATAAATATCTCGAACGCAACTGTATTGACTGTTGACACTCCATATACATCAAATGCAAATAGTGTTGTTTATATGAAGCGAGCAACATCACAAAACGCCAGAGTAAATGCTGTGATTACAAACTATATCGACATCAATCTAGCATACTATGGTAATACAACAAATGCTGTCTATCACGTTATCCCAAACCTCATAGGTGGTGGATATAGATTCAAGATCGTGACTCTTACAGGAAATTGAGGAATAAATGAAATCTCTTATCACACCTCTTTTTAGCAATTTTATAATTGACAACTTCCGCAAGATGTTGGCAAACACTCAAATCTGTAACACCTTTGTTACGATCGGTCGTTCAACCGCATTTACTGGCGCAAATCCATCCAATGTGGACAATATCGTCTATACGACAAATAGCAAGAATGAGTTCTACTATAATATGGTTGGGTTGAAAAAGATTTTTGAATCTGATATGCAACCAGTCATTTCTCGCGTTGATTGGGAGGATGGAAGAACCTACGACACATACGAAGATCATATTGAGATTTTCTCATATGTTGACTATCATAATTTGGGAACTGTAAACTCAAATGCAAATACCGATTTGAGTGGAACAGTTGCAATCAGTGCAAATGCGAACGGAATTGTCGGAACAGGAACTTCCTTTACAACGTATCTGTTTCCTGGTGATACAATTAGGGTCAACAATACGATCAAAACGATTGCTGCTGTAATCAATAGCACAGCACTCGTAGTCAATAGCGTCTTTACGAATACAAATACATCACAATCTCTCACACTTCTTGCAAATAGTCAAACGATAATCGCTAACACTGCAAACTTTGTGGGAAATGTTGGCACAGGAAACGTCGTAATCGTTGGTGAAGACGCGAGAGAAGTTGTTTCTGTTCGTAGTAATAAAGTCATTTCCCTGAATGCGAATGCTGCCTATAGTAATTCTGAAGTTACAATTCAACGCAGAGATAACACCTATCCTCAAGTTGCGAATACATTCTATGTTCGAAACAAGAGAGATCAAATTTTCAAGTGCTTATTCAACGGAAATAATTCCCCATCAACGATAGAACCTACGATCGATATTGATGGTCAACTTCCTGAGAATCCATTTATCGTAACGAACGATGGATATCGCTGGAAGTACATGTATACGATCCCACCAGGATTGAAACAAAAGTTCTTCACCCCACAGTGGATGCCAGTTACAACAGACTCTGCAGTTTTGGCTGCAGCTGAAGACGGTAGAATCGATATCGTTCGTGTCCTTTGGGGTGGCTCGGGTTATATGGGCGGTGGTAATTCAAACACAGCCAATTTCCTTTCTGTGACAAATACAGATGGAAGTGGATCTAAACTTCTTGCTCAAGTCTCAAACGGAAATGTAACCTCTGTAACTGTGCAGATCGGCGGTAACAACTATACTCGCGGTGATGTAACTGCAAATAATACTCTTGCCTCTCGTCTAGATCCTGCAACGCTCAATGGCTCGTTCAATGTTGCTGCTACGATTGTGACTGCAAACGCAAGTTCGAATACAACAGCGTTGCTCGGTAATGTTTATGTAAACGATATTATTACAATGAATGGAATGAGCCGCAACGTTGTCGCGATTGTAAACAACACGACGATGCAGGTCAATACTCCATTTACCTATGCAGCAAATAGTCAGACGGTTTATGTCGAAAGATCGAATGCAATATTCGATATTCAGATCGGACCCTCTGGCGGACATGGCTCTAATCCTACAAAGGAACTCCGAGCACACAGTCTAATGATCTGCGTGGAACTCAACGATGATACCGATGGAACGAAGATTCCAATTAGTGATTCCACAAATACATTCGACTTCAATCAGGTTGGATTGCTCGTAAATCCTCTTATCGCAAATAGTGCTTGGTTCGCAAATCTAACAAATTATAGAGCGACGACTCGCCTTTTGGTGAGCGATCCTGTAACTGCAAACTTTATAAACGACGAAACTGTCTATATCGGCAGTTCTCTGGCTGCTGCGAACGCTGTCGCTAACGTGGCTCACTGGTCTGCTGGGGATAATTATCTTTACATAAATAATATCACAGGCACTTTCCCTGTAAGTGCTCCGATAAAGAGCACTGAGTCGGGCATATCAACTCCTATTTTGGCTGTTTCTAATTCAGAAATCAAGCCTTTCAGTGGTGATTTGATGTATATGGAAAATAGAACAAATATTGTTCGAAAAGATAATCAGATCGATCAAGTCAAAATTGTACTTTCATTCTAGGTAGAAGTTCATGGAATTCAACATTGATCCGTATTACGATGATTTCAAAGAGAACGCATTAGATAATAACTACATGAAGATTCTCTTCAAGCCTGGTCGCGCAGTTCAGGCTCGTGAACTTACACAAATTCAAAGTATTATTCAGAATCAGATCAAGGCATTCGGCGATCATATCTTCCAAGATGGTTCCCCAGTTATTGGCGGAAACATGACTTTGGATAACAAATGCAAGTGGCTCAAACTCGAAAGAATATATAAAAACAACGATGTTGATATTGCCGATTTTGAAGATCGAGTAATTCGTAATACCTCAGGAAACGTACAAGCAAAAGTTCTAGCAACCCATTATCCGTTCGAGGGTGATCCAACTCTCATGATTCGTTATGTCACAGGTAACGAATTCACAAATGGTGATGTAATCAAAGTTGCAGGCGAAAGCACAGAAGGTCAAGCCAACACCTCAAACTCAAGTGGTCTCGGAACAGTGGTCTCGATCAACGAAGGTATCTTCTATGCTGATGGATACTTTGTAAAAGTTCTTGATCAAACTGCAGTTGTAAATGCATATTCAGCCTCTGCGAATGTAAAGATTGGTCTTGAGATCAACGAAGAAATTGTTGATAGCGAAATTGATACGACTCTTCTCGATCCAGCACAATCATCATTCAACTATCAGGCTCCAGGTGCAGACCGCTTTCAGTTCAGTCTGGTTCTTACGACTCGTCCACTTGATACAGTGGTTGATGAGTCAAAGTTCTTCGAATTGATGCGCGTCGAAAACGGAATCATCACAAAGCAAGTCAAGTATCCAATTTATGCTGAACTCGAAAAAACTCTTGCTCGCCGCACTTATGATGAGTCTGGTGATTATACAATCAAACCATTCCGAGCTTCTATCGTCAATGGTCCAGATGCTGATCAATATTCCGTAGCCATTGAGCCAGGAAAGGCATACGTCAAGGGATTTGAATTTGAAACTCTTGGCACGATGAAGATCAACGTCGATAAACCAAGAGGCGAAGGCGATGTGAAGCGTCTTGTTGAAACAGATGTTGACATTTCTTATGGAAACTATATCTACGTCACTGGACTTCGTGGATCATCAAACGGATTTATCAACATCGGTGCTCTCGAAAAGGTCGACATTCACTGCGTAAGCACGTCGAACGTTGCTGTTGGTTTGGGTACGAGTGCAAATACAAAACTTTATCAGAATACAAAGGTCGGTACAGCACGAGTCAAGAATTTTATTCGCTATAATGCTGATCCATTCAATACAGCCAATGATTCTTCGGGCGTCTATAAGTTATATCTTGCTGATATTTCGATGGCGCCAGTCGTTGCAACTGTAAATGCTGCATCAGATAACGCAAAATCTCTCTCATTTACTGATAACTTCTCTGCAATTGCAAATGCTTATCAGAACGTGAGCGTGACAATTCTTCCAATCAAGTTAGATGCACTCTCATCAATTTCGAGAGCAAATGTCAATGCGAATATGTTTGAAGTTCATGTTGGAAGTAACTTGCTTGATGCTGGTGGTGGACTCACGAAGGTAAACGTGAGTGATATTGTTCGTATCAATAACGAAGTCCGCGAAGTTGTTCAAGTACCAAACAATAATACATTCTTGGTCAATACTGAATTTACAAGCACGTTTATCTCTGCTTCTTCAGCTGAACCACTTCAAGTGTTCAAGCAAACTGCATATTCTTCTAACGTAACAAATCAAACACGAACGATCGTTCACTATAACGGCTCAACAAAAAAGGCAACTCTCGATCGTGAGTTTGATGATGTTGCCAAGGTTGGTGGCGGTATTGCAAATGCAACGACGGTTGTTCAATTGAATTTCAATATTGATCACGCAGAGTCGTTTATTGCAGGACCTGTTGTTGCAAATAGCCAAGCAGCTGTTGCAAATGCATCCATGAATGTTTCTGTGTATTCCAAGTATATCAGCGGTGAAGCGTCTCTTGAAGAATCAACAAAACTTCCATTGATTTTCCGTTTACCAAGAGCATATGCAAAACGCGGATCAATCAATAACTCAGATTATGTTCATAATAAGTTTATCCCAAATCGCCCACCAACATCAGTTGGAAGCGGTATCTTCCAGATCGCTGGTGGTCAAGGATTGACAACAGGATTTGAAACTCTTCCATGGTCTGATTCAACAAGTGCAATTCAAGATAACTTAATTGTGGTTGTTCGTGATCGAGGATCTGAGGTTGGTGTTCTGAATGGTGATACGCTCCAACTCGATTCTGGCGATATCTCAAAGACTAATGATTCGCTAGAAATCAATACTGGACTCACTGGACTTTCCTCTATTGATATTCTTGTTTCTGTAAAACAAAATGATGCGGAAGATAAGATTCGCCGCAAAATTTTACGAAGCAACACAACTTTTGATTCAACAATTTACTTTACTCGTGGTACAGTAACTGATGGTTGCACAACAATCACTCAGGCTGTAACAAACGCATATCCGACAACAACAACGAATGCAAACACCAATATCGAACTGAGAGTTCCTGGTGGCGCAAATGTTGCTTATGGTAACGTTGACGTTGCAAATGGATTGGTGTTTATTACGAATGTTGACTACACAACTGTTCGTCCAGGCGATTCAATTTCGTTGTATGTTCCTGACGTTGTAAAAATTCGTAAGATTTTTGCTGGAACATCAACAGCACTTCCAAACGGTGTGATTGACTCAACTCAGACAGTTCCTGGATTTACTGACGTCACAGATAACTTCTATGTTGATTATGGTCAACGTGATGATCGTTATGATCATGCCAAGTTGATTCTAAGAGAAGGTTATAATTCCCCAAGTGCCAAGTTGCTTGTTCATGTTGATTTTTATCAGCATATCTATGCAACAGGCTCAAACGTTTCGTTCTTCTCTGTTGACTCATATACCAGCGAAGAATATGAAAATGGTACAATTCCAGTCTATACATCGTCAACAGGAACAGTTTATAATCTACGCGATTGCCTAGACTTTAGACCAACTCAGATGCTTGGTGATGGTGATAAGAAGTATACTGTTCCTGCAATTCCATCACCAGACGAAACAACAGAACTATCATACGACTATTATCTACCTCGTATTGATAAACTTGTCTTGTCAAAGGATAAAGAATTCAGAGTGATCAAAGGTAAATCAGCACCACAACCATTGCCACCAGAAGATACTGATGAAGCAATGACGATGTATACGATTTATCTTCCTCCGTATGTTCCTGATGTTCGCGAAGTGCGCACAAGATATCACGAGAACAAACGTTATACAATGAAAGATATTTCTCGTATTGATAAGCGTTTGGATCGTGTTGAGTATTTCACATCACTCAATAATGTTGAAAAACTTGCATTGGCTGACAAAACTCAGTACGAAGATGGAACAGAGAAAGAGAAGTATGGTCTAGTTGGCGAAAACTTCAAGAATTTCAATATTGTAGACTATAAGAATCCAGACTTCAACGTTGCTCTTGAAGATGGATTTATGATTCCTGCAATGAGAGTTTATTCTCTTGGATTGAAGCCATTTGGAACAAACAATACCACAGTGAATCGTAAAACAGTTTGCTTGAGTTATACAGAAGTTCCTGCAATCACGCAGAGTCTTGCTTCTGATAAATCAGTTTCTGTTCAACCATTCTTGTTTGGTCAGTTCAATGGCTCAATAAGTTTGACTCCTGAAACAGACGTTTGGGTTTCTGAAACACTCAAGCCAGAAATCATTTCTGTTCCTGAGAAGATTATCGAAATCAATACGATTATTCGAGAAAAGGTGATTGAACCAACCAATCCATCAACGCTTCCGCCACCAAAAGCGAATGCAAACACAGTTATCATCACACCAAATGATCCAGTGATCATCGATGATCCAGACGATCCTCCTCCTCCACCACCTCCACCTCCACCTGCTGTCATTCCTGACAAGCCTGTGATTGTTGATCCTCCATGCTTTGATTTCAGTTTCTTGAATTTCAATATTTCAGAACTTGGATTTGGAAGTTTCTCTGGTATTGGTCTACCAGGAACTGGTGGATATTATGGCATTGCTTCAACTGGAACAACACTTCCGTGGACTGGAGGAAATGGATGTATTGGAAATCTATTCTCCAACGGAGGATTGTATGGCGATTCAGTTTGGGGACCAAAAGTTGAAAGTCCATTTGTTGAAACGCAAGTTGAGCCAATCTTCGAAGCGCAAAATCCAACAACCACTCAACCACTCAACCTTGGCGGCGGCGTCGGCAGCGGCGGTGGCGGTGGTGGAAGGGCTGATTTTAGTTTTGATGATTTTAGCGTCGATTTGCGTTAGCGGCGATTTGCGTGTACATTAATTTAAGGTAGCATCGAATATGTCAATTACAACACAAACGGGTAAAGTTGTCGTAGATACAAACCTCGTTCCGTACATCCGCGGAAAGGAAGTAGAGTTTGTGGCTCATAATTTGAAGCCATATAAACTTGCGCGTATCTTTTTTGATGACATTGCTGTAAACGGTTTTTGCCAAGCAGGAAGCCGAATTCTTCTTGACTCTAAGAAGATTGTTGAGGTTGATCGAAATAATTCTGCTACAGTTTACCAAAATGATATTGTGTATCAAGGAACCAGCTCAACAGTAAATACTTTCAATGGTATTATTGACTCATTTGATTCAACAAACAGAAAAGTCACAATTCGTCGTTTAGAAGGCGATTTTGACGATAATGCTCAACTCTATTTTCAAAACTCAAGAACGACAATCACGTATTCAAATAGTAATGTTGTTTCTGTCGTAGACTCGGATACTGCTGATCGTTTCTTTCCAGGTGAGAGTGTAATTGCTCCGCTTCGTGGAAATGGATTTGCAACAGTTATTTCTACTTCTGGAACTAATGTACTTTATCTAAAGCAAAACTATATCAATTTGAATATTGCTCCAGTCGGAGTTGTTGTAAGCGTTGCTGCTTCTCAGTATAAGCCAGGAGATGTTGTATACCAAACAGCTGATGGATCACAAAGATATGACGCTGCAACATTCCGTGGTGTTCTTCGCTACTTTCATCCAGCTGGTCCTTCTGGTCAAGGAACAATTGCAATTGAGCCGCTAGATGGATCTGCATATAAGGTCAATGCTTCAAGCAATGTATTCACACAACTTTGGAATGCAAGCAAGCCAAGTTCTGCTGCTCTATACTCACTCAGTTTCAATGATGCAACCTTTTCATCAAATAGTTTTATTCAAAGCACATCAAATGCTTCAGTAAATATCAATGTAAGTTCATTCATTCACCGCTCTGGTGTAATCGCGAATGTAAACTCTGGTGCAGCAAATACAATTCTATTGAATTCTGGTAGCGGTAATGCACCAGCTCTCGGTAATCTAATCTATTTTTGTGTTGGAACTGGTGTTGGCGAACTCAAGAAAATTGAGAATATCAGCGGTGGTGTTGCGACTCTAAACAGTGCGCTATCATTTACACCTGATTGCTCAACAAGATATACGATCGGAAATCACGAAGTTGATATATATGGAAGTTTGGCTGGACTATTCCACATTCCATCATATCCTGGATTCAAATTCAAGACAGGCAATCGTGTGTTTACAATCACAGACACTGCTCGTTATAATGATCCAGATTATGGTATGCGCGCTGCAGCAACTTACGCTGCTTCTGGTCTATTGCAAACGACTCAGCGTATACAAACAACTCCAGTATTGTCACCACTCCCAGAGACAGGCGGTGATGCTGTTGCACCTGTTTCACCAGCAGATCGTCCATCAGTTGGTGGAGCAGTAAAACCTCCAGTGACTGGATCTACTGCTTCTACGATTCCTCGCATTCCTTTGGGCGACGGTATGGCGCAAACATTCTTTACGCCAAAACCAAATGCGAACAAACAAGACTATGGCATTTACTGCACATCAGTTGATTTGTTCTTCAAGAGCAAGCCATCTGTTGCAACATACTTCAAGAATTCTAAGTTGATTTCTCGTGGTAGTTTGCAGCTTCCTGTCACTGTCAAGATCGCAGAAGTTCAGAATGGTTATCCAACAAAGAATTATCTCGCATCAAAGACAGTAAATGCAAAAGACGTACACATCTCTGATATTCCGAATGTAAATGATCCAACAACTGTCACGAAGTTTACATTCGATGATCCAGTATTCCTTGAGCCAAGCCGAGAATATGCAATTATTGTTGGTTCAGATTCGCCAGACTATGAGTTGTTTATTGCTGAACTTGGAACTGATGTTCTTGGTTCATCAACAACATCAACGGTAAGAATTTCTGAGCAACCGTATGCTGGATCATTCTTCCGCTCACAAAACTCATCAACCTGGACACCATATCAAAATCAAGACTTGATGTTTGTTCTAAACAAGGCTGTATTTGATACATCTGGAACAGTCAGCTTCAATCTAGATGCAATTCCTCTTGCAAATCTAGATATTGATCGTGTGATGTTGACGTCAGCAGACCTTCGTTTCCCAACTGGTATTGTTGACTTCAAACTCAAAGGTGTGTACACAGCAACCAACGCTCAAGAAACGACTGGTGTGGATCTTGATCCATTCAAGCCTGTTGAGTATGGCACACTCTCTGATAAGTCATCAAAGACTTCTATCAATCGCCGTCGTTTGATTCAAGGTAACGCAAACAGCTTTATCTTGACTGCAGACATGTCATCCACTGATGCTGACATTTCTCCAATCGTAAACATTGAACGTTTGTCGATTACTGCTGCAGCGTTCATGGTCAACAATGCTGGAATTGCGAATACAAATATCGCACTTACAAATCCAGGCGCGAAATATATCTGCTCAAATACGACATCAGTCAATCCAAACACCTCGATAAGTGTACATGGAAGTTCGAGCGATTCTGTAAATACTGCAGCCATCGCATTTAGAAATACATACTTCCCATATCCAACTTATAATGTTGGATTGTATGCGATTACAATTTCTGGTGGAAACGGAACAGGTGCTGCTGGATTTGCTCTTGCAAATACTGATGGTGGCAATACAGTAAATGTGATTGTAGTGACGAATCAAGGAAGTGGTTATACTCAAACACCAACACTTACTGTTCAAGATCCAACGTTCCTCGGAACCACTGGCGGAACTAAAGCGTATGCATTGGTTGCTGGTGAAGATGGTAAGTCTGGTGGCAATATCGTTTCCAAGTATATTACTCGCGAAATTATTCTCGAGGATGGATTCGAGTCAGGTGATCTTCGTGTGTTTATGGATGCAGTTCGTCCAACTGGCACTGATATTCTTGTATACTATAAGGTTCTATCAGTTGACGATCCTGAAAGAATTTCAAGCAAGAGCTGGAAGTTGATGAGCAAGGTGAAAGAAAATTATTCTAGAAATCCGAATACATTCGTAGGACTAGAATTCCGTCCATCACTAGATGAAAATCGCATCAATTATGTTGAGAATGGTATCTCATATCCAATCGGCGGCAGTTTCAAAAACTTCCAAGTCAAGGTGTGTATGATTACTAGCGATTCATCATTGATCCCACGAGTAAAGAATCTAAGAATTGCAGCAGTTCCAGAGGGTTGATATGAGAGATCGAGCAAAAGTGAAAGACAATTTACATTATGTGAAGGATATGGAAAACTTCGCAATCTTGAATACAAACAAATCTGCTGTCGCAAAGCATCAACAAAAGATGGCTGAATTGCGAAGAGCAAAGATGGTCGAGGAAGAAATAAATAGTCTGAAATCAGAAGTCTCTGATATGAAAAATATGCTGAATCAAATACTAAAGGCAGTCGGCGGCGAGAAATAACATGGCAAATACAATAAATGTTTCCCTAACAACGTTGTCAAATACGTTCAATCAATGGCGTATTACTGACAATCTCATGGCAAACGATGTAAATGAAATTTGCCGTGGTGATTTTGTCAAGCCATTCGGTAATGTTGTAATCTCAGAAGGCTATGTTCGAATTGCCAATTCTAGTGGCGGCGTAATTCTCGACGTAAAAGATGACACAAATATTGATGGAACTTTGACTGTTCATAATATCGAAGTTGATAATTCTACAAACCATGTTTATGTCGACGCTGGCGATATTCATCTTCGTAGAATGGGTGTCACCGATCTATTCAAAGTGAATACAAACACAGTATTCTATGGATCAAATATTACGTTCTCAAACACGCACGTAAATAGCGTGTTCAATGTAAACACGTTGAACATTTCGATGAATACTGGCATTATGAATATTGCAAATATTCACCAAGACGCTCAGTTGAACATCCACCCAAATACGAATATTTTTGCAAATGTAAATGTTACTGGAACATTGAACGTAACGAATAATGTATTCGCATATAATCTAAACGTTGCAAGCAATACTGCTACAGGAAATCTAATTGTTCGTGATTTGGCGAACATTGCAACTGCAAATATCATCGATGCATATATTCGTACTTTGACTGTAGAAGATCCAATTCTTGCTCCAGCAGTAACTGATAGCGACAAATACGTTCTGCGATTTACTGCTGCTGCTGGTGGAGATGGTTATTTCCGTGTTCGTCGCGGACAGGCTGCAGGAACAGCCAATGCAGATCTTCACTGGGATGAGACAGCTGGTGCATGGAAGATTGAGTATAACAACCTTCCAGCTAACGTTGTCATGGGAAATCTAACAGCAAACTTCAAGACAACGAAAGACTTTATCACAGCATCATCAGTTTCTGGTGCAGTCACCGTAAATTTGAACGATTCAAATTGGTTTAGATATACACTCACAGGACCGACAACGTTTACCTTTATCAATGCACCATCTAATGGTCTTGCAGTAACATTCTCTCTCATCTTGATTCAAGATGGAACTGGAGGTAGAACAGTGACCTTTGCAAATACGGTTTATTGGTCTGGTGGATTGATTCCTCCAAAAACTACAGGATCAAGTAGCAAAGATCTTTGGACATTTACATCATATGACGGTGGATCAACATATGTTGGAACACTCGCGGTAAAAGATTTTAGATAATGATGCAAAATGCCAAAACGTATAGATGAATTAGTCAAAACATGGGTTCCTGGATCTAGTCGTGGAACTACTGTTTTCAACACATACGGAAATATGTTTGTTCCGTATGGTAGAAACAGACTCTATGTTTCTGGTCGCGGTGGATCAGGAAACTGTCTAGTTCCTGGCAACATTGCCACATATACTGGTAATAGCGTTGCTTCTTATAACGTTGGCGTTGCTGCGACATACAATCAAGGCTTTACTGCAAGTTATACTGGGAATAGTGCAAACTACAGCGAAGGAAATCCTGCAGGATATACTGGCAATAATGCAATTCCAGGAAGCGCAGGAAATAATGCAAATTATAATCCTTGCGCAATTTCTTTCAATCCATCAGTAATTTCTGGTTACAATATAGGAAATCCTGCACCAAGCGGATCATTCAATCCTGGAACTCTATCAGGATACACACCTGGAAATATTGCTGGATATAACACTGGTGTCGGCACATCATTCAATCCTGCAACTCCTGGTGGATACAATACAAGAAACATCAATGGATATAACTCTGGTGTTGCGAATTACACCACAGGAAATCCAGCATCATATGTTGGTGGCACAAACAACATAGTTGGGTATAACACTGGTAGTGCAACATATAATACAGGAAATCCTGCAACGTATACTGGAAATAATGTTTCTGGTTATAATGCTGGTGACGCTGCAACATATAATCCACCACTCGTAAATTGGTATGGCGCAATTATTGAAACGTATTTTGATGCAGAATTTTTTTACTATCAGCAAATTCTATTTGAAGGAACTGGAGCCTCAGTTAACTGTCCAGCTGAAGGAGATTTTTCTCCAGTCTTTCGTGAAAACTTTCCAGGTTTCCGAGGGACATTATCTCCTCGCGGCAGCTCGATAGAGTTTTCTTACAACATCTTCTATTCATGCGGACCATCATCTCCTGGTAATATTGCAACATACAATCCTGTTTCTCTTGTATACAATCCAGGAAATCCTGCAACATATAATGCAACAAACATTTCTGGATATACTGGAAATAATATTTCTGCCTATAACACAGGAACACCAGCCACATATGATGGCAATTTTATTGGTGGATATACTGGCAACAATGCAAATTATAACACAGGCAATCCATCTGGATTTACTGCAGGAAACGCAATCACATATGCTGACAATAATGCAAATTACAATCCAGTAAACGCAAACTACAACGTAGGTGGCGGTGGAGTTCCAGGATATTCTGGAAACTTTGCAAATTACAATGCTGGAAATCCATTTGTTGATTGTTCTGGTGCAACGATTGCAAACTATAATCCACTTGGTTCTGGCGATCCAATTTTTGCTCCTGGAAATGTGACAGGAACCATTCCTGGTAATGCAACTGGTCTTTATAATCCAGCTGCTCCTGGAACATTCAACTCTCCTTCAATCGCTGGATACAGTGGAAATACTGAAGCATATAATGCTCCAGTTCAGGCTTACAATCCTGCACCAACGCCACCTCCTCCTCCGCCTCCACCTCCACCTCCACCACCAGAACCACCACCACCTCCACCACCAGAGCCACCTCCACCACCTCCTCCAGAGCCACCTCCACCTCCACCTCCAGAGCCACCTCCACCAGCGTGTCCAGAGGTTGGAACACTATTGAGTATACTCTGTGGTGCAGGTGCAAATAAACTTGGAATATATGCTGATGGATCATGCAGCTTCTATGTTGAAGTTATTGAATTCAATAGTCCAGATTGCGATGGACATACACCTCCTCCACCGCCTCCTCCACCTCCACCGCCAGAACCACCTCCACCTCCACCGCCAGAACCACCTCCACCTCCACCTCCAGAACCACCTCCTCCACCTCCTGGAGGCGGCGGTGGCGGCGGCGGCGGTGGCGGCGGCGAATTCGAGTCAGAGGTAGTGTGATAATGAGTACTGAATTCTACATACCAGGGAATTTTGCTGGCTACAATACTGGCAGTGCGTTCTTCACTCCAGGAAATCTTATTCCTGGTGGTGGCAACACAGAAAATTATAATCCAGCATCACCTGGAAATACATACAACCCACCATCAATTGTTGGTTATAATGCTCCAACTGGAACGTCAAATCCAATTTACAGTCCAGGTGTTTGCGCAACGTTCACTGGAAATAGTATTGCAACATATAATGCAGGAAACATATCTTCGTATAGTGGTAATTTTGTTGCAACATATAATGCATTAGGCACTGAGAACTATACACCAGGAAATATCGCTTCATATACTGGAAACAATGTTTCTAGTTATAATGTTGGTAGTCCTGCTTCATATACTGGCAATTTTGTAGCAACGTATACTCCTGTAGGAACTGAAAATTACAATGCAGGAATTGCATTTTACAATGAGGGATCTGCTGCTTCTTATAACTCACCAAATATTACTGGATACAATCCACCAAATATTACTGGATACAATCCATCAAATATTACTGGATACAATCCACCAAATATTACTGGATACAATCCATCAAATATTACTGGATACAATCCACCAAATATTACTGGATATAATGCTGCTCCAACTCCACCACCTCCACCTCCTCCACCTCCTCCTCCACCACCAGAACCACCTCCACCTCTACCTCCAGAACCACCTCCACCTCCACCTCCAGAACCACCTCCTGGAGGCGGCGGCGGTGGTGGTGGTGGCGGCGGCGGCGGCGAATTCGAGTCAGAGGTCACGTAACCTAAAATGAGGATTGTAAATAATTCAATGAGATTTCGTCACTCACACAATATTGTTGATAAACTTGCTCTAACTATCGATATCGGCGGCGGCGATGGCGGCGGCGGCGATCCAATTTACAGTCCAGGCAATGCAATTGTTAGTCCAGGCAATGCAATTGTTAGTCCAGGCAATGAAATTTTTAGTCCAGGCAATGCAATTGTTAGTCCAGGCAATGAAATTTTTAGTCCAGGAAATATAGCAACATATAATCCAACATCAATTGGTGGATATAGTAGCAATTTCTCAGCTGGCTATAATGCAGGTGGAGAAGCAGCATCATATAATACTGGAAATCCTGGATCATATAACCCTGTGAGTGAGGCAGGATACAATACAGGAACTGCGCAATTCAATTCACCAAGTATTTCTGGATATAACCCAGGTGGTACACCAGCAACCTACAACACTGGTAGTGCTGCTTCTTATAATCCGCAAAATGTTGCATCGTATAACTTGGGTGTTTGTGCATCATACACAGGAAACACACTAACTGGATTTAATCCATCTGCACCAGTGACATATAATGTTGGCAATCCATCAGGTTATACTGGAAATGTTGTGAGTGGATACAATACTGGAAATCCTGCGACATACACTGGCAATTTTGCTGCCAACTTTACTGCCAACTTCGCAGCAACTTACAATCCTGGAAGTGCAAGCACTTATAACTTCCCAATCCCAGGCACTCCAGGCGAGCAAGGATATGCGTTTGGTGTTTATTTCCCAGGTGGTAATGTTTGCTCTCCTGGCGTGTTTGTTGCTGAGCAAGAAGTAAGTTACTACTTTGAGAGCCAAGAAATCGATTATCGAAATCATCCAATTGAAGTTCCTGCTGGTGGTCAAATAGTTGTAAGAATCGAATAAATAGGTTATAATTCGTTATTCACATATCGTGGAGTTTGTTATGCCTCAAGTCATCAAATATAATCGTGTCCTCTCTAAATTTGCAGTCGTTTCAGACTTTCTCGATCAACAAGAAGTAGAACAAATTCTCTCTCTTGAGAAGAAATTGATGTTCGGTCGTGATCAGCAAAATAGTAAAAACAAAGCCGACATCGCAACTCTTGTACAAAATCAAGACACTCAGTGGATCTTTGACAAGTTTTCTGCATTGGTTGGTCGAATCAATATCGATTTCTTCATGTATGATGTTGATGGATTCGATTTCTTTCAGTTTACCAAATATAAAAAAGGTCAAGAGTGTGGTTGGCACTATGATGTCGACTTTGTGTTTCTAAATTGGGAACGCAAGATTAGCGCATCAATTATGCTTACAGATCCAGAAGAATACTTGGGCGGTGAGATCGAAGTGTTGAGCACTGGTGATCCAACCGAAGTAATTCCAATCAAACCACCACTCGGTCATGTCGTGTTTCATGCGCCATGGATGCCATCACGCATTCTTCCAGTAACTTCTGGAACTCGCCGAACTCTCAATGTTTCGATCATGGGCAAGCGAGGTTGCTAATGAAAATATTTGTCAGTATTGTCTCTTATCGAGACCCACTGCTTCATCAAACTCTTCGCAATATGATGGAGATGCAATCTCAACTGACAAAAGTAACTTACGGAATTTTTGAACAAACAGATTTTCCTGACAGCCTTGAAGCCAAGTATCCCGACCTTGCGCAAAATAAAAATGTTCGATACAAAAGAATCGACGCAAAACATTCTGATGGCGTTGGTTGGGCAAGACATATCAATAGCATTCAAATCGATGATGAAGAGTTTTACTATCAAGTAGACTCACATATGCTTTTTGATAAAAATTGGGATCGCTATTTGATTAGCGATTTCAAACTTGGTATGCAGCAGCATCAAACTGAGCGAATCATTATCGATGCGAACTGTGGCACGTTTAGAATGCAAGAAGATGGCAAGCCATTCATTGATCGTCATGGTGACATTACTGTAAAGGCTGGTTATTGGTCATTTCACGATAACTATATTCTTGGTGCTCATGGCGAGTTTCGAGAAGCGACCAAAGATTCCCTACATCCAACGATTCATCTTTTCGCAGGAAATTTCTTTACGCACACAGATTGGATTCGCAATGTTGGAATGAATCCACGAATCTTCTTTGAAGGCGAGGAGCAGTACATGACACTGGCTTCAATCGCCGCAGGATACAAACTCTGCGCACCAAGAAAGATTCATTGCTATCATTTGATGGACACGCATCGATATGTAACGAAGCAAGAAATCAATCAGGTTGTTTCGCATGAGCAGTTGAATAGAAATCGCGAGAAATCAAGACGAGAGTTTAGAACGTTTCTCGATAGTTTTGATGACAGTTTTTTTGAAGAATATCGAAAGTATTCTGGTGTAGACTATATCAATCGAAAACTTGAAAATCGCGCAATCTCTCGAGGAATTCTTCTTCCTCCAGATGTGATAAACGACTGGGAAATACCTGATCGTTACGATTGATTCCGTAAATACTAAATATTCAAACTAGCCATGGATTTTAGTATAAATGCCTCTACACACAGACTTGTTGAAAAGCTGGATCGGTTCGGCATTCCGAAACACTACGACTTTCAACAACACGTCAAGTCTTACCATTCCATATGGTCGCTTCAACGCTCTAGTCTCAGGTAGAGCAGGAACAGGTACAAACGCAACTCCAGGAACTGCAGCAACCTATTCTGGAAATAGTGCATCGACCTACAATGCAGGTAATCCTGCAAGTTACAATCCCCCTGTAACAGCCAGTTACACAGGTAACAACGCGAACTATAACGCTGGCAATCCTGCAACATATTCTGGAAATAATCCTGCCTCTTTTACAGGAAACTCTGCCAACTATAATGCAGGTAGTGCGGCAACTTATAGCGGAAACAATATTGCCTCTTATAATCCTCGCAATGTCGCAGGATATAACTCTGGAAACATTGCATCTTACAATCCAACAAACGTAGCGGGATACTCTGGCAACAATGCGAACTACAATGCTGGTACACCAGCCTCTTACAATCCTCGCAACGTTGCTGCTTACAATCCAGGCAGTGCAAATTATAACGTTGGCAATCCTGCATCGTATACAGGAAACAATCTAGCAGCCTATAATCCAGGTTCTGCTAATTACAATACTGGCAATCCAGCAAGTTATTCTGGAAATAATCTAGCAGCCTATAATCCAGGTTCTGCTAATTACAATACTGGATCACCAGCATCTTATAACCCAACAAATGTTTCTGGATACTCTGGTAATAGTGCGAACTATAATGCTGGAAATCCAGCAACTTATAATCCTCGTAATGTCGCTGCATATAATCCTGGGTCTGCAAACTACAATACAGGAACTGCAGCAAGTTACAATCCAGGCAGCATAGCATCATATAATCCACGCAACGTTGCTGGATATTCTGGAAACAATGCAAACTTCACTCCAGGTAGTGTTGCCTCATACAATCCTCGTAACATAGCTGCGTATTCTGGCAATAATGCAAACTTTGCTCCTGGAACTGCGACAAGTTATTATTGGAACGCAGTTCTTTATAGTGAATTTTACTCAGCATTTGGTTCTGGCGATCCGAATCAGGGAGAAACTAATTTTTATATCAATGAATTTTCTGGAGGACCTGATCCATTTTGTCCTGAAGGTTACAGCACCTTCAATACCGTTGACTATTACACTTATTATGAAGAAATTACATATAGTTGCACAGCAGCAACGTTCAATCCTCCAAATGTTTCTGGTTATAATCCTGGATCTGCTAACTATAATGCAGGTAATGCGGCAACATATAATTCTCCAACAGTAGCAAATTATAATCCAGGCTCTGCCAATTATAATGCTGGCACTGCAGCATCATATTCTGGAAATAATATTGCATCATACAATCCACAAAATATTTCAGGTTACTCTGGTAATAGCGCAAACTATAATACTGGTACACCAGCATCATACAATCCTCGTAATGTGGCAGCATATAATCCAGGCTCTGCCAATTACAACACAGGAAGCCCTGCATCATATTCAGGAAATAATATTGCTGCATACTCTGGTAACAGCGCAAATTACAATGCAGGCTCACCAGCCTCTTATACTGGAAATAACATTGCTGCATATTCTGGCAACAGCGCAAACTATAACTCAGGTTCACCAGCAAGTTACAATCCAACAAACATTGCTGCATATTCTGGTAACAATGCAAACTATAACTCTGGCACAACAGCAACGTACAATCCGCAAAACGTAGCAACATATAATCCAGGTTCAGCAAACTACAATGCTGGCAGTGCTGCAACGTATACTGGAAATAATGTTTCTGGTTATAATGCTGGTAACGCTGCAACGTATAATCCAGGATCAATTGCATCATACTCTGGCAATAATCTTGCAAATTATAACGCTGGAAATCCAGCAACTTACAACCCTGGAAATCCTGCAACATATACTGGCAATAATCTTGCAAACTATAACGCAGGCAATCCAGCAAGTTACAATCCTCCAGTGACTGCTACATATACAGGTAACACTGTTGCGTCTTACAATGCTGGAAGTGTTGCAACGTACAATGCGCCAATTCTTGGAACACCTGGAACTGCGACAACTGTTCTTGGTGTGTTTTTCCCAGGCGGTGTAGGAGCAACTGCCAATTACAATGCTCCTGGAAATATTGCAGGTTACAATGCTGGTCAATTAGCACCATATGTTCCAGAAACTCCAGTGGATACAAACATCTATCCAGACTCAGCAAACTATCCAGTAGTTGTACCTACAGGTGGACAAATAGTTGTAAAGATTGAATAAATATAGTATAATTTGATATTGCAAATATGTGGAGTGACTATGCCATTCAAAGTGCAAAAGTATAACAGACGATTAGAACAATATTGTGTCGCGAATAATATCTTCACCGAAGAAGAAGTTGACAAAATCATAGATCTAGAAGATCTACAAAAGTTTCAAAAGGGTCGAATTGGTACTGGGACTCAGGGTTCTGAGGATAAAAAAGCTCGGGACAGCGAGATCATGTGGCTCAATCATGATCAAAACTCAGACTGGCTCTTCCAAAAATTTGGCGCACTTATTTCTCAAGTCAATTACGATCACTTCATGTATGACATCGATGGCTTTGAGAACTTTCAATACACTGTCTATAAATCAAAACAAAAACAACACTATGATTGGCATGTTGACGTAGACAATACGAGTGCCAATTATGTTCGCAAGATTAGTGCATCAATTCTTTTGACTGGTCCAGATGAATATGAAGGAGGCGAATTAGAGATTGTTCCGCACGGTTCAGTGAACAAGCCATTCGTAACGAAACCTAAAAAGGGTGAGGTGGTTCTATTCTCATCGTTTATGCCACATCGAGTTCTTCCTGTGACTTCTGGTATACGCAAATCTTTAGTTTGTTGGGTCATGGGACCAAGGACTTTTTGATATGAAAAATTGGTTCAAATACTGGGGCAATGATGTCATGGAATTCTATTGCCATCCAGATTTCGAGGAAATTATTCCTCTACCTCGCCCTGCTGTAAAACATTTACCGAAATGGTTCAAAGATCTTGCACCAACATTCGACGGCGATAAAAGAGATATCTTTGGCAATCCAACAATGACTGCCAAGAAGTGTTTGCCAATGCTTGATGCAATGTCACTCGGATTTGTAATGCCATTGGGTGGTGATCTTCATGTGACGACAAATCACAACTGCACTCAAATTGAACTCAAAAATCCACCAGCATTTCCTGTGGCAGAGTTTCATGACGCAGGACAAGTTGGCGGCAAATCAGCGTTCGGATTCAAGCATGGCAATCCAATCAAGTTCATCAATCGTTGGGTGATCAAAACAAAACCAGGTTGGTCAACATTGTTCATTCCTCCACTCAATCACTTTGATGCACCATTTCGTTGCTTGGGTGGTTATGTCGATACAGACGCATATCCAAAGGAAGTGAATTTTCCTGGCGCATGGATGATTCCAGATTTTGATGGAAGTGTTCCTGCAGGAACTCCGTTGGTTGTCGCAATTCCAATCAAGAGAAATTCTTTCAACAATAAAAAGCCAAAAGTTAGAAAGATGACGGATTCTGAGAAAAGAAAAATCTCTAAGATTCAAAAAACTCAAGAAAGTCGAACGCATCACTATACTTGGGAATTGAGAAAGAGAAAACATGAAGATGAATAGGCTAAAAAATCTTTTTCGAAAGAATTCTCCAGATTTAGAATTTGTTGACTCGACACGACAAGTTTACACTCACTATCCAATTCTTTTAGCAAAAGATGTAAAACCGTTTTTCAAAGAGTTTCAAGAAAAAGATGATGGGAATTATAACTTTCCAGGATGCCCTGGAATGCATGACTACTCAAGAGTTGGTTATCTGATTACTGCATGGGCTGATATACATATCAAAGCCAACAGAGCAGGAACTGTAATTCGTCTTGGAACTTCTCCTAACGATAAAGGCGCAAAAGAAAAAGGTGTGGCAACTCCACCACCAATGCAAATACCACAAGCAGAAAGTCGATTGCGAGAACCATTTCCAATGGAAACATCATTGACTGATGGATTGTTTACTTTCAAAGATGGAATCAAACCAACTGCATGGAATCTTCCAACACCTTGGAAATTGTTTGGAAATAAAAATGTATCTGCTCTTTTGCTCCCTGCAGTCTATCATTGTCCATTCTTGGAAGACATTTATCTGTATCCTGGAGTTGTAGATTATAGAGGCTTTACAACTGCGAACATTATCTTCTCACCGCGAAGAAATATCGAAATTTCCATTCCTGCTGGAACTCCGATGTTGCATGTAATTCCATTCAAAACAACAGATGACTTCAGTGCATCATACGGTCCAGGAACAAACGAACAGCTTGATTATCATAAATCGCCGAAAAGGTTCTATGAAAGTAACTGGTATCGTAAGTATTACATGATCAAAAAGAAATTCAAACTCAAGAAAAACACAGGAGATTGAATTCTTTAGAGGTGCATTCCCCGATTTATAAATAACATAATAAAATGGGGATTCCTAAATGGCGCAATTTGTAGAATTAGATCTCGATCAGGGAACCGATCTCTCTTATAATCTAGACCTAACACAAGACGATGGAAGCCCATTGGATGTAACAGGTTACATCTTTACATCGTCTATTCGAAAGTCATACTATTCAGCAAACGCTACAGCGAATCTCGTTGTGACGATTACAGATTCATCCAACGGAAACGTCACATTGACGATGAATGCTGCAACAACCTCAAATATCAAAGCAGGTCGATATCTTTTTGACGTAAAGCAAAAGGATACTGCGAACCTTACAACAAGAATTGTTGAGGGTATCATTACCGTTCTTCCACAGGTAACGAAGTAATATGCCAGCGAATGTTACGACGGCTGCAAGCCAAACGATCAAAATTTCAACACAAAAGCCAGTTATAACAGTTGCAACGGCTCGTGGTGGTGCAGGTCCTCAAGGACCACTTGGACCTCAAGGTCCATCAGGTCCACAAGGTGTTGCTGGTCCAACAGGTCCTTCTGGTGGTCCGCAAGGTCCATCAGGTCCTTCTGGTCCTTCTGGTCCGATTGGTGTTGCTGGTCCTCAAGGACCTCAAGGTGTTTTAGGACCACAGGGTCCATCTGGTCCATCTGGTGTTCGTGGTCCACAAGGTGTTGCTGGTCCATCGGGTCCAGCTGGTGCACAAGGTCCACAAGGTGTTGCTGGTCCTCAAGGTGTTCGTGGTCCGCAAGGTCCACAAGGCGTGCTTGGACCACAAGGACCATCTGGTCCATCTGGCGCGCAAGGTATTCAAGGTGACGAAGGACCAACAGGTCCAATTGGTCCAAGCGGCGCAACTGGTTCGCGCGGTCCGCAAGGTGTTGCTGGTCCAACTGGTGCAACTGGCGTAGTAGGTCCACAAGGTCCTTCTGGCGCAAGTGGTGCACAAGGTTTTGCTGGTCCACAAGGTCCATCTGGTCCACGTGGTTTGGTTGGTGCTGCTGGTCCGCAAGGTCCAATTGGTCCATCTGGTGCAGTTGGTGATGAGGGTCCACAAGGTCCATCTGGTCCTCGAGGATTTACAGGTCCACAAGGACCATCAGGTGCAACTGGTCCGTCTGGTGTTGCTGGTCCAACAGGTCCTTCTGGCGCATCTGGCGCACAAGGTCTTGCTGGTGCACAAGGTCCACAAGGTCCACGTGGATTTACTGGTTCACAAGGTCCAACAGGCGCACAAGGTCTTCAAGGTGAAATTGGTCCGCAAGGTCCATCAGGTCCATCTGGTCCAAGAGGTTTTGCAGGACCACAAGGACCACAAGGCGTTTCTGGTCCTGTGGGTGCTTCTGGTCCATCTGGTCCAAGCGGTCCTCAAGGCACACAAGGTTTACAAGGTGTTGCTGGTCCGCGTGGTCCACAAGGTATTGCTGGTCCATCAGGACCGCAAGGTGCTTCTGGTGCACTTCAACACTGGTCAGTTCATTCTCTTGATTATACTTCTGTTGATGGTGATCGTATTGTTGCAAATACAACAATCAACGGTCCATTTACAATCACACTTCCAAATACTCCAGTTGTTGGCGGATACGTTCAAATTACTGATGGTGATAACTGGAATGCAAATCCACTATTTGTTCGCTCATTAGACAATACCATTGAAGGTAGCAATCAAATTGTTGAGATGAATATTCGTGGTGTCACCACTGAATTTATTTACAATGGAATGACATGGGAAGTCACAGCAACTATTGGTCGTCGTGGACCACAAGGTGTGAAAGGACCACAAGGTCCAATTGGTCCACAAGGACCAAAAGGTGATCGTGGATTCTCTGGACCACAAGGACCTCAAGGTGCAAGTGGACCACAAGGTGTAAGAGGACCGCAAGGTCCATCTGGTCCATCAGGTGCTGCTGGTCCAACTGGTGCTGGCATTCGTCTTGCTGGTACTGTACCAACTTATGAAATACTTCTCTCAGCAATCACTGATCAAAATCCTGGTGATGCTTACATTGTTTCAAGCACTGGTCATTTATTTGTTTGGGATGATTGCCCAACACCAGCGCAATGGGTTGATGTTGGACCATATATTGGTCCACAGGGTCCACAGGGACCACAGGGTGTCTTTGGTCCACAGGGTCCACAGGGTGTCTTTGGTCCACAGGGTCCACAAGGTCCACAAGGTGTTGTTGGTCCACAAGGTCCACAGGGTCCACAAGGACCGCAAGGTGCTCAAGGTATTCCAGGTGGCGGTATCAATGTTCTTGGAACAGTAATCAATGTTGTTGATCTTCCTGGATCAGCCAATGATGCTGATGCTTATGTTGTTACAAGCATTGGACACTTGTATGTTTACAATGATGATCTTGTACAATGGGTTGATGCTGGATTGATTGTTGGTCCACAGGGACCGCAAGGACCACAGGGTCCACAAGGCGTCGAAGGACCACAAGGTCCACAGGGTCCACAAGGACCACAAGGCGCACAGGGTGATTTTGGTCCACAAGGACCACAGGGTCCACAAGGTCCACAGGGTCCGCAAGGTCCACAAGGATTGCAAGGTGCACCTGGATCAGTTGGTGCTTCTGGTCCGCAAGGTCCTCAGGGACTAGAAGGACCACAAGGTGTTGAAGGACCACAAGGACCAACAGGACCACAAGGTATTGAAGGACCACAAGGTCCATCTGGACCATCTGGCGCACAAGGCACTTATGGTGGCATCACATTTGGATATCGTTTCAATACTGCACTGACAAACACTGATCCTGGTGTCGGTAAAATCAATTTCAATAATGCCACGCCAACAATTGTGACAAAAGTTTTTGTAGATAATGTTGATGATAATGGCGCAAATATTTTGACGTTCTTGACAGCACTTAATGATAGCACGAGTATTGTAAAAGGTTATTTGAAGGTTTTTGCAAATCATGATGCTGGCATTTTTGAATTGTATGAAATCAATGATTTGACTGATCGAACTGGGTACTATGAATTAGATGTTACTCATATAACAGGAACATCAGCAAATTTCACTTCAAACCAGTCAATTCTATTGTCATTTGGAAGAACAGGTGATGCAGGTCCACAAGGTCCACAAGGTCCAGGCGGTACAGGTCCACAAGGTCCACAGGGTGCTGCTGGTGTTGCTGGTGATACTGGACCACAAGGACCACAAGGTTCACAAGGTGTTGCTGGTGTTGCTGGACCTCAAGGACCAGTTGGTGCTGCTGGATCAACAGGACCACAGGGTCCACAAGGTCCTCAAGGTCCACAAGGTCCACAAGGTGTAACAGGAGCAAGAACATTTACGGTCACAAATAGCGGTGCAAGTCATTACACTATAGATGGAGCAAATGATCCGACAATAACATTGTTGCGTGGATTTACTTATTTGTTTAGTATCAGTGCAACAGGTCATCCATTCTGGATTCAAACAGTCGCTGCACCATATAGTTCTGGAAATGTTTATAGCAGTGGTGTAACAAACAACGGAACAGCTTCAGGCAACATCACCTTTGCTGTTCCATATAATGCACCAAGCACATTGTATTATGTGTGTCAGAATCATTCAGCAATGACTGGAACTATCAATATAACTGATTTGGGTCCACAAGGACCAACAGGTCCACAAGGTGGAATTGGATCAACAGGTAGTTTGGGTCCACAAGGACCAACAGGTCCACTTGCTGGTGCTGATACACAAATTATTTACAATGGTGGTGGTGCTGCTTCTGGTTGTACTGATCTCACGTTCAATGCAACGACAAGATTGTTCAGCACACATAATGCAAATGTAAACAGCCTCAATGTTGCTGCTGGTGCAAGTGGTGGAATTCGATTCCCGAATGATGCATTTGGTGGTGGTAGTGACACTGCAACAATCAAGTTATTGAATCCATTAGGTGGTGAAGCCACTGAAATGACATTCAAGATGACGAATGATGCAGATGATCGTATCAACTTTGATGTTGTAAGTGCCAATGGTGTGATGATCAATCGTAACACTGTATGGCATGCAGGTAATGATGGTTCATTGTCAACCCTTGATGCAGATTTACTTGACGGTCAACAACTTGCAAACATTGCTCCTGTTGGTCTTGAAGGACAAGTTTCTTTCTTAGCAAATACTGCAACATTTGAAAGAGAAAATGGATTCACGCTTGTCAAAGGATACTTTATTGAGACTGCTGGTGAATTGTCAGCTGCTCAAAATAGTTTGACTGACTATGCAACAATCTTCAATACATGGACAAGATTTTCTCATAATAGCACAGTAAATCAACCTGCGAATGCGAGCGAGTTAAGTGCATGGTCATTTGACGCAAATACAGGTGTCATTTCTAGCACAACTAATAGCGGAACCTTTATTGGATTTGTTTCACCAGAATCATATTCAGATTATGTTCTCAAAGTTCAACTTAAATCATCAAATGCTGATGATGACACAATCGGTGTTTTATTTGGTTGGTATGTTGATCCATCTACTGGTAGAGAACACACATTGTCCGCATTGCGTGATACTGGTGGAACTGTGACGGGTTGGGAAATTTGGTACAATTATCTACGCTCTGACCAACAAAAATTAGTTGATGGATC
>Ga0169931_10001190_pt1 | contig 42984 bp, 39 predicted proteins | sample Kivu_15m_20L_FD_129675 | JGI IMG/M metagenome (GOLD analysis project Ga0169931, IMG submission 129675) | Freshwater microbial communities from Lake Kivu, Western Province, Rwanda to study Microbial Dark Matter (Phase II) - Kivu_15m_20L... | ecosystem: Environmental > Aquatic > Freshwater > Lake... | reverse complement strand
GTTTTCTTTAATCAGCATCAGTTGGCGACTTTTGGCAATTAATGGAGTTGAGCCTTTTTGTTACGGACCTAGATGTAAGACCAGAGGGCGAGCGCACCCGATTTTTTAAACCATCTTACCGCATCTAATCAGTTGTTAATTTCTATCAATTGGCCAACTAGTCTCGTTTAGATTTTGGAAGTCTCAAAGGCGCGGATGACCATTTCTTCCTTGGTGGCATGATTCAAATCGCCCATTGGAGCCAAACTCAAGGCCGCCGGTTCGGACAGTTCAAAGGTAGTCTGTTTTGTGTAGACACTCCCGCCATTCATTGGGGGCCTTCCACCCAGTAAATTCCTCTATTGGTGGGTTTTAGCCAGAAGTGCTTTCATATATTTATCCCATCAAATCAGTCAGCACCCCGGCAGCCTTGGCCTCCGGCACCGTGCTGACCAATTCCACTTTTCCCGCCCTTTGCGGCAACACGAAGCGCATGGATCCACCAAGGTTTTTCTTGTCGCGGCGCATCACCGCCAGCAGGGGCTCCACCGGGCCCTTGGGTACACGCACCGGGAGACCGAGGCGATCCAGCAGGTTGGTTTGCCGCTGGCGGAAATCTTCTTGCAGGAAGCCGATCCGGTGCGCCAGCTCGGCCGCGCAGACCATGCCGGCCGAGACCGCCTCACCGTGAAGCCATGCCCCATAACCCAGCACCGTCTCAAATCCATGGGCAAAGGTATGGCCGTAATTGAGAATGGCCCTGAGGCCAGTGGTCTCCCGCTCGTCGTCACGCACAACGGCGGCTTTCAGCTCGCAGGAGCGGGCGACCAACAGTGGGGTAGCCGGGCAGGCTGCCAGATTGGAACGTAGGAAATCGGCATGGTGCTCCAGCGTGTCAAGAAGCGCCGGATCCAGGATGACGCCGTATTTCACCACCTCGGCAAGGCCGCTGGCGGCCTCGCGGGGGGGCAGGGTGGTCAGGTGGTCCAGGTCGATCCACACGCCGCTGGGCTGGTGAAAGGCGCCGACTAGGTTTTTCCCTTCTGGCAGATTGATGCCTGTCTTGCCACCCACTGAACTGTCCACCATCGACAGCAGGGTTGTGGGGATCATTACCAAGGGCAGCCCGCGGTTGAAGCTGGCGGCGGCGAAGCCGGCCAGATCGCCCACCACGCCCCCGCCCATGGCGATCACGGCGGTGGAACGGTCAGCCGGCAAATTGGCCAAGGCGGTCCAAAGGGATTGCAACTGCTGGGCGCTTTTGGAAGCTTCGCCGGAAGGGATGGCGTATAACTCCACGCGCCAGCCGGCTTGAATCAACTGCTCCGAAAGGTTTTGCGCCTGAACCGCCAGGCGTGAATCATGGGCCAGCAGGGCGAGCCGCCCCTTCACCAGGGGTGCCAGAAACGAAGCGAACCCGGACGAACCCCGCCCGATGCGAATCGGGTAGGAGCGTTCGGCCAGGTCCACCCGCACCGTCAGTTCTTTGTCCGGCACGGTCACTCCCCGGGGGAGCCGGCCGCGGCGATGTAGTCGCGGTTGAGGCGGGCGATCCAGTCCGCCGAGATTTCCTTGGGACAGACAGCCTCGCATTCGTACTGGTTGGTGCAATTGCCGAAGCCTTCCTTGTCCATGGTGTTCACCATGGCCAGGGCGCGGCTGGAACGCTCGGGCTGCCCTTGGGGTAGCAGGCCCAGGTGCGAAACCTTGGCGGCGACGAACAGCATGGCCGATGCGTTCTTGCAGGCGGCCACGCAGGCGCCGCAGCCGATGCAGGCCGAGGTATCCATCGCCAGTTCAGCGGTTTCCTTGTCGACCGGCAGGGTGTTGCCATCGACGGCGCCGCCGGTGTTGACCGACACATAGCCGCCCGACTGGATGATGCGGTCGAAGGAGCTGCGGTCGGTGACCAGGTCGCAAACCACGGGGAAGGCCCGGGCCCGCCACGGCTCGATGTAGATGGCATCGCCATCCCTGAAGTGGCGCATGTAGGTCTGGCAGGTGGTGCCGCGGGTCGGGCCGTGCGGCCTGCCGTTGATGACAAGGCTGCAGGATCCACAGATGCCCTCGCGGCAGTCGTGGTCGAACGCGATGGGATCCTTCCCCTGGGCCATCAGGTCATCGTTGACGATGTCCAGCATTTCCAGAAAGGACATGTCGGGAAGGATGTTACGGGCGGGGATGACTTCCATCCGGCCGGGGGCGTTGCGGTCCTTTTGCCGCCAGACATGCAGTGTGAAGTTCATGGCTTACTTGTAGCTCCTAACGGCCAGGTGGACATTTTCGTAAACCAGGGGCTCGGCGTTCAGGACCGGAGCCTTGCCCTCGCCCTGGTGGCCCCAGGCGGAGACGTAGGCGTACTGGTCGTCGTTACGCTTGGCCTCGCCGTCGTCGTACTGATGCTCCAGGCGGAAATGGGCGCCGCAGCTTTCGTCACGCTGCAGCGCGTCGTGGCACATCAGCTCGCCGAACTCAAGGAAGTCGGCGACGCGGGTGGCGTGATCCAGGGCGGTGTTGAAGGATTCGCCAGACCCGGGAACACTGACATTTTCCCAGAATTCCTGGCGCAGCTCCGGCAGGCGTCCCAGCGCCTCCTCAAGCCCCTGTTTGGACCGGGCCATACCGCACTTGTCCCAGATGATCTTCCCCAGCTCTCGGTGGAACTGGCTGGGACTCTTGCGTCCCTTCACGCGCAGGATCTTGTCGATCCGTTCACGCGAGGCGGCCTCGGCCTCCTTGAAGGCGTCGTGGTCGGTCTTCACCGGTTGCAGCTTGTTGCTGGCCAGGTAGTTGGTGATGGTGTAGGGCGCCACGAAGTAGCCGTCAGCCAGTCCCTGCATCAGGGCGCTGGCGCCCAGCCGGTTGGCCCCATGGTCTGAAAAATTGGCCTCACCTAGCGCGAACAGGCCGGGGATATTGGTCATCAGGTGGTAGTCCACCCACAATCCACCCATGCAGTAGTGCACCGCGGGGTAGATGCGCATGGGGGCCTTGTACGGGTCCTCGGCTGTGATGTGGGCGTACATGTCGAACAGGTTGCCGTACCGCTTGGCGATGGTATCGCTTCCCAGCCGGTTGATGGCGTCGCGGAAATCAAGGTAGACTGCCAGGCCGCTCTCGCCCACGCCGCGGCCGTCATCGCAGGCCTCCTTGGCGGCGCGGCTCGAAATATCGCGCGGGGCCAGGTTGCCGAAGCTGGGGTACTTGCGCTCGAGAAAATAGTCCCGCTCGCTGTCGGGAATCTCATCGGGGCGTCGCTTGTCGCCCTTTTTCAGCGGCACCCAGATACGGCCGTCGTTGCGCAGCGATTCGCTCATCAGCGTCAGCTTGCTTTGGTGGTCGCCGCTGACCGGGATGCAGGTGGGATGGATCTGGGTGAAGCAGGGGTTGGCAAACCAGGCGCCTCGCTTGTGGGCCCGGTATGTGGCGCTGACATTACAGCCCATGGCGTTGGTGGACAGGTAGAAAACAGGCCCGTAGCCACCCGTGGCCAGAACCACCACATCGGCCGGGTGGCGTTCCAACTTGCCGGTCACCAAGTCGCGGGTGATGATGCCCCGCGCCTTGCCATCGATCACCACCAGGTCCTGGAACACGCATCGGGAATGCATGCGCACGCGACCCGCGTTCACCTGCCGACTGAGAGCCTGGTAGGCGCCCAGTGTGAGTTGCTGCCCGGTTTGGCCCCGGCAGTAAAAGGTGCGCGATACCTGGGCGCCGCCGAAGCTGCGGTTGTCGAGCTGGCCGCCGTATTCGCGGGCGAATGGCACACCTTGCGCCACGCACTGGTCGATGATGTTCCGGCTGACCTCGGCCAGACGGTGGACATTGGCCTCACGGGCGCGGAAGTCGCCACCCTTGATGGTGTCGTAAAACAGACGCCAGACGCTGTCGCCGTCGTTCTGGTAGTTTTTGGCCGCATTGATGCCACCCTGGGCGGCGATGGAGTGGGCGCGACGCGGCGAGTCCTGGTAGCAGAAACTATCCACCTCGTAGCCCAGCTCAGCCAGGCTGGCAGCGGCGGACCCACCTGCCAAACCGGTGCCCACCACCAGGATGCGGAACTTGCGTTTGTTGGTGGGGTTCACCAACTTCATGTCGGCCTTGAAGCGGGTCCATTTCTCGGCCAAAGGACCGGAAGGGATGCGGGCATCCATGGCCGGCTTGTGCGGGGTGCCATTCGATGTCCCGTTGGCCGGATGGGTTCCCGCAGGCTTGGCGGGGGTTTCCACTGTCATGTTCGGGCTCCCTGAAATCCGTTGATTCTTAGTTTGGAAAGTGCTGTGTTCGGGTTCAAACGCTGACGATGCCCAGCAGGCACGCCAGCACGATGAGGGTGTTGCCTGCCAGAACCAGCAAGGCGATAGTCGGACCCAGCAGACGGCTGGTTTGGCGTAATTTGCCTCGGTTCAGGCCAAGGCTTTGCATCCAGCTACCCGCGCCGTGCCACAGGTGCACGCACAAGGCCAGTTGGGCGATCAGGTATAAGCCGGCAACAACCGGTTTCTGGAAGCCCCGCACCACCATTTGGTAGACATCTTCCAGTTTTTCGGTGCCCCTGGGATCAAACGATCCCTTGAAAGTCTCGGGGTCGGTTGCCCCCAGGGTGAAGTGGGCGATGTGGTAGACGAGGAACAGAAACATGACGATTCCCGTCAGCATCATGTTCCGGCTGGCCCACGAGGCTTGCAGGGTATCCTCCACCACGTAGCGAACCGGCCTGGCCTTGCGGTTTTCGGCCCGAAGCACAAAGGCCATTCCCAGGTGGGTGGCGAACACCGCCAGCAATCCCAAACGGGCCACCCAGATCAGCGCGCCGTGGCCGGCCTCGTGCAGGAAGCGCGCGTATTCGTTGATCGCGTCGCGGCCCGCGAATATCAGCAGGTTGCCGGTCATGTGCCCCAGCACGAAGAGAACCAGCAGCACGCCGGTCACCCCCATGATGGCCTTCTTGCCGATGGATGTTTTCGCCGGGGTAAGCAGGGCGTTCATGCGCTTGTCACACCTGTCAGGGCCAAAGGTTTTTCGGGATTGGCCGGGTCGGCCGCCCCGTACAGTTCATGTTCCTGGATGTACCGTTCCACCGCCCGTGGAACCAGATACCGCACGCTGCCACCCGAGGCCAAGGTGGATCGGATCCACCCGCTGGACACCTCCAGGGCGGGCCCCTCCAATCGCAGCAAGCGCACCGGTTTTCCAAGTTTTTGCCGCAAGTCTTCCGAGGTGGTCACGGCTGTTCCCGGGCGCGGCATCACCACCAGCCCGGCCATATCGACAATCTGCCCGGGCTCGCGCCATTGAGGGAGGTCGGCCAGCATGTCCCCACCCAGGATGAAATACCAATGGTGCCCGGGGTGGCTGGCAGTCAGGGCCCGTAGGGTGTTGATGGTGTAGTTGGGAGCAGGAAGGTCTTTTTCGATGGCGCAGGTTTTCAGCCGATCGTGACCGGCGGTGGCCAGTTGCAACATGTCGAGCCGCGCCTGAAAAGTGGCCCGTGCTTTTTCCGGCTTGTGGGGAGCGGCTGCGGCGGGAAGGAACCAAACCTCATCCAGGCCGGCCTGATGCAAGGCCTGCTCTGCCATGGCCAGGTGACCCACATGCACGGGATCGAAGGATCCGCCAAACAACCCGATCCGCATGTCGGCTCCGAAGGACTCTGGCCAAGCGGGGAAAGCCGGGGGAATTCAAAGGGCCTCCCTGTTAATTATCCTAGCAATCTTCCACCCTTTTTCCCGTTTTGCCATGCCGGTGGAAAAACAAAGGCAGGGATTATCCGTTCCGAACCCACCAAGCCAGACCTACCAGCAGGGCCAGCCCCAAGGCCATGCTGATACTCACCAACAGCCACTCGGCGCGGGCCATCGGTTCAGTGACCGGCCGGTTCAGCTCGGCGAGCAGGTCTTCATCCAGTCCAGCCGGGCCGGATTGCGCAAAAGGATTGGACATCGATCAACCTCCCGTGGCGGGAGCCACCGCCGGAACGCCATGGAAAAACAGCCATGATATAGCAAGAGCTATCCAGAGGATGAAGGCGAAAAGGGCCACAAGGTAGACCAGAACCAGTTTCCCCAACCCGGGGGACCAGAGCCGTCGGAAATCGGTGGCCAACCCGATGGCCAAAAAGGCCAGCGCGAACAACGGCTTGCGGAAGGCTTCCGTTTGGCCCTCCACTTTCTTGATTGCCTCGGCCATGCCGGGGTTTGAAAGCCCAAACGCCAGCAATCCGCCAAAGGCCAGGAAGAACCCCACCAGGAACAGGGGCATGCGGCTGAAGAGTTCCGTCCAGCGTACTTTTTCCACCGTGCCGTCGGCTTTGACTATCCGTTCCTGGGGAAAGGCGAACTGCCACACCAAGGCCAGGACAAAGCACCAGACACCAATGAACAGGTCGATGAAGACCTTGATCAACGTGGTGGCGGCCAGCATCAGGCTGCCGGTGCCCGGTTGGTACAGGGCCTCGGTCACGGCACCGGCGGCGGTGGCCGCGCCATCGGTTTTCACCGCCAGACCCATCCAGGCGGCGGCCACCATCGGGTCATCGGGCAAAAGCCATTTGGCGAACCAGGGCAGTACCAACAATTCGATGGTGGAAAACACCACCACCAGGCTGGAAACGATCACCGGCACACCCGGCCGGGCCCGGATGGCGGAGCCGGTGGCCATGGCGGCCGACACACCGCAAATGCTGATGCCCGAGGCCAGCGGGGCCGCCCACTCGCGCGGGAATTTGAAAACGGTGCGTGCCAGCAGGTAAACCATGGCCCAGTAGAGCAGGTACGCCTCGGCTATGGCGGCGAGACCGCGGGCGATCAGTTCCCCCGCGCGCCCGGCCTGGCCAAGGGTCTTGCTGGCCAAGCCCACACCCACCAGCACGATGGCGGTCTTGATGAACAACTCGGTGCTGGCGCTTTTGCGTAGCCAGCGTCCCACCTTGGGTAAAAGGTTGCCCAGCAGCAAGCCAGCCAGCAGGGCCAGGAGGTAGCCCGCCTCGCCGGTGAGGCCCATGGACCAGTTGAGCCCGAAAGTTTTCAGCTTTTTGGCATCGGTCGTCGCCAGGATGGCGTGGTGCCCCAGCAGGAAGCAGCCGTAGCCCAGCAGCAGGACGGCAGCATGGCGAGGCAGGTTTTTCCCGATCGGATTGCCCCTTGCCCAATCAATGGCCGCCAAGGCCGCCAGCAGGAATCCCAAGGTGGCGCTGAGGCTCCAAATCGGTGCAAGCGCGGACTTCGTGTCCACGGTTTTGATGGCCTGCCCGGGACTGACCCATTCCTGAATGGAGGATGCCCAACCCCACGGTTGGAGGCTTGCGTTGGAAAGAGTTGGAAGGGCCACCCCCGTGACCAGAAGACCCAACAGCAGGGCGCACCAATCATCGGAATGGAAAATGCTCTTTTTCATGGGAGCGAATGTACCAAAAGCGAGCGGGCCGGTTTCACCCGGCCCGCTGGGAAATTCCAATCGGTCTCACCCGTCAGAACGGGAGGCCGGATTGGCTGGCATCGTTCAGCCCCTGGCTGTTCATGCCGGGGGAGGCATGGACCGGGGTTGGTGCATGGGGTTGTGTCTGGCCTTCCGGTTTGGCACCGCGTTGGGCGTTGAAAAACTCCAGGCTGGCCTTCATCAGGGCCACCAACCGGGTGTCGAGGCTGATGGGGCCGCCCGAAAAGGCCCGAGAATCTGCCATATCGAGCAACACAAACGGCAGCTGAATAGCCAATACACGAGCCGAGTGGCCAACCAACTGGGTGCGGGGTGCATCCCAGGGCATGTCCCCGGTGGTGTCGGGTGCCACCCCCTTGATCAGCACAATGGCACCCACCTCGAGGTCATCCTCTTGCATGTTGCCGCGCGAACGCTTGCAGGCCTTGCCGGTCCAGTATTCCAGCGCCTGGTCATCTTCCAGGGCCTTGATACCCGGAAAACCGTCCATCAGGATCTCGTCCAGCGTGACGGCGGCACGAATCCGGGCCAGGAGGGTTTTGATCACCGAGCATGACCCGGGCTGGGTTTTGCCCGCCCGCAAGCGGCGGAGTGCCATCTTCAGGGGATGGTAATTGCTCATGGTGTCGCCTCCTGTGTCAGTTCGGACCAACTTCACACGGCTTAGAATCAGCATTCTACCCGAATGGGGCCCCGCGTTTGATTTCCCACCGGGGGTGGATAACCTCCCAGACAGGCCAAACCCAGGTTGGGTGCCACCAACCAATACGCGTGACACGGGGGCGATTTTTCAACGAGGTTGATCCCGGTTGGGGAACCCCGGGGTGCGGGCTGCGCTATTCTGAGAAGAAACCTCCCGGTCCGTGGAACCCGCATGAACGCACGACAGCAAGCCTTGGCCCAACGCCTGCTTTTGGTGCGCCGGCGCATGGAGGCTGCGTGCGCGCGGGCCGGACGCCCTGTGGAGAGCGTGACCCTGGTGGCGGTGACCAAAACGGTGGAGCCGGAGGTGGCCGCGGACCTGCTGGCGCTGGGCGTCAGTGATTTTGGCGAGAACCGCCCGCAGGAATTGTGGCGCAAGGCAGCGGCGGTTCCGGCGGGGCGATGGCACCTGATCGGTCACTTGCAGCGCAACAAGGTGGATAAAACCCTGCCCCTGGCTGCCCTCATCCATTCCGTGGACAGCCAGCGGTTGTTGGATGCCATTGAGGCGGAAGCCCTGCGCCAGGAACGCACCTTGGGGGTGTTGCTGGAGGTAAACTGCAGCGGCGAGGACGCCAAACAGGGGTTCGAGCCGGACCAGGCGCTGGCGTTGGCTGACAAATTGCGTGGCCTGAAGCAGGTGCGTGTGCGGGGCCTGATGACCATGGCCGCCCTGACGGATGATCCGGAACACGCGCGCCCGGCTTTCCGTCGCCTTGGCGGCGTTGCTGTGTCCCTGCGGTCAGCCTTGGCAGGCACACCTCACACCGTGGACCAACTCAGCATGGGCATGAGCGGCGACTTTGAGGTGGCCATTGAGGAAGGGGCCACGCTGATTCGCGTCGGCACCACCCTGGTGGGGGACCTGCCCAACCCATGAGCTGTCCCGTCGCCGTGAACGACCACAAGGAAGGCAGCATTGTGCCGGTGCGCGCCCAACCCGGAGCCAAACGGACGGGCGTTGCGGGATTGCACGGAAATGCCCTCAAGCTGGCGGTCAACGCCCCGCCTGTGGATGGCAAGGCCAACGAAGCCCTGCGCCAGGCGCTGGCCGAGGCGCTCGGCATCCGCCCCAGCCAGGTGGAACTGGTGGGAGCCGCCGCCAGCCGGGACAAGAAATTCCTGGTCCGTGGACTGGAGCGGGCGGAACTGGAACTTCGTTTGATCCGCTTGATCGGGGCGGATTGATCCCCCCATGGAAACCCGCCCCGCCATTTTCCGGGCGCTGCGCCACCGCGATTATCGTCTTTATTTCTGGGGGCAGGCGGTCTCCCTCGTGGGTACCTGGCTGCAGCAGGCCGCGCTGGTCTGGCTGGCCTACGAACTGACCGGCCTGAGCACCTGGACCGGCCTGGTGAGCATGGCCACGATCCTGCCCACCGCGTTCATCGCGCCGTTTTCGGGCTGGCTTGCCGACAGGTTTGCCAAGAAACGGATCGTGCAACTGGCACAAACCGGCATGCTGGTCCAGGCCGCCACACTGGCGGTACTGGTTTGGGCGGGTCAGGCCACTCCGGAGCGGCTGGTCCTGTGGAGCCTGTTCGCCGGACTTCTGCAGGCAATCGACCTGCCCACACGGCTCAGTTTCATCAAGGAATTGACCGGCCCGGAAGACCTGGCCAACGCGGTGGCCCTGAACTCGATGCAATTCAACCTCGCCAGGGCCCTGGGGCCCGCGCTCGCGGCGGGGCTGCTGGCCCTGGTGGGCCCGGCCTGGTGCTTTGCCTTGAATGCCTTCAGTTACGCCGGCGGTTCTTGCCGGCTTGTGGGCCATGCGCGCGATGGGGGAAAAAGTGGATGGTCCGGGAGTCCGGGGCGGGATTTGGGAAGGGATCCGCTTCGCGGGGAGCCACCCGCCCGTGGGGAGGTTGCTGGTGCTGGTGTCCCTCGTGGCTCTGGCCGGCTGGCCGGTGCTTTCGTTGCTGCCCCAGGTGGCGGTCCAGCGATTGGGCTGGCATGAGGCGGGGTATGGCACCTTGCTCAGCGCGGTGGGCGTTGGCGCCGTGCTTTCCTCCCTGCTGGTGGCCCGGCGCGGATTTTCCCATTCCCCATGGATGTATTTGCGGGCAGGCATCGTGATCGCGGCCATCGGTGAACTGGTTTTGGCCCATGCCCCCGCCGGGTGGTGCGGGGTGGCCGGGGCCTTCCTGTTGGGGATGGGGCTGATCCTGTTCATTCCCACCGCCCAGGGGGTGGTGCAGATGACCGCGATGGACAGCGTGCGGGGCAGGGTGATGGCGCTTTGGACCATGGGCATGAGCCTGGCCACCCCGGTGGGGAACGCCATCACGGGCCCCCTGGCCGACCGTTACGGGGTTTCGGTTGTGTTGACAGGAATGGCGGGTCTGATGATTTGCCTTTTGGCGGGCGCAAAGCGCGAATGATTCCGGCGCGGAATGGGGCCACCCTTGCGCGCCGGAATCCTATGGCAAATGGTTTTTCAGGCGGCCTTGGGGGCCAGGCTGTTGGCCGGGTCCATGTCGGCACGCAGGATGATCGCCTGATCGGCGTAGCTGGTCCGATGGCGCACCGCCGGGAAACCGGCATCCTCCAGCCGGCGGACCACCTCCTCGGCGGGATAATAATGGAACCGTCCGATTCGAGCCTGTTTGCGCAGCCAGCGGCCGGTGTACAGCATGCGCAGGCCGTTGATGAACGCCTTGCCCGCGGATCGGATGCGGAAGGCCGAGCCGAACGATTTCAGCATGATCGACACGAAATTGGGCTCGGGCACATTGACCGAAACCACGGCCCTGCCACCCGGCTTCAGCACCCGTTTCAGTTCCCGCATCAGGTGGCGATAGGCCTGGTCGGTGTACTTGCCCGTCTTTGGATCCTTGTGCTCGGCGTAGGTGATGGCCAGGCCGCTGACGATGCCGTCAAAATACCCGTCCGGGAATTGGCTCAATCCGGATGAGAAATTGCACAAAACAAAGCGGCGCACCCCCTCGGGGCAGGGCGGCTGGATCGATTGTTTCAGGTACAGGTTCTCGTTGGCGGGATTGCAGTCGCTGCCGACCACCTCCGCCAGCTTGCCGTCGGCGGCGGCCCACAGCGCCTTGGTCAGTTGGCCCGCGCCGCAGCCCAGGTCCAGCCATCGCTCACCCGCCCCGGGCCGGCACCAGGCGATGGTGTCCTCCAGCAGTTCCTGGTAGGGGATGGCCTTGTGCTGGTCCTTGAAGGCCTTGGCGGTTTCGGGTTGAAGCCAGTGGTTGTCGGTGCTGTCCATGATCTTCCTTGAACTCGGGTTGGGCGTTTCCAGTCGTTTCAGGCGGTCTGGCGCGGGTGGGCCGCAGGATGGCGCGCGGCCAGCGCGCGCGTTTCCTGCAGCAGTACCCCGCGCAAGACCTGCTCCATGCGGTTCAGGGCGCGGGCGATCTGTGAGCCATCCATCGCGCGGTGGTCGTAAATGATGCGTGCGGTCACCTCACCCTTGGCGGAGACCGGGCCGAAGGTGAGGCAGGTGGTCAGGGGGGACAGGGGGTGCAGGCTTTCCGCACCTAGACCGGAATAGACGCTCACGCCGAAGGTGCCCAGGTGGTTGGCCCGCATCGGGCCCGACCAATCCAGCGCGCTCCACCACAGGAGCCGGCGCAGAAACCGCGGCAGCCGGGCAATGCGCATGGCACGGCGCATCACCCCGAACTCCTTGGCCGGGCGCTCCTTGAACTGGCGCAACCGGGTTTCAATCTGGTCGAGGGGCAGGTCTTCGGGGTGGTGGATGTGCCCGAACAGCACCTCCTCGTCCCGGCCATCGGGTCCGACCTGCTTGCTGATGGCCACGCTCACCACGGAATGCGGATGTTGGTACATGCGCTCCCAGGGCCAGCGGATCAACGCCTGACGCAGAACCGGCATCTCCCTGGCGGTCAGGGCGAACGCCTTCAGGAAAAGGGCCGGCCAGCGCGGCTTGGGGGCGCCTGCGGGCCAAAGATCCGCCACCAGATCCCGTGCCTGTGCCAACTCGCCCAGTTGCATTTGCCGCTGAACCGGTACCGTGGGCACCTTGGCGGCGAAGTGCAGCAGGTCGCAAATCAGCCTGCGGGCGGGCGAGACCGGCAGGTAATGGCCGACAATCCGTTTCAAAACCAAAGCTCCCGAACGAGGCACGGTTGTACCACTTTCGGGAGCGATGGCTCCACAGCACTTTGGGGATGAATTTGGACGACTGGGTTTTTTAGGAGATCTGGGAAAGCACGGCGTCGCCCATGGCCCGGGTGGTGTCCTTGCCACCCAGATCCGGTGTGCGCACCTTGGCTTCGCGAAGGACTTTGACCACCGCGGCATGCACCATCGTCGCGGCCTTTTCCAACCCCAGGTGGCGTAGTAGCAGCACGCCGGAAAGGATGGCCGCCAGCGGATTGGCGATGCCCTTGCCGGCAATGTCGGGAGCGCTGCCGTGCACCGGCTCGAACATGCTGGGGAAGGTGCGCTCCGGGTTGATGTTGGCACTGGAGGCCAGACCCACACTGCCGGTCACCTGGGCCGAAAGATCGGTGAGGATATCGCCGAACAGGTTGCTGGCCACCACCACATCAAAACTTTCGGGTTTGCGCACGAAGTCCATAGCGGCCGCATCCACCAGCAGGGAGGACGAACTGACCTGGGGGAACTCCGCCTTCACCGCCTGGTAGCACTCGTCCCACAGCGTCATGCCGAAGGTTTGCGCGTTGGATTTGGTGATGGAGGTGAGCTTCTTGCGGGGCCGGGCGGCAGCCGCCTGGAAGGCAGCCCGCATGATCCGCGTGCAACCCTTGCGCGTGAAAACATTGGTCTGGATGGCAATGTCATCGGGTGTGCCGGGATAGAGCCGGCCACCGATGGGGGCGTATTCCCCTTCAGTATTCTCTCGATATACAAGCATATCGATGCTGCCGGGAGCTTTATCCCGTAGTGGGGACTGAACGCCCTCAAACAGGTAGGCGGGACGCAGATTCACATATTGGTCGAATTTCCGCCGCATGGGCAGCAGGAGTTGGTGGACCGGGATGGTGTCCGAAACTTCGGGCAACCCGACGGCTCCGAACAGGATGGCATCGTGTTTGGCCAAGGTGTCCCAGCCATCGGCCGGAACCATTTCACCCGTTTGGAGATAGCGCTTGGAACTCCAGGAAAGGTGATTCCAGTCCAGGGAAGCGTTGTCCAACCGCGCGGCCTTTTCCAGGACCCGTACGGCCTCGTCAATCACCTCGGGGCCGATGCCATCGCCACCAATCACCGCGATACGAAAGGTTGCCATTGCAAGAAATCCATTGGATGAGTATCAGCCCCGCCTTGGGCTTGGATTGTTCGATTTCCTCGGGGAATGCTTGGTCTAGAGGCTAGGCAGGCACAGTCAAGCCACCCGGTGGGAGTCCCTGGGAAAAGGGATTCGGGTTTTCGGCCTGAAGAGGAATGAAGTCATGGGCGCAAAAAGCCCGTTTCACCTTGAAAAAGCCCGTATTCTGCCCAGATGGTGCCTGGTTGCGGGTCTGGGTTTGCCCGTCTGGATGGGGTTGGCCGGTTGCAAGAACGCCGGTGGTACCGGGACCGCATCCCCCATCAGTTTTCCGTTCAACAGCAGTCCCGGGCCAACTGCGACCGGGACCGCAGCCGCGCCGGCAGCCGCCGGAACCGCCGGCCTTTTCACCGGAGCCACCGCGGGGGCCGCCGCCAACGAGCGCGACCCCTTGCTGGGTATGAGCACTTCGGCGTCCCCGCCAAGACCGGCCACTGCTGCTGCAAATCCTTATGCTCTATATGGTTCCGGCACACAACCAGTCCCGGGCATTCCCAATCCATCCGGGTCCGCCAGTCCTGCGGCGCTGACCTCCGGGGCTGGAAATGCGTACCCCATCAGCCCCAACACCGGAGCGCAGCCGGCCTCTGCGCCGCCCATTCGCATGGATCAAACCGGCACCAGCGGTTTTGCCCCGGTCCCTGGTCAGCCCGGAAACCTTCAACCCACCTCCATGAATGTCGGCGGGGATGAATACCGCCAATTGCAAAACGAATTCACGCGCCGCCGGGTGGTCTACCAGCGGCTGGAAATGACCAGCGAGAACAACTGGCGGTGCCTGGTGACGGTACCGGACCCCGCCAACCCGCAGGCCCGCCGCAATTTTGATGTGCGCTCCACCTCCGATATTGGGGCCATGCGAATGGCTTTGCAGGAAATGGACAAACAGGCCCAGCCGGTGGCCGGTGTGGCACCTAACAACGTTCAAGGCTCTGGTGTCGTTCCGGCGGGTTATGGGGTGGTGCCCCTTGGAAACCCGGGAAGTGGATCCCTGACGTTCACCCCCACCCGCTAAGACGGGCCAGCCATGATGGAAGCCCTGCCTCACCGGACTTTCGCCTCCCTGTTCCTGTGCCTGTTGGTTGCGGGATGTGGATCTTCCAATCCCCGGTCCGGCAAGGCGGAAGACGCGGTGGCACCCGGCCGTCTGCGCCAACCGTATGCCCAGGCTGTGCTTTCAGCGGATCAACCTCCGCCCGGGGCCGACAAGCCCCTCGACAAGACCTTCACCGGTAAACCGACCCACCAAGTTCTGGAGGCAGTCCGGAATCTTTGGGAACAGTTTGATTTTTTGGACGGGGAAGGGCGGCCCATCGAACCGGTGGTCGTGCTGGAAACCGATTTGGGGGAGGTGGAAATCACCCTCCTGCCCCAGGTGGCCCCCAACCATTGCCGCAATTTCCTGGCTTTGACCCAAGCAGGCTATTTCGATGGCATGCGGTTTGACCGGATCCGGCAGGAAGAGGTGGCGGGAGCTCCGGAATTGAGCGTGTCGAGTCTGGAGGCCGGCTGCCCGGCCGGTCTGGGAAACACGGGTGGGGGCAATTTGGGGTATTGGTTGCGTTCGGAGGCCGGAGAAAAAGGCCTCAAGCAGCTGCCAATGAAGAAAGGCGTGGTGGGGGCGTGCCTTGGGGAGTCCCCCGACAGTGCCTGCTGCCGGTTCTTCGTGCTGCTTGCGGATGCCCCCTCCCTGGAAGCGGATCACACCGCATTCGCCCGGGTTTCGAAGGGATTTGCCGTGGTGGAGGCGATTGCCAAAAGGTCCCTGGACGGGGGCCCCGACGGGGAGGAACCGGTCACCATCCGGCGGGTGCGGCAAAATTAATAAGGTCAGCAAATCTGCCTATTTTGACTCGAATTATAAAATCTTTGATATCTGTGGAACTTTTTGCCATTTCATAGAAGTTTGGTGATTGATGCCCCTGCTGTTTTTGTTAAGAAATAAAGAATAAGTCTCCCGATCTAATCCTAATATGGAATAGGGCAAACGGATGAATCACGGGGTCTAACGACTCCTGCGATCAGTCGGGCCGGGGGAAGATGGCCGTGTGTGGGGACGACACACGATCGTCTTGAGGTTGGTGGACGGGGACGACCCACCTTCCGCCTCCGGCCCGACTTTCCAATCAGCAAGGGGCCCCAGCTTCAAGCCGGGGCCCCTTTTTCGTTCAGAACCCCCGCCAAGGGCGTATTGCCCGTGCGTTATACCCGGCGTTTTTGAGAGGGCATCCGCCCTCCGAAAGGCGGCTATGTCGCGCTCCCAAAGTTCGAAGGCCTTCACCCTGCTTGAACTGCTGGTGGTTCTCGGCATTGTGGCGTTGCTGGTGGGCCTGTTGGTGCCCGCGATCCAGAAAGCCCGAGACGCCGCGAACCGTGCCCAATGCTCGGGCAACATCAGGCAGATTGGCATCGCCTTTCTGCATTACCTCGACCTGAACAACAAAATGCCCCACAACGGCGACTTCAAGCTGGGTGGGTCGGGTTTGTACCTGCCCAACTCGTGGTCCGCGTTGGCCCGCTTCCTGCCTTTGATCGAGCAGGAAAACCTTTTCCGGGGCATCGATTTCGACGAGGGTTTCTGGACCCGGCCGGAGATCACCTCCTGCCGCATTCCCTCCTTCCTTTGTCCCAGTGAAATCAACGATCGGGGCAATGGTTCCGCGCCGCTTTTGAACCACCGGTACTGGCCCGCCAATTACGCGCTGAACCTGGGCACTTGGCCCGTCCTGACCAACAAGGCCGGCGTGATGCTGACCGGGGACGGCGCCTTTGGCCCCAATCGAAGCTACAGGGCTCCCGATTTCACCGACGGAATGAGCAACACCTTGGCCCTGGCCGAGGTGGTTGCCTACACCCCCAGGGTGCAGGCCGTGGATCCTCGGAGGGTTTTCCCGGTTCCCCCGGCAGCTCCGAACAGCGTGTCAGCCCTCGCGGCTCTCAATTCAGGGGAAGTCACCCCCGATATTCCGAGCCATACCGCCTGGGCCGTGGGTCTGGCCCAGGAAACCGGGTTCACAACCACCTTCACGCCTAATGCCAAGGTTCGTTTCCCGCCCGGCCCCGAGGGTGTGGATGCGGATTTTGTCACCACCATGGAACACCAGCCGGGGGATACCTACGCGGCCATCACCAGCCGCAGCTACCACAGTGGGGGCGTCAATGTGCTCATGCTGGACGGGTCGGGTCGGTTTGTTTCCGACAAAATCGGATTGTCGGTTTGGCGCGCCCTGGGAACCCGGTCCGGCGGGGAGGTTGTCGAGGCCCCCTGATGGGGCCAACCCCCGTCAGGCTTTGGTTGTTTTGGCTCTGCCAGCAAGATAAAATTAATGTGCTGAGAATCCCGTCCCTGCCGCCCCGTTGGGGCACCACGGGAACATGCCTGGTGGCCCAAGGGGGAACCGGGAGCGTTGGAACCAATGGTGAAAATTGCATGATTACCTCGCGTTTTGCCGTCGCGGCAATCCTGGCCATGTCGGGTCAGTCCAGCGGTGTGGCGCCCGCGCAAAGCGGTGCGAAGCTCGAATTCAACCGGGATATCCGGCCGATCCTCACGGAAAACTGTTTCGCCTGCCACGGACCGGACAGCGCCGCCCGCAAGGCCGACTTGCGGCTTGACCGCCGGGAGGACGCAGTCAAATCCGGTGCCATCGTGCCGGGCAAGCCTGAGGAAAGTTCCCTTGTCGAAAGGCTGTTTGATGAGCGGCGTGACAAGATCATGCCGCCTCCCAAGTCGCACAAGGTGCTGAAGCCGGAACAGAAGGAAGTGTTGAAGCGATGGGTGGCCCAGGGGGCCGATTACCAGTTGCATTGGTCATTCATCGCCCCGCAAAAGCCCGCGGTGCCGGTGGTGAAAAACAAAGGTTGGGCGCGCAATCCCATCGACGCGTTCGTGCTCTCAGCGCTGGAGGCCAAGGGGCTGACTCCCGCTGCCGAGGCGGACCGCCCCACCCTGGCCCGCCGTCTCAGCCTGGACCTCACCGGCCTGCCCCCCGAACCCGCTCTGGTGCGCGCCTTCGAGGCGGACCCATCGCCCGACGCCTACGAGCGCCTGGTGGACAAGCTGCTGGCCTCGCCGCATTGGGGAGAGCACCGGGCCCGCTACTGGCTGGATGCCGCCCGCTATGCCGACACCCACGGCATCCACTTCGACAACTTCCGCGAGATGTGGAGCTACCGGGACTGGGTGATCAACGCCTTCAACCGCAACCAGCCGTTTGACTGGTTCACCATTGAGCAGTTGGCGGGAGACTTGCTGCCAGGCGCCACGCTGGAGCAGAAAGTGGCCACCGGCTTCAACCGCTGCAACATCACCACCAACGAGGGCGGTGCCATCAGCGAGGAGTACCTGGTGCTCTACGCCCGTGACCGCACCGAGACCACCTCGCAGGTGTGGATGGGTCTGACCACCGGCTGCGCGGTCTGCCACGACCACAAGTTCGATCCGCTCAGCATGAAAGACTTCTACTCCATGGCGGCGTTCTTCAACAACACGACGCAAAACGCCATGGACGGGAACATCAAGGACACGCCGCCCATTATCCCCCTTCCCAGGGATGATGAACGCGCCAAGTGGCTGAAGCTGCAGGAAGACCTGAAGGGCCTCCGAGCCCAGGCGGAGGACCGCAAGAAGTCCGGCCGGAAGGATTTCGATTCGTGGCTGGCTGCCGTGAAGCCCGAGGAAATGAAACGCAAGATCCCCACGGAAAATCTGGCCCTGCTTGCCGAGCTCCGCGAAGGGGAGGGGAAAACCGCCAAGGTGGTGGTGAACGGGAAAGAAGCCAACCTGGCCCTGGATGGCGCCGCGTGGGTGGCCGAGAAAGGCAAAACGCGCAAAGACCTTCAGGTGAACCAACCCGGTTCGGTGGTATTCAAGGATGACCTGTTGGATGCGGGCAACCTGGAACGTGACAAACCGTTCACGGTGGGGGCCTGGGTGCAGATCCCGCGGGGTTCCAACTTTGGTCCCATCGTCGCGCGCATGGAAAAAGGCCCCGGCCACCGGGGTTGGGACCTGTGGTACGAGAACGGCCGCTTCGGCCTGCACCTGGTCAGCACCTGGCCCACCAGCGCCATCAAGGTGCTGATCCGCAAGACGTTCAATTTCAACGAATGGCACCATGTGATGGTGACGTACGACGGTTCCTCCAAGGCCTCCGGGTTGAAGGTGTTTGTCGATGGCGCCTCGCTGGAGACCGAGGTGGTCAACGACACCCTGGCCGCGGCGCCCGGGACCATTCGCACCGCTGTCCCCTTGCGGATTGGCCGCCGCGATGAGAGCGAACCGCTGAACAAGGTGAGGCTCCGTGATTTGCGTCTCTACACCGCCGCTTTGGCGGCTGACCAGGTGGCCAACCTGGGCCGCGATGGACATGTGGGCGACATCCTCGCTCGCGAACCGGCCAAGCGCACCCAGGCCGAGAAAGACGAGCTGTTCGACTGGTGGCTGGCCAACAAGGACGCCCAGTCCATGGAGATGGCGAAAAAGCTGCAGGATCTCGAGCGTCAGGACAAGGAGATTCTGGGCCGTGGCACCCAGGCCCATGTGATGAATGAAAAGCCAGCCGAGGCGATGGCTTACATCCTGACGCGAGGCGAGTACGACAAGCGCAAGGACCCGGTGAAGGCCAACACCCCCGAGGTGCTTCCCAAGTTCCCGGCCAACGCCCCCCGCAACCGTTTGGGTCTGGCCCAATGGCTGGTGTCTCCCGAGCATCCCCTCACCGCCCGGGTGACGGTGAACCGTTTCTGGCAGGAACTGTTCGGCAACGGTATCGTGCGCACCAGCGGCGATTTCGGCATCACCGGCGACTTGCCCAGCCATCCGGAACTGCTCGACTACCTGGCGATCGACTTCCGGGAGAACGGCTGGGATGTGAAACGGTTCTTCCGCCAGCTTGTGACCTCGGCGGCCTACCGCCAGTCGGCGGTGACAACGCCACAAAAACTGGAGAAGGATCCCGCCAACCGGCTGCTATCCCGCGGGCCCCGCTTCCGCATGGACGCCGAGATGATCCGAGACCACGCCCTGGCTGCCAGCGGCCTGCTGGTGACCAAAATCGGCGGGCCCAGTGTGAAACCCTACCAGCCCGACGGGGTCTGGGAGGCGGTGGCCATGCGCGAAAGCAACACACACACCTACCGCAGGGATAGCGGCGAAAACCTGTACCGCCGCAGCCTGTACACCTTCTGGAAGCGCAGCGCGCCGCCGGCCAGCATGGAGGTGCTCAACGCCCCCAACCGGGAAACCTGCGTGGTGCGCCGTGAGCGCACCAACACGCCACTCCAGGCCCTGGTCACCCTCAACGACCCGCAATTCGTCGAGGCTGCCCGCCGCCTGGCGGAGAGGACTTTCGCGGAAACCGAGAAGGCCAAGCTAGTCCCCGCCGACGGTCTCGTTTCCGAACGGCTGGATGCCATGGCCATGCGCATCCTTTCCCGCCCGCTCTCGGCTCGGGAGAAAATCCTGCTGACCGGGGAACTGGCCAAGCTGCAGGCCCACTACAAGGCGAATCCCAAGGAAGCCAGGGAACTCATCCAGGTGGGGGAAAGCAAGCCCGCCCCCGACCTGCCTCCGGAGTATCTGGCCGCCTGGACGCTGATGGCCAACACCCTGCTCAACCTGGACGAGTCGCTGAACAAGTGACGCCTTCGGGAATTTTGGCACAACCTGTTCGCGAGGTCTGATCATGTTTCCAGCCAATGACGCGCTTTTGGCCATGACCCGGAGGCACTTTTTCGCCCGGGGTTCGCACGCCATGGGTTGGGCGGCCCTTGCCAGCCTGATGGGCAAGCACGCGCTTGGCGCTGACAACGGTGCCGGCACCCCAGCGCTCACTGCCACAGGCGGCATCCCCACCCACTTCCCGCCCAAGTGCAAGAACATCATCTACCTGCACATGGTCGGCGGTCCGCCCCAGATGGACCTGTATGACTACAAGCCCAAGATGCAGGAGTGGTACGACAAGGACCTGCCCGATTCGGTGCGCAAGGGGCAGCGCCTGACCACCATGACCAGCGGGCAGGCCCGCTTTCCCATCGCCCCCAGCAAGTACAAGTTCAAGCAGCACGGCAAAAGCGGCATGTGGGTCTCGGAACTGCTGCCCTACACGGCCAGCATGGTCGATGACATGTGCTTCGTGCGGTCCATGAACACCGAGGCCATCAACCACGAACCGGCGATGACCTTCATTCAGACTGGCAACCAGGTCACCGGCCGGCCCTGTCTGGGTGCGTGGACCAGCTACGGCCTGGGTTCGCTGAACCGCAACCTGCCCACCTTCGTGGTGATGGTGGCCCGGCCCACCAACCAGGAGCAGATGCAGGCCATCTCGGCCCGGCTATGGCAGGCCGGCTACCTTTCCGGCGAGCACGCCGGTGTGTCGTTCCGCTCCGCGGGCGACCCGATCCTGTACCTCAACAACCCGCCAGGCGTGCCTGCCGACATCCGTCGCCGCACGCTGGATGGCGTGAACGCCCTGAACCAAATGACCTACGACGGGTTGCACGACCCCGAGACGCTCACCCGCATCCAGCAGTACGAGATGGCCTACCGCATGCAGGCCAGCGTGCCCGAGTTGGTGGACCTGAACACCGAGTCGGAAAGCACCTTCAAGCTCTACGGCCCCGAGGTGAAAAAGCCGGGAACCTTCGCCAATACCGCGCTCATGGCCAGGAAGCTGGTCGAGCGGGGCGTGCGCTTTGTGCAGGTCTACCACAACAACTGGGACACCCACGCCAATGTCGCCGGTCGCCTGCCCGACCAGTGCCGCGATGTGGACCAGCCCTGCTGGGGCCTGATCCAGGACCTGAAGCGCAAGGGGTTGCTCGACAGCACCCTGGTCATCTGGGGCGGCGAATTTGGCCGCACCATCTACTCGCAGGGTGGCCTGTCAAAAACCAACTACGGCCGCGACCATCACCCGCGCTGCTTCACATGGTGGCTGGCCGGTGGCGGCTTCAAGCCCGGCACCGTCTATGGCGAGACCGATGACTTCAGCTACAACATCGTCAAGGATCCGATGCACATCCGCGACATGCATGCCACCATCCTCAGCGTGCTCGGCTTCGACCATGAGCGGTTCTCGGTCCGCTACCAGGGGCTGGACCAGCGCCTCACCGGGGTGGAACCCGCCCGGGTGGTGAAGGAGGTTCTGGCCTGATCGCGGGCGATCGCCCAAAAGAAAGGCGCGCCAATCAACCGATTGGCGCGCGCAAAGTCCGGGCCCCAGGCCGGGTTTACCAAGTTCTGTAGGGCGAGTATTGCATTAGGAAATCGTGCACCATTCTGGCGCGATTCTCCCGGCAAAATTGGAATTGTTGCAGCCAAAGTGTGTTTTCCGCGGCGGTCGGCTGCCGGTCGACCACCATCAGGAACAACTGGTTCACAAACACGGATCCATTGTTCAAGCAGCGGTCGAAGAACTCGTTGCTGGCCAAAAGGTTCGTTTGTACCTCCACCAGCTTGCGGCCCGAGTGCAGGCTAGCGAGATGCGCCTGCATGCCGGCAAGGTCGGGTTCACGGCCCAAGTACTTGCGATACATCGAAGTGATGATCTCGTTCACATTCTGGGCGCTTGCCGCGGGTTGGGGTTGGGTCACCGTCACGTCCAGGCGGGTGCTCTCGTTGCCGAAAACCCAGTTCCGCTGGATGGGCTGCAGCAACACCTGCGAGCCGGAAAACAGCCGCGTCTCCAGATAGTAGCGTCGTCCGGGCAGGATGTTTGACTGCCTGAACTGCAGCACATAGCTGACCGGAAAGCTTGTGACGTTCGGGATGTTGGAGTCGGCCACCGAGATTGCCGGTTGCCCATCAACGCCCTCCTGGAAGAGCTGCACCCACAGGATGGAGCCGTATGGAATGTTGATGGGGGTGGAATTCTGAATGGTGCCACTGAGGATGGCTTGGCCCCAACCGGGATTGGAAACCGGGATGACTGGTGTCGCAGGTGCCACAGGAGCCACCACGGTCACCCCCAAGGGCACTTCATAGTTGGCCTCCTGTCCTGTGCTCTTCTGGCGTACTGTCATCCGCACGATGCCATTGGTGCCCACCCTGCGGTTGCATTCCTCGTTCAAGTCGAAAAGGCGTTGGCCCACATAGCCGACCTGGTAGCCTTCCACCGTGATGATCTTGTCCCCTGGGAACAGGCCGGCGCGGGCGGCGGGCGAACCCGGAATCACCTCGGTGATCTCAACGCCGGTGTCGCGATTCAATCCGCGCACACCCATCTGCAGGCCGCCGGGGCGGGTTGATGAGTAGGTGAAACTGGCTGTTCCTGCATCTCTGTCGCGGTAATAATCCTGCCCGAACGAATGAAGATGTCCTAGGAAAAGGGCCACGGCCGCCAAAATCTGTCCGCGCATCACGCGCTCCTTTCAAATCGCCAGAATGTTGCAAACTAGATGTTTCAAAGGTGAGTTGGTCGAGTCACTTGACGGGGGAGAAACCCAGCCTGTCCAGTCCGGCATGCACCTCGGAAGGCTCTAGAACCCGGAAGAGGTCTGTCAGGACCAGGTCCTGGCCTGTTTTGCTCAATGCAAACGCAAGGAATTCGAGCACCTCGGGCACCGGCGGCTTGCCGGCCTCGCGCCCGATCACCAAATACATGTCCTGCGGTTCTCCGCTCACTTCGGCGCCATTGTCACCCAACAGTTTCAGGATCTTCACATGTTTCACCGCGTCGGGTGCGCTGGCTATGCGCCTTGAGCAATAGCCCAGGCCTTTCTTGTCCTTGGAAATCCCTTCCAGCATTTCGCGGAAGCTCGCGGTTTCCTTGCTGGCTTGCTCGGTGGACTCTGGCTTGGCCTCCAGAAGCTTTCGCAGTGCGTGGTGCGTGCCGGACTGGCCATCCCGCCCGTACACCACCACCGGGGCCTTGGCTGCATCACCCGTGGCCCCCATCTCGCCCCATGTGAGGGCCGAAGCCTTGGTACCCGTGGGAAAAAAACTGGCCCGTGCTTGCGACAGGGGAACCCTTTCCAAGGCGTTGTCTTTGTTGGCCACCAGCACCAACTCATAGCGACAAACGGGTAGGGCCAGAACTTCCAGTCCAGTCTTCTCCTGGAATTTTTTGATTTCTTCCCCAGTAGGGGCGCGCATCATCGCGGCGATGGTGTTTTTACCCGGTTCCATCCCGACCAAGGCTGTTTCCGATCCCTCGCAATCCAGGTCGACTTTCAGTTTGGGATGGTGTTTTCTGACCCCCTCGCCCCACTCGTACAGCAGGGTTGCCATGGTGCGTGAACCTACCACTTTCAGGTCGCCAGTCACTGCTCCTTGCGCCCGGTAAGGGTTACCCGCCAAATCACGGTCCAACGGGTTTTGGGCGCGAAGGCTCGCGGCGCAAGCCAGGAAAAAAGCCCCCACAAGGAAGCGTGGCGATGAAAACATGTGGACATCCCCTTCTCGTCACTGGTCAAAAAAACCAGTATGAGAAAGAGGCCACCCGGAAAATAGACTGAGTGCCCTAGACGCGGAATGCGAATATCCAGAAAGCGAAAGATTCTTCGCTTTCTGGATAATGCTTCCCGTTTTTTAACGGGTCTGATTTATTTCCGCACAATTCGCAGCAACGCAAGCAATGCCACCGCCCCCACGGTGGCGGTGACGATGGCTCCAGCCAGCCCGCCAGCCCCGATGCCCATCAGGCCAAATAACCACCCGCCCACCAGCGCGCCAATCACGCCCAAAATCAGATCAAATACCAATCCACCGGATGATTTCATGATGATTCCGGCCAGCCAACCAGCCACCAGACCCACCAAGGCAAAATACACCAGTTCCATGCCGCGCCCCGTTTCTGTTCATTGGCAACAAAAATCCCCCACTACCACCATGGTGCGCGGGGATTTCGCAAGAATGACCTAACAATTTTTTTACTTCCCCGCCACCCAGACGCCCGTCTCGCCCTGGAAGGCGAAGAAGTCATCGAGGACGCTGAGGTCTGTGGCGTTGAAGGCCCTGACCTGGGCGGACTGGGTCTGGGTTCCTGCGATGATGTCGGCTTTGTTGTCGCCGTTCAGGTCGGCCCCGGCGACGCTGACACCGCCGTTGAAACCGGTGGCGAAGGCGTCGAAGGACTGCTTCTGGGTGCCGTCGGCACCGCTGAAGACCTTCACATGCGGGTCGGCCCCTGGGGCTGCGCCGGTGAGGATGTCGGCCTTGCCGTCACCATCCACATCGCCGGTGCCCACATTCACGCCACCCTTGAAGCCGGGCAGGTAGGCGTAGAAGGAGTAGACGGTTTGCTGGGTGACCGCGTCGAACACCACCACATGGGGGGACACGCCCACCCCGCTGCCGGTGACGATGTCGGCCTTGCCGTCACCGGTCACATCGCCCGCCGCGACATTGATGCCGCCCCGGTACTCGGGGGCGTAGGCGTAGAAGCTTTGCAGCGTGGCGCCGGTGGTGCCGTTGAACACGCAGACATTCGGAGCGCTGCCCGGGCCGGTGCCGGTGACCACCTCGGCCTTGCCATCGCCGTCCACATCGCCGGCGGCGACGCGGACCCCGCCGAGGAAAGCCTGGGCGTAGGCGTAGAAGCTGCTGATGGGGGCCAGGGTGTTGCCGTCCAGCACCAGCACATGGGGGGCCACGCCCTCACCCGTGCCGGTGATCAGGTCAGCCACGCCATCGCCGTTCACATCCCCCTGGGCGACGGTCACAGCGCCCTTGTACCCCGCCCCGTAGGGGGCGAGGGTCAGCCTGGGCGTGCCATCGGCATTGAAGACCGAAACCAGGCCGCCCTGCCCGGAACCTGCCGCGATGAACGGGCCGGCCAGGGGAGGCGTGGGGCTGGTGCCCACCGTCAGGGAGTAGGGTCGGTAGCCGACATTGCCCGCCGAATCGGTGGCGCTGACGGTGAAACTGGCCACGCCGGTGGTGGTGGGGGTGCCGCTGATCAGGCCGGTGGGGCTGAGGGTCAGGCCCGGGGGCAACGCGCCGGAGTTGATCGCGTAGGCGATCGTGCCGGTTCCGCCGGTGGTGGACAGTTGCTGGCTGTAGGCGGTACCCGCGGTGGCCCCTGGTAGTGTGGCGGGGTTGATGGTCAGGATGGCCGAGGGTGACAGGTTCACATCCAGTTCGGCCGGGCTGGTTCCCTTGGGCCCGTTGGGTTGGCTGATATCCACAAACAATTGGAACGGCCCGGCCTGCGTGGGCGTGCCGCTGATCAGGCCGCCTGAACTGAGGCTGAGGCCGGCGGGAAGGGGAACGCTTTGCGCGTTGAGGGCAAACTGCAAGGGCTTGCCGGGATCTCCTCCCGCCACCTGAAGCTGGTAGCTGTAGGGGATGCCCACGGTTGCGGTGGGCAATGCCGCCGGTTGCACCACCGGCGTGGGGAAGGTTTTGTTCAGCGACAGGGCCGTGATGCCGACGGCTGGGTTATCCTTGAACGAGGGTTTGCCGTTTTGGCCGACATTCAAGGCGGTGGAAACCACATCGATCTGCCCGTCGTTGTTGAAGTCGCCGGTGTTCAGATAAACCATGCCGCGCTGGAAGTTGTCGTCATACCCGTCGGCATTGTTGCTGTAACCGATGAATCGATTGAGGCTGCCAAAGCCGCCCTTGCCGTCCCCTTCCACAATGCCATAGCTCGTGGACTGGTTTTGGCCCTCGCCGATGGCCAGGTCGAGGTTGCCGTCACCCGTGAAGTCGGCCACGGAAATAGTGCCGTTGTACGTGAATCCCAGGGAGGCGAAACCATCCACGGGGACCAGCGACAGGTCGATGGCACCGCCGGTAGGGGTGTTGTTCAGGAAGACACTGACCGGCGCGGTGGAAGCCGTCCATACCCTAAACGAAGAGGATACTGATTCCATCAGCGCGCTGCTTACCAGATTGGGGCTGGTGGCCAGGTCAGTCTTGCCATCGTTGTTGAAATCGGCGGTCACCAGATTCAGGCCCATGGCGGCACCCGCCGAGAGGAAGTTGGTGGCGCTTGATTGGGTGAATTTTCCGTCCCCCGGGTTGGTGAACACGGTGATGCCGTTTTCCTCGGGAATCACCAAATCCAGCTTGCCATCCCCGTTCAGGTCGGCCAGGGCGGTGAGAATCACCGGGGTATTGGCATAATTACTATCCAACTGGATTGGGGTCACATTGTTTCGTACCTCTGCCCCCCACTGCACACTGGGTGTGGTCATATTGACCGTGGCGTAGGCGGTGGCCTCGAAATTCCCGGTCCAATGGCCGGCGACCGGGTCCAACTTGCCCAGGAACACCTGGAAACTCTTCAGAGGATAAACATAATCCTCAATGTGTGGATTCCACGTCGCGGTGGGGTCATACACCTGGCTGATCAGGTCGGGAATCTGGTCCCCATTGACATCCCCCAGGGTGAGTTGGCCCGCCCGCACCGCCCAGGCGTCGATGAGATCGCCGTCGTTTTGGATGAAGGTCTGGGTGGCCTGATTCCACAGCCATCGCCGTGAGATGGCGCCGGCACCGGTGTTGCTGGCATTTTTCAAAGCCAGAATGTCTTGGTACCCATCGTTGTTGAGGTCGGCCACGGCGTAGCTGTTACCATTGAACTGGTGCCACAATTGGTGTTCGAAGCTGCCGGTGGTGGAATAGATCAACCCATTGGCGCTGCCAAAGGCCACCTTGCCAAACCCATCCCGGCTGGAAGACACAAAGACTGACTCATCACTGCCGTAGTTGACCAGCTCATCAATCACCCCGGTTTCTGCGAGGTCTGGAAAACCATCCTGGTTGAAATCAATCGGCTGATTGTGGATGTCCTTGGTCACCACATTGGTGGCAGTAAAGATGCTGGCCGTATACACCGGTTGGGCGGTGGGGGTTTCTCCCCAGGTGGGGATGCTGTCCTGTCCGCCATTGGTCATCAGCACCGCAGGCACGCAGCGGTCTTCCAAACGGGCCAGACTCAGGGCGATTTGCCGGCGCTTGGAGGCCTGGTTGGAGGAGTTGCCGGTCAGGCGGTCGAACAGGCGTGCGAACATGGACATTTTCTCGAAAGAGGTGGCGATGATCTGGCTTTCACCCAAAACACGCTGGAACTCCCCCATGAGGGATGAGGCGTGCGGCAAGGCGATCCAATGGTTTGGCAAAGCCTTGTTAAGCGGGTGGAAATCTTCACATTAAAGAAAAGTAGCACCCAATCTTGGTCAAATTGCGAAAAATGGGGTGTTTTTGACGGGGGGCGGTGAGTTTTCTACCAGCTCTCATTAATTTAGCCACAATTTATTCGTTTTTTGGATAACAGGTGGCCGGTGAGGCAAAGGGTGGGTCCTTCATAGCCTCCATTTAGGGGAGTTGGTCGGGATGGTTCCTCAGGGTTTGGGCGGGTGATTCGCCAAACCGGTGGCGGTAGTGGGTGGCAAACCGGCCCACATGAGTGAATCCCAGGCGGAGGGCCACTTCGCCAACCGTGAGGAATCCACCCTCCGTCAATTGTTTTCTGGCGGCATCCAGACGCAGGTTGCGAAGGAATTCCATGGGGGTGATGCCCCGGTGCTGTCGAAAGGCCATCTGCACCGCACGGGGACACAGGTCCGCCTGCCGTGCCAAATCATCGATTCCCAGGGGTTGGTGAACATGGTTCGCCATCCACTCTTCCAGGGCCTTCAGGCGGGCGAGGCCCAGATCCAAGGTGGGCTGGTCCTTCCCGGGGGCAGCACCTTGCAGGCAATCCAGAAAAAGGTGCTTCAGCCGGGTACCCAGATGGGCCAGGAGAGTGGATGCGTTTGGCCCCTGGATCGGCTGGTTGAGGGTGTGCGCAGCCTTCAGGCAGGCCGCGCGGAAGGCCTGGCCCGGACCGGTGCGTGTGGTGAATCCGGAGATCCATTGGTCGGACGCGCTTCCCGGGAGGCGGTGGGTTGCCAGGGCCTTTTCCATCCAGGCTGGCGAAAAGGCCAGCACCAGCACACGGGTCGGCCGGGCCATCATCACCAGGTCCTGGCCGGGACCCATAACCACCGCCCGGCCACGGTCGCTGGTTTCACGGATGCCATGGATCCGGTTTTCCGATCCGCCGCCCAGGTGCAGGTGAACCGAGTATGGGCCTAGGGCACCCGAGGAGCACGCCACCCGCAAGTGAGAAGGGCAGTCGACGAAACTGAGGCTGAAGTCGCCCGAGGGGGCCTGGAAGCTGTTGACCAGCGTTTGGAACGGCTTGCGGCCACGGACGGTCACCTCGTGCCTGGCCCAAAGCTTGCCGGTGATTTCCCGGACCTGGTCCAGATCGCTACTGGCCAGCAGGGGATGCTGGCTGAGCAATGCAGCGGGTCTTTTGTTTCCCATGAGTTGCCTGCCCGTGGTTGGGAAGATTTGGAGTTTGAAGCTGCAAAGGGGCCGTTGCTTGCCAACAAGCAGAGGGCTTTCAGCTTTTTTTCAATCCCTCATAGTCGATCAGCACATCTTCTTGTTCGGTGGTTTCCACCGAGCCGGGGCGCATGGCGCGCAAGTCGCGCAACGCCTCGCGCATAGTCTGGCCCTGGCTGATCAGGTAGGCCGCCAGGATGGTGCCGGTCCGGCCGATGCCAGCATGGCAATGAACCCCCACTCCCAGCTTTTTCTCGTGCGCCTTCAGGATGGAATCGACGCAGCGCTCCAGTTGTTCGAGCGAGGGGGCATGGTAATCGGGGATCGGTTCGTGCAGGACCATGATGCCCGCATCGTTCACCCAGGCGCGGGGCAACGGGTTTTCTGTCAGGGTGAGAATCAACTCCACCCCTTGGGAGCGCAACCAATCCAGGGATTCAGGCTGCCGGGGACGCGAGAACCCGGCCAGAAGGCCCGGAACCACCCATGAAAAATTGACCGGCTGCATGCGGCGCTCCTCGCCCGGTTTGTCCAGCCTGAACTCCATGCCTTCGGGCAACAGGACAAGGCCATTCTATACCGGGACGGGCCCAGGGTGGGGAAGCCCTTCCACACCCTTGACCCTGCCGCTTTGCCCGGATTACTGTGCCCGGTGGCACAATTGGGTGCCGAAGCCTGAGGCGCAAGGGAATGCCGATGGAACCCAGGGATGTGGCGGGTGAGGTGGCGGCCCTGCGGGTGCGCGTTTCCAGTTTCACCACCTTTCGAGGCTACCGATCGCATTCGGTGGGCCTGACCGGGTTTTTGGGTATCGCGGCGGCCATGGTGCAGGGTGACTACCTGGACCAGCCGTCCGGCCAATTGGGCCAGTACGTCGATTACTGGGTGGGCGTGGCCTTGGTCAATCTGCTCATCATTGGGGCGGAATTCTGGTACCAGTGGACGCAGGCTCCAACGCCGTTGGGCCAACGGTTGACGGTGCTGGCCATCCAGAAATTGGTGCCCAGCTTCGCCGCGGGGGCGGTGATCACCGCAACGCTGTTGCTGCAGGAGCCTGCAAGCGGCTGGATGTTACCCGGCCTGTGGAGCATCCTGTTCGGATTGGGGGTGTTTTCGTCCGCCTCGCTGCTGCCAAGGCCGATCCGCTGGGTGGGGGCATACTACCTGGTGGCAGGCAGCCTCTGTCTGGTGGTTGGCAAGGGAGAAGCGGCTTTTTCACCCTGGTTGATGGCCGGCACCTTTGGTGTCGGGCAGATCCTCGGGGCGGTGATCCTGCACCGGACGGTGGAAACGGATACGGCCGCCGAGGTGTGATGATTTCGACGCCTCGCCAGCGGATCTTGGGTCAATTCAACGCCTTGAGCCCGTGCGCCTTTCGGATCCGGCAGGCCTCCTTCCACGCGTCGTCATCCGCCCTTAGAAGGTCTGCCAAGGCGGCGGAACCGATGCCAAAGCATCCCGCTGTTTCCGCCATGCGGGCCCCATGGGCGTCGAGGGCATCCAGCAACAGGGCGGCCAAGGGCAGGTAGCGGGGATCCTTGGGGCCCACCCATAGGATGCTGTTCCGGTCACGGGCCGCCGACACGGCCGGGTGCAGGGCCAGGTCCCCCTCGGGTGGCGGTTCACGCAGCTCCAGCCACAGGGCCCGGCGCATGCGCTTCAGGGCCTTGGCCTTGTTCTCATGTTGCGAGCGGCTTTCCTCGGCAATCACGCGCAAGCCGCTGGGGAGGTGCCGCAGCCGCACCGCGCTGGAAGTCTTGTTCCGTTTCTGCCCGCCCGGACCGCTGGCGCGGTAGAGGTCCAGCTCGCACCGCGCCAGCAGTTCGTCGTCGGAAACGCTTGCCCAGGCGTCGCGCTGGCCCACGCTGGAAATCAGACCTCCAGCTTCCAGGGCGCGCGCATCGGCCGGCTGATCAGGGCGTTCCCCTCGGATTCGGCGAAACGGCGCTTGGCGGGGTCCCAGTTCAGCTTCTTCCCCACCTGCAGGGCGATCACGCCCAGGTGGCAGATGATCACGGAGCTGGCGCCCACGCCCACATGGCAGATCGGCTTTTTGCGGCTTTTCACGCAACCGAGGAAGTTCTCCATGTGGTTGTTGGAGACCTCCAGCTTGATGGCGTCATCCTTCAGCGGTTCCTCCAGCAGTTTGGGATCGCTGGCGCTGATCTTGCCGCGGCTGACAAAGATCCACTTGCCGGTATCCCCGACGAAGAGGATGCCATTGGTATCCTTGGCGCCCACGGTGTCGGGCAGTGTGGTGTCGGTGGCGATCACCTTGGCACTATTGGCGTAGGTGTATTCCACGCGGAAGGTGGGGTGGCAGTTGTAGCTGTTGGGCTCCCGGCTGGGCGCCTCGCCGGTGGCCTCAACCGAGATCGGGCCGGTGTCATCCGTGCCCAGGCCCCACTGGGCGATGTCCAGATGGTGGGCGCCCCAGTCGGTCAGCTTGCCGCCGGAGTACTCGTACCACCAGCGGTACTGGTAGTGGCAGCGCTCGGTCACAAAGTCCACCTTGGGGCAGGGCCCCAGCCAGAAATCCCAGTCGAGCCCCTCGGGCGGGGCGGAGGGCTTGAAGGTGCCCTTGGGGTTGGCGCCGATGCGGCACTCCACGCGCACCACCTTGCCGATGCGTCCGTTGCGGACCAGTTCGCAGGCCAGCCGGAAACGGCGGTCGCTGCGCTGCTGACTGCCGGTGGCGAGCACGCGGCCGGTTTTGGCCACCACCTTCTCCAGCGCGATGGCCTCCTCGATGGTGAGGGTGAGGGGCTTTTCCAGGTAGACATCCTTGCCCTTCTTCAGCGCATCGATGGCGATGAGGGCGTGCCACTGGTCGGGCGGGGCGATGGTGACCGCTTCAATATCCTTGCGGTCGAGCAGTTCCCGGAAATCGGAGTAACCCTTGGCGTTCATGTCGCCGTTTTTGGGCAGATCGGTTTCCCCCGCCCGTTTCAGGTGACGGGCGTCCACATCGCAGGCGGCCACATAGCGCACGGGCATTAGCTTGTTCTTGCGTGCATCGTTGTAGATGGCCCGGCCCCGGCTTTGCGGGCTGCCAATGCCAATGGCTCCCATCGTCAAGCCGTCTGGTTTGCCCTGGCCGCTCACCTCCTGCAGAACAGCCTGGGCTTCCCGCTGGGAAAACCACAGGGGCAACCCCGCTGCGGCCATGGCCAGCGTGGAGCGCTCAATGAAACCGCGGCGGGAGAGATTGCCGCGCTCGGGGGGAATAGAGGGGAGAGCCATGATTTGGGTTCCGCGGAAGCGTGGGGAAAAAGAATCCCGCCCGACCAGGAAAGCCGGACGGACAAGAATAGATGGTAACCCGGCGCCGGACCGGCTTGAATCGGGAATTTGGGCAAATTTCCCCGGACAGAACCGCCAGTCCGGCTTGTTTCCATGGGTTGCCATGGGCATAGTCTGGCCGCAAGTGCGAATGCCGGTTCTGGCTACGGAGTCGATACCATGTTGACGCCAACGGGATGGATGCTGGTGGGTGTTGGGGCCTCCGGAGCCTACATGGCCCAGTTCCTGGGCAAAATGGCCCTGAAGCCGCTGGGCCTTTTCGCCGGTCAGGAAAGCTATTTTGCCCCGGCTGGCGGGTGCGCCACCGTGCTGGCGGCCCAGATTTGCAAAGCCAAGAAGGAAGTTCTTTTGCTGGCCCCTTCGCTGCAATCCAAGGGACTTCTGGAGGCCCTGGTGGGGGCGGCTGGCCGCGGGGTGGCCGTGGAGGTGCTTCTGCCCCAGGGAGCGGAAAAATCGTCCGGCGCTGAAATCCAGGCCCTGGTGGGGGCCGGTGGTTGCCCGTACATCGGCCAGGAATCCCGGGTGATGTCCACGGTGCTGCTGGTGGATCATCACATTTTGGCCGCGGGGAGCGTGAACCAGAACAACCCGGGAGAACCCGGGGTCATTGAGCACCTGCATGTCTGGAAGGGCAACAACGACCTCAACAACAAGCATCGCGAGCTGATCACCAACCACAAGAGCCAAGCCCGGCCATTGGGGGAGCCGAAGGCAGCCGCGGCCCCGGCACCAGCCCCTGCCCCGACACCAGCTGCTTACAATGCCCCGTCTCCGCAGGTGTCCCATGCTGCCATACCGGGCCTGCCTCCGGGTATTGATCCCAACAACCCGGGCCAATTGTTGCAGGCGGCGCGGGAAGCGGCGGGGCGCGGTGACCAAACCACCGCGGCGGCCCTGTTGGAGGCTGCCAAGCAGGCCAACCAGCGGCTGCAAACTGCCGGCGGAGTGCGGGTTTCCGCCTGATCGCCTTCCCGGGAACGGGAAAGTTCCGGCCCCTCAACGGCAGCAAAGGCCTAATAGTTAGTGGTGGACAGACCCAATCAGGGGCCCCGCCACGGCATTTGTCGTTGTCCGGTGGTTCCTTTTTGGGTTGGATGAATCAAGCATCCAAGCCCGAGGAGCTGCCTGACATGAGCGAATTGGCCCTAGCCGAGGAGACCCTCGACAAGGCGCTGAAGGACCCGGTTTTCAAGGAAGAGATCCAGAGACTTCGCCAAACCGACAACACCACCAACTGGCTGTACCTGGCCAGGGCGTGGTTTTTTGTGGTCCTTGTCTTTGCCGGCGCGGTGATCTTTTACCGTGAGCACGCCAACTGGGGCCTGCATTGGGCGTGGTGTATTCCGGTCTATGTGCTGGCCGTCATCGCCATGGGCGCCAACCAGCACCAGTTGACCGGCCTGGCCCATGAGGGGTCGCACTTCATCCTGTTCAAGAACCGGATGCTCAACGAGTTGGTCAGCGACATTTTCTGCATGTTTCCGATGTACAGCAACACGCACCTGTACCGGCTGCAGCACCTGGCCCACCACCAGTTTGTCAACGATCCGGAACGCGATCCCGATGTCTTCCAGATGCGGAAAAGCGGCCACTGGCTGAATTTTCCCGTCACCCGGCAGCGGTTCGTCGGGTTTCTGCTCAGTCAGTTCTGGATCCCGAACGTGCTGAAATTCATGCTGGTGCGCGCCCAGTTCAGCGCCACCGGTTCCGGCGATAGCCCTTACCACAAGCCGGGTGTCGTCCCCGACTACACCGCGGTGAACATCGGCATCGCCATGGTGTTCGGCAATGTGGCCCTCATCGGTCTGGGGCTGTATGTGCCCATGCTGTTCGAGGGGTTTGATTGGGTGCGCTGGCTGGCCCTGTCGCCGGCGGTTTTGGCGGTTCTGGCCTGGGTGATTTTTCCCAGGATGCCCGATCGCTGCTTCACCGGCGCCCGCCTGCACCCGCCTGTTTCGCCGGCCATCTCCATGGCCATCCGCATCAGCGAGATCATGCTGATCTGGGGTGCCTTCACGCTCTGGGCGGTGCTGGGTGACTGGCGCGGGCCGCTGTACTACGTGGCCCTGTGGATCGTGCCCATCTTCACCTCATTCAGCTCCTTCATGATGCTGCGCCAGGTGGTGCAGCATGGCAACGGGGGCCGCGGCTGGATTTCCAACACACGGGTCTTCGAGGTGAACCCGCTGCTGCGGTACGCGGTTTTCCCCATCGGCATGGACTATCACCTGCCCCACCACCTGTTCGCCTCGGTGCCCCACTTCCGGTTGCACGGTCTGCACACCATGCTGTGCCGTTACCCGGAATACCTCAGGCATGCGGTGGAGGTGCACGGGTATTTCAAGTCGCCTGAGCGCCCCCAGGTTCACCCCACCGTGGTGGATGTGCTGGGCCCTGAATGGAAGCCCGGCCAGCAGAGGATCTACATCGACAACAGCGTGCTGGAAGGCATGGAGGTCGATGACAAGGATGCCATCCTCGCCGAGGGCAAGAAGCTGAGCGGCATGGTGAACTGATCGCTGGTCTGAAACGCTTGGGGGGTTGCGGGAAAAGACCCGCAACCCCCCAAGCGTTTGGTAAACACCCCAAGCTGTCAGGTCAGCTCCACCGACCAATAGGCGTTTTCGAGGAAGGTCTTCCACGACTCGTATTTGGAATTGGTCAGTTTCTGGTTGAGCATGGGGCTGCGCTTCGGTTTTTCCGGCCGGCGAATCAGGGCCATGTTGGCCTGCTTCGGGGTGCGGCCGCCCTTGCGCACATTGCACGCCACGCAGGCGCAGACGATGTTCTCCCAGGAGCTCCCGCCGCCCTGGCTGCGGGGTAGAACATGGTCCAGGCTCAATTCGCTGGTGGGGAACTTCTTGCCGCAGTACTGGCAGAGGTTGTTGTCGCGGGCGAAGATATTGCGCCGGTTGAACTTGATCGCCTGGCGGGGCATGCGGTCAAAACCCAACAGGCGGATGACCCGGGGTACCTGGATCTCGCTGGAGACGGTGCGGATCCAGTCGTCATCGGCCTGGCGGAAATGGCGCGAGCGGAATTCACTCACCTCCCGCCAGCTCTGGAAATTGTAGGTCAGGAACTGGCCGTCCTCGGGATGGACCACCTCCGCCGCGTCCTTGCACAGCAGGGTGAAGGCCCTTTTGCACGAGACCACCTGGATCGCCATGAAATGACGATTCAATACCAGGACACTGGCATCCAACGGATTCAGCAACGCGGTCATTCACGGTCCCCCAGCAATGCTGTGAGATCCGCCCCGCTGACGGCCCAGTCAAAAGGAAGATAAGGGGCCGGCAAGGGTGCGGGCCATTCCATGGCCCGGGCAGGTTGTGCGATTCCGCGGCAAAGGTCTCAAGGCGCGGAACCAAGCCCCACCCGTATCCCGACCGAAGATCTTCCCTTATCATACCAACTCGTCCGGTGCCCGTGCAAGCAGGTGGGCCCCCAATCTGCCCAAAACGGGCTGGATTTCAGGCAGTTTCAAACAATCTTCATCCTCCGCCTCCTTGTGGTTAGGGCGGTCTCATGAACAATCCCTGCCATGCCCCAACCCAAGCCTGAAAAACCTGCCTCCGCGCGCCAGCCTGTGCCCGTGGGGGCTCTGGAGGAGCAGAGGCTGGGGGAATGGTTGGTACGCAACCTGTTGGTGGACAAGGATGAACTGGAACTTGCCGCAGCCAGGCCGGGCGACCCGTTGGGGGCCCCCGCCCTGGTGCAGCGACTGCGCTTGCGGGCCCTGATCACCAACCACCAGGCCAAGCGCCTGACCGAATCATTGGACGTGCTGTTGGGGCAGGGCATTCCCGGGTATGAGTTGATCGAACGGATCGGTCAGGGCAGCACCGCCCAGGTTTTCAAGGCGCGCCACCTGGGGACGGACCGGCTGGTGGCCCTGAAAGTCATGCCCAGCCGGGCGGGCGGGCCCGCGGGGGAGATCCAAAAATTCCTCGCCCTTTCCAGGGCCTGGGCCCGCATCCGCCACCCGCGGATTGTTCAGGTGCTGGATGCGGGCGAAAGTCCTTTCCCGTACTGTGCACTGGAGTATTTGCCGGTTCCCTCCATGGAGCGGGACCCGCGCGTGGTCAAGCGCTCCACCCCTTTCAACGAGCGCGAAATCGCCCGTGTCGGGATGCAGGTGTCTGAGGCGCTGGGCAGCCTGCATGCCAAGGGCGTGGTCCATCGCGACATCAAGCCTGCCAACCTGTTCATGCTGGAGGATGGCGCGATTCTGGTGGGTGACCTCGGTCTGGCCCTGTGGAACGGGGTGGACCCCCATCAGGCCCGGGAACGGGGCCTGGCCCTCGGCAGCCCGTATTACATGCCACCGGAGCAGATCGCCAACGACGTTCCCCTGGACGGGCGGTCCGACCTGTACGCGCTCGGCATCACCCTGTTTCAATTGGCGACCGGCAAAGTGCCTTATGCGGGCGACAATCCCGACCAGGTTTACCAGCACCATTTCGAATCGCCGGTGCCCAGGCTTTCCGCCAGTCGCCCCGACCTGTCGCCGGCCTTGTGCGAGACCATTTCGAACCTGATGGCCAAGGATCCCCGCCACCGCCCGGCTTCGGCGGAGGTGGCGGTGGAACTGTTCGGAAGGATTGAGGCTCGCGCGCGTTTGGACGGGGCGGCCAAGGCGGCGCGCTAGGTCAGGGTCCAGTCCAGAGGCGATTGACCCCGGTCCATCAGCCAGGCGTTGGCCCGCGTGAAGGGTTTCGAACCGAAAAAGCCCCGGTAGGCGGACAGCGGGGAAGGGTGGGCCGAAAAAAGGGCACCATGGGGTTCCTTCACCAGCGGTTCGGCCAATTTTCGCGCGGGAGCCCCCCACAGCAGGAACAAAACCGGATGGCTTTGGGCCACCACCACCCGCAACACCGCCTGCACCACGGTTTCCCATCCCTTGCCCGCATGGGACTGGGCCTCCCCCTGTCGGACTGTCAGAGCACTGTTGAGCAGCAGGACACCAGACCGGGCCCACCTTTCCAGATTGCCATTGGCGGGGAGCGGATGGCCCAAATCTTCATGCCATTCCTTCAGGATGTTCCGAAGGGAAGGCGGGAATGGCACGCCTGGGCAGACCGAAAAACACAATCCATGAGCCTGCCCCGGTCCGTGGTAGGGGTCCTGCCCCAAAATCACCACACGCGTGCTGGTGGGAGAGGTGTGCTCCATGGCGCGGAACCAATCCCTGCGGGGTGGCAAAACCGAATGATCTGCTTCCTCCTTTGCGAGAAAACGGTCCAAGCCCGCCATTTGATCCTGCCGTAGCCCGAAAGCCGGATGATTCCGCCACGGTTCGGGGATGCTATGGAACAGGGCGGTGGACAAGCGATCACTCCAGGTAAGATGTTGGAAGATTATGATAGCGGCCGTGGGGTGGGTAAGCTGGGAGAAGCGACGGAATTCCATCGGTTGGCAAATCAGTGTTTTTGCCCTAAAATCACAGCCTCACGCTATCAATCCGGCCCAAAACCAGTGAAATAGAGTGAGTTATGGGTCCACGCCTGTTCGTGGGCAGAGGCGCCAGCCCCCGCGGCGCCTTGCAACAGAATCCTGTGGCGTACAACCGGGGGTAGGTTCCGAGGCGAGCATGAAGGAAATCGTTGTCGATAATTCCCGCGAGGTGGTTTACGAGCGTTCGGATTACCCTCTCGACAAGATCCGTTCCATCCTGAAGGAAGAAACGGTGGCCGTGCTGGGTTACGGCGTGCAGGGACGTGGTCAGTCGCTCAACATGCGCGACAACGGGATTCCCGTGGTGATAGGCCTGCGTCAAGGCGGTCGTTCCTGGGATTTGGCCGTTAGTGACGGCTGGGTTCCCGGAAAGACGCTCCTGAGCTACGAGGAGGCTGCGGCCAAGGGCACCATCATCCAGTACCTGCTGTCCGATGCCGGCCAAAAGGAATTCTGGCCGAAGATCAAGCCCCACCTGACCAAGGGCAAGGCCCTTTATTTCTCCCACGGCTTCAGCATTGTCTACGCCGACCAAACCGGCGTGGTGCCCCCCAATGACATTGATGTGATTCTGGTGGCCCCGAAGGGATCGGGCACCTCGGTGCGCCGTTTGTTCCTCGAGGGCAAGGGCATCAACTCCAGCTTCGCCGTGCATCAGGACGCCACCGGCCGCGCCGCCGAGCGCGCCCGCGCGGTGGGTTTCGCCATCGGGTCGGGCTACCTGTTCGAGACCACTTTCACAAAGGAGGTCTATAGCGACCTGACCGGTGAGCGTGGCGTGCTGATGGGCGCGATCTACGGCCTGTGGTTGGCCCAATACGAGGTGCTGCGCGCCAACGGCCACTCCCCCTCCGAAGCTTTCAACGAGACCGTGGAAGAGGCCACCCAGAGCCTGTACCCGCTTATCGCTGAGAAGGGTATGGACTGGATGTACGCGAACTGCTCCACCACCGCCCAGCGTGGCGCGCTGGACTGGTTTGGAAAGTTCCGCGATGCCAGCAAGCCGGTGTTTGAATCGCTGTACCACAGCGTGAAGACGGGCGAGGAAACCCGCCGCACGCTGGAAGTGAACAGCCGCACCGATTACCGCGAGCAGCTTGAGAAGGAACTGGCCGAGATCCGCAACAGCGAGATGTGGCGCGCCGGTCAGGTGATCCGCTCCCTGCGTCCTGAGAACCAGGGCAAGTAAACCGGATTTGGCGGGTTGAACACAAAGAGGCAGGCGGGCCAATTGGCCCGCCTGCCTCTTTGGTTGGCAGATTGCCTTGTCAGTGATTTTGCAGGCTGAATGGATCGAGCCGTCGGACGGTTCCATCGGCCAGACCCACCCAGACCGATCCGGTGTGAGGGATCGGTTCCATGGTGGTGACCGCTGAATCGATGGGCCTTTCCTCCACCACCACGCAATGGGTGGTGTCGATCAGCCTGATTTGGCGCTCGTCCCCGCCCGCCACCGCCGCGGTTCCCGCGAGGATGAACCGGGCGGCCCGCACCGGGATGCGGGGCTCCAGGACCGGGGTGGTGTTGGCTTGGCCGTCGCGCAGGACCAAACCCTGCCCGCCGGCCAGCAGCAGGTTTCGGGTGCGTTCGATGGCCACGGTGCGAACCGGGCCCACCTGGAACAGAATTTTGCCGCGCGGAATCCCCTTATCCAGATCCCAAACCATCACATTCCCGTCGCCCCCAGCCGTCAGCAGGCGGTTGGAGGCCAGGCTGGCGATGGCCAGCACCCCGCCCGGGTGTTTGCCCAACAGTTTCGATGGGGCGGCCGGATCGGCCAGTGAGAACTGGTGAACCTCGCCATCCTCGCAACCGGCCAAGACAAAGCGGCCTTTGGTGTCAAAACGGATGGCCTGGACATTGGCGTGGAAGCCGGAGAACTTGCGGATTTCCTTCCCCGTGGAGATGTCCCACAGGTGGATTCCCATGTCATCCTGGAACAGCCGGCTGGAGGAACCCGCCAGCAGGTTTCCATCGGGATGAAAGGCGATGCAACTCACCGCGCCTTCATTGCCGGCAATGGGGCGCTTGGGACGGCCCGTCTCGGCATCCCAAACCTTCACCGCTTCATCCAGACCTCCGGTGGCAAGCAGTTTGCCGTCGGTGCTGAGGGCCATCGCGCTCACCTGGGCGACATGGGCCCGGATAAGCAGGGGAGGCAATACCTTGGTCGGGGTGGCCCCTGCCAATTTCGCGGCACCATCCCCACCCGGTAGCTGGACTGCCTTGCCCTGCAGGAAGGCACGCAACGACTCGGCGAGCTCCGCCGGCTTTTGGAACCTTTCCTGGGGCTTTTTACGCAACAACCGGTCGATGATCTGGGCCAAGGCTGCCGGAACTTCAGGTCGAACCGTGGAAACCAGGGGGGCCGGAGTGGCCAGATGCTTGCGTAATTTCTGGACGATGGTTCCGCCAGCAAAAACCGGGTGGCCAGCCAGCAGATAAAAAAGGGTGGCCCCCAGGCTGTACAGGTCGCTTCGGGTGTCGGCGTTTCGGGGGTTTTCAGCCTGCTCGGGGGCCATGTAATCCGGGGTGCCTAAAAACTCGCCGGCCTGGGTCAGTTCACCCAGTTCCTCCGACTCGTCCTCCTCTTCGTCCTGCACATCGCCCAGCACCCGGGCCAATCCCAAATCCAGGATTTTGATGGTTCCCATCGCCGTTGAGGCGGGTAGTGGTTTGGGGATTTCCTTCAAACCCTTCAGCGGGGAAGGTGTGACCATCAGGTTGCTGGGCTTGATATCGCGATGAATGACGCCCTTGTCGGAAGCGTGCTGGAGCGCATCGGCGGCTTGTATGATATAGCTGACCGCCAGCTGGATGGGGAGTGGTCCAGTTACCTTCACCAATCGGCTCAGGTCGATGCCATCCACATATTCCATGGTGAGGAATGCGATCGGGCCGACGAGATCCGTTTGGAAAACCGTGACGAAATTGGGGTGATGAACGAGGGCGGCCGCCCTCACTTCCCGGGCGAAACGCTTGGTGGCTTCCCCCGCTTTCAACCGTTCGGGAAGGATTACCTTCACCGCCACCGTGCGGTTGAACCCGTGCTGGCGGGCCTTGTAGACCGCTCCCATCCCGCCACGGTTCAGTTCCTTCAGGATGTCATGACCGGGAATGCTGTATTCGGGATTTTCCAGCGATTTGGATTTGGACTCGGAACCAGAATTGGAGCCTGAAACACCCACCACGCTTTGCCGGGTACCCGAGGGCGCGGAGGAGTCCTTGCTCGCCTCATCGGCTGAGCTAGGTGGCGCGCTGGGATCGGGCAATTCAGGCATGTTGCTGGAAGTCTCAGGAATATAGCCGTCGATCGGAAGCCTTGCAGGCTATACGCTGGTACCATGATTTTGGTTGTGAGCCAGCCGACAGATGGCCCCAACGCAGTTTTAATACTATAGCACGCTGCCGAGTGAGAAATGAAGGAAAAGCAGGCCAAAGAATCGGCCACCCTCCAGGCGAGAATCGGCGCGCATCGTGATGCCTCAACACCGGTTCGGTGGATTCTCCCACACCTGAACCCGGATCAATTGGCTCGTCAGATTGGGGAATGGCTACATGGAGGCACAGCCAGCAGCCATCACCCGGCACACCTTTTGCAATTTGCCTCCGTTGACCATAATTCCGGCCCCCAAATACGGACCGTGGTCCTTCGCGGTGCCGAGCCGGCAGCCCATTGGGTCCGTTTTCACACAGATATCCGAAGCCCCAAGATTGAGGAAATCCGTCACCAGCCCCGGGTGGCCTTGCTGGGTTACGACCCCAACCTACGGCTGCAAATCCGCATGGATGCTGTTGCGGCCATCCACCACAAGGATGCCTTGGCCCGTCAGGGCTGGGAACGCACACCTCCCCATAGCCGGGCCTGTTATGCCTCCAAAAAAGTGCCGGGCGAGGCACTCAAACAGGATGTGGTCCATCAAGCCCCACCACCCATTCATGATGTGGACGATCCCGCCTACACCCATTTCGCACTGATTCACTGTGCTATCGAGTTAATAGATGTTCTGGAATTGGATTCCGGCGGGCATCGCCGTGGAACCTTGATCCGGGCGGACGGCACATGGTGCTGGCAGCCGGTTGCACCATAGTTATATATCTATGGATATTTTATAATAACCTAGGCCGCAGATTGTTGGGCAAGACGAGGGAAACGCCCATGAAACAGACGGGTCAGCAGGTTTTTGGTCGCCTGTGGATTTTGGCAGTCCAAAGCATCCTCAATTCGGAACCGATTTTCCCCCATTTGCAGAATGTCTCCGGGTTGTAGTTCCGCCCTGCGGATTTTCTCCCCGTTGAGCCAGGTTCCATTGCTGCTATCAAGATCTTCTACTTGCCAGCCGTTGCTGTTTTTTTTGAGGCGGCAATGATTCCGGCTTGCGGACGGGCCATTCAGGAAAAGCCCTGTAGCCAATGACCGGCCCGCCAAAATCCCGTTGAATGGGTCTGTTTCGGCCAGGGTCAGACGGTTTCCCCGAACCAAATCGACCAAAACCAGCTTCTCCCCCTCGCCCGGGTGGCAAGTCGTGGGGCAATCGCCGCCTTGGGGTACCGGGGTCATGGTCTGGGCCTCCGGGAGGAGGGAACGAATTCCCGCCAGCCCTGATGAAAGTGGTGCGTGTCGTTCAAAATCGGCGGGAGAACACAGTTTTCTTCAAAAAAAATCAATGGTTTTTTGGATTGAATACGGGATGTCAGGATTAACGAATGTGCGAGTTATGTTTAAAATTGGTTATTTAGGTCGTTTGTTGGCATCTGATTCAAAATATGCGTATTTTGTTGGATTTAGGCTAATGCGAGTTTTGGGTACCCCTGTCAATATGCATAGGAAGGTCAGACTTTGTTGTTTGGCCTAAGTGGGGAAACTTCTAGCAGGGAGTTTGTGATGAATTTGGGAACCCTTCGGTTCCTGGGCATCCTGGCGTTGGGATGTTTGGGGCTGAGCAATACGGCGCAGGCGTCCCATTGCGGTGCCTGCCAGTACCCGGCGACCGTGGACGCGGTGGAGCAATGCTCCCCCGTCCGCTACCGGGTATGCCAACGCGTGGTCACGGAAGAAGTTCCGGTAACCACCTACAAAGCCGTTTACGACTCGGTGATGAAGGAGGAAAAATATACCGTCCTCCGTCCCGTGACCGAAACGCAGATGCGTGAACACCGTTACACGGTGTCCCGCCCTGTCATCGAGTACCAGGACGAGGTGGTGCGCCAAACGGTGTGCCGCCCCGTGTATGAGCAGCATGTCCGCCAGTACACCGTGACGGTGTGCCGGCCCGAGACCCAGTGCTACCAGGTGCCGGTCACCACCACGAAGTACGAGCCGGTGTACGAGCAGCATGTGCGGAACATCCCGTACACGGTCGCTCGTCCCGAGTACTACGAGACGACTCACCAGGTTCCCTATACGACCTGCCACCCGGTGTACGAGCAGCATGTGCGGAACATCCCGTACACGGTGGCGCGTCCGGAGTACTACACCACCAGCCATCAGGTGCCGTACACCACGTGCCATCCGGTGTACGAGCAGCATGTGCGGAAC
>Ga0169931_10001189_pt1 | contig 42994 bp, 29 predicted proteins | sample Kivu_15m_20L_FD_129675 | JGI IMG/M metagenome (GOLD analysis project Ga0169931, IMG submission 129675) | Freshwater microbial communities from Lake Kivu, Western Province, Rwanda to study Microbial Dark Matter (Phase II) - Kivu_15m_20L... | ecosystem: Environmental > Aquatic > Freshwater > Lake... | reverse complement strand
GTGGTCCGTTGACCGCGCTGGCGGCACCCGGAGCGGCCAGCCCGGCAGGCAGTCTTCAGTTCTTCCATGATGGCTTGGCCCGAAGCACCACGGTGGGCAACGAACTGGTCATCGCCGCCGGCAATCTCCGGGCCGATGCCCTCCTCCGCACCGACGGCACCAATGTGACCGTGCTTCTGGCGAGCGGCAGCGAGTTGCCCGGTTCCGGTGGCAAGCTGGCGAACGTGCTCGGGGAACCGTTCCTGGCGGGGGACGCGCTGGCCGTGATCGCCGCCCACCGTCCCTAGGGCGGCACCGACGATTTTCGCGGTGTTTACCGGGTGAAATCCGGAATGCTCGAGAAGGTCGCGGACACCGCCACGGAATTGCCGGACCTCGGCGTGCCCGACGCCTTCAGCAGCCAGGTGGGCTTTGATGGGGAACGGCTCGCGTTCTGGGCCGCCAAGGGGCCGCAGACCGAACAGGAGGGAATGTTCGTGCAGGCCGAGGGTGGTCCCGTCCGCCGCCTGGCGCGCACGGGCGATCCCTTTCCGGACGGCGGCGCGATGGACGGATTCATCAGCCCGCCTTTCGTTGCGGGCGGGGCCGTTTACTTCTTCGCCTACGACGCGGCGAACGTAACGCGGCTGCTGAAGTTCGAGAATGACACGCTCGCGGTGCTGGCCCGGGACGGCGGGCTCACGGCGGGGTCTGATGCGCTCCAAAACCTGGGGCAGTTCGGCTTGGCGGTGGAGGACGGAAGCGCGTTCTTCCCCGCCCGGACCGCTCGCGGGCCAGGACTTTACCGTCTCGCCGGAGGTTCGCTTCAGACGGTGATCCCTCCGGGCGTGAACAACCTTGGCGGGATGCGTCCGGCCAGCTTCGTCCTGCAGGATGTCGCGGGCGACACGCTGGTGCTGGACGTCACCGACAGCTTCAACAACCGCCGGTTGGTGGCCAATCTGGCCCTGCCCGCCGTGCCGGTGATTCTGGCGTCGCCGACCAACATCTCGGTCGCGCCCGGAGCCCGCGTTGAACTGCGCGTGACCGCGCTGGGCGACGCGCCGCTGGCCTTCGCCTGGCAATGGAGCAGCCCGACCGGATTGGTGGTGCGGTCCACCGCGGACACGTTGCTCCTGGACCCGGTGAGTGCCGGTGACACCGGCTTCTATTCGGTGCGAGTGACGAACCAGTTTGGCTTGGCGGATTCAGCCAGCTTCTTCCTCAACGTGGAGTCCCCGCCCCAGATTACGGCCGACCCGGTGAGCACGACCGTGGAGGTGGGTGACCCGTTGCAGCTGCGCGTTACGGCCGCGGGGGGACAGCCGTTGGGCTACTCATGGACCAAGGACGATGCGCCCGCAGCCAGCGACTCGCCCGCGGCCGGATTCTTCATCCGCACTTCCGCATCCGTCGGCGATGCGGGCCGCTACCGGGTGACCGTGAGCAACGCCTGGGGGCAGGTTTCCAGTGCCGAAGCCGTGGTGACGGTGAATCCGCCCGCCCCCAACCCGGTCTTCGGCGGCGGGCGTTTCGTGAAGATCGTCGATGCCGCGACACCCGTGCCGGATTCGGGGGTGCCGTTCGCCACGCAGTCGCTGGGCGAACATTCCGCCCGGTTCATCGGCAATGAAATCGTCTTCGTGGGTGGGTCGTCCGAGCAACCGCAGGGCGGCGTGTTCATCTGGAAGAACGGTTCCCTTGTCCGCCTCCTGGGCCCGGGCGTGGCCCTGCCCAACGGACTGGGTGCGGCCGAGGCGTTCGGCCTGATTCCCGCGCCCGCCAGCGAATCGCTGGCCGTCAGCGCCCTGAAGACCATCGGTGGTTTCCTGCAGCCGGTGGGGCTCTACCGTTACGACGGATCGGGACTCGCCGCAGTGGCAGACACGACGATGGCCGCCCCCGAGTCCGGTGGCGCGCTGTTCCCGATCTTCTTTGGCGGCTCGGCCCTGGCGGGCGAGAAGACGCTTTTCATCGCGGCGCCAAATAACCAGCCCGCACTGTATCGGGCCGACGCCACCGGCGTCAGCCGCGTGCTGTCCGCACAGCAGGATCTGCCGGTGGTGGGCACCGCCACCACCCAGTTGCAGAGCCTCTCGCATGACGGGCAGCGTCTGTCGGTTGTGGCGGCCACCGCCAACCAGCAGACGCTCGTGGCGTTGCAGGTGAACGCTTTGGGTGCCGTCACGAAGCTGCTCGCCACCGGCGAACCGATCCCGGGCACCGCGGACACCGTGCGCAGCTTCGGCCCCACCGACACGGAGGCTGGCGTCAGCACGCTGCTGGTCTTCAACAGCGCCTTTGCCGCGAACGTCGTCGAGTGGCGAGACGGCGTGCTGACACGCGTTGCCGGCCCGGGCATGAGCGTGGGCGCGTTGGGCACAATTCAAACCCTCGAGACGTCTTTCCCGAAGGTCAGCGGCGGCCGCGCCTTCCTGGCGGCCCGTCTGATGGCCCCCGTTGGTGTTCTCCGCGGGGTTGTGGCGGCGTCAGCCTCTGGCATCGAACCCGTCCTCTTCACCTCCAAGCTCGACGCCCGCCGCGTCCACTCCGCCACCGTGGTGGATTCGGAGGGGGACCGCTTGCTGGTGCTGGTGGATTTCGCCGGCGGTGGCCGCGCTCTCTACGCCAACGTGGGACCGGCGGATGAACCGCCGCTCAAGCTGCAGGTTACCCGTCCGAACCCCGCCGCGCTGCGCTTCACCGTGCCTGCCGGAGCTGTGCTCGAGGCGGTTGGCGCGCTGGGCGAATCCTGGCAGACCGTGAACGGCACCGGCGAAGTCGAGGTGACCGTCAACGGCGACGCCCGCTTCTTCCGCCTGCGCCGCAACTGAGCGTGCGCAAGGGAATCACGGCGGCGGGCTCGTTGCCGCGGTTGGCGCGAAATGTCCTCGCAGCACGCCTTCAGGAGTCCACAGGGCCACGCTGCCGGCCCAGTCGCCGGTGGCGAGGTGTTTCCCGTCCGAGCTGACGGCGAGGGTGTAGACCCAGTCGTCGCTCGCGCGCCAGGCGTGTTGGATCGTATCGCTGTCGGCGTCCACGCGGCGGATGATTCCCTCGTTTCCGGCGGTGAACAGCGCGCGGCCGTCCGCGGCGTAGGCGAGGGAAAGGACGCCACTTTCGTGGCCGCGCACGATCCGCACCATGCGGCCGAGGGCCGGCTGCCAGATGCGCACGGTGCGGTCATCACCGGCCGTCGCGCAGGCGAACGGCCCCGTCGCCTCCGCCTGCACCGGGCGGAAGGCGACCGCGTGGATTGCCTCCGTGTGGTGGCTGAAGGAACGGAGCAGCCTCCCCTCGGTCGTGGACCAGACCTTGACCGAGCGGTCGCGTCCGGCGGAAACGAGTAGCGTGCCGTCCGGGCTGAAGGCGACGCCAAACACCGCGCCGACATGGCCGGCGAATTCATGCCGCAGGACCGGCCGGGGCGTTTCCCAGCGGTAGAGCCGCACGGTGCTTTCGGCGGCGACGGCGAGCTGTTGACCGGCCCCGTCGAACGCCATGGCCGACGCGAGGTCGGTCGCGTTGGTCCAGCGCGCGATTTCGCTGCCGTCGTTGAGTCGCAGCAGCAGCGCAGTGCCCGCGACGCCCGGCGTGCCGCCCGCGACGCCGAGCAGTCCGCCGTGCGGATGAAAGACCAGCGAAGTGATTTTCGGCAGGTCGGTTTCCAGCGTGGTCACACGATTCGGCTTCGCGATCTCACGCAGCGTGATCACGCGCCGGCCGGCGCTGGCGAGGGATTGACCATCGGGACTGAAGGCCAAGGCGGTGATGGGCGAAGCCGCGAATGCGGAACACAGGCGGAGGCACAGGAAGCCCAGCCCGAACACGCACGCCCACGTAGGGCAGGCTGCCCGCCTGCCCGCTGCGCCTGCCGGTGCGAAAAAACGTCGTTCGGACTTCATGCTCATGGCGGGCCGGCTGGCAGCCGGCCCTACGTTGGACTGCTCCCGTCCGCCCCTCACACCAGCTCCCGGATGAAGGTTCCTTCGCTGAGCACGCGCATCGGCCGGCCGGCCGGGGTGGTGAGTTCCTGCTGCGGATTCACGCCCAGCAACGTGAGGATCGAGCAGGCCAGGTCCGGCGGGCTGACGGGGCGTTCGCCCGGAAGTTCGCCGAAGGCATCGGTTGCCCCAATCACCCGCCCGCCCTGCACACCGCCGCCTGCCAGACACGCGAAGCCGGCGCGCGGCCAGTGGTCACGGCCGCCCAGCGCGTTCAGCTTTGGCGTGCGGCCGAACTCGCCCATCAGCACCACCAGGGTGGAGTCGAGCAGGCCGCGTTCGTGCAGGTCGGTGATCAGCGCGGAATAGGCGCGGTCGAGCGTCGGCAGCTTGCCGCTGCCGGGAAAACGTGAGTCGGGCAGTTCGCGCGCGATCTGCTGGTGCGTGTCCCAGCCGGTGTCCACCACGGTGACGAAGCGTGAACCCGCTTCCACGAGTCGGCGGGCCAGCAGGCAACCGGAGCCGAGCCGGCCGGGGCCATAGCGCTCGCGGGCCCTGGCGGGCTCGCGGTTCAGGTCGAAGGCGCCCTTGGCCTCGGGCGAGGCCAGCAGCCGGTAGGCCTGCTCGTAAAACGCGTCGCGGTTGCGGCTCGCGGCGGCGGATTCCACGGACCGGGAAAACGAATCCAGCCGCGTCAGCCAGTCGCGCCGTCGCTCGCTGCGGGTGAAGCTGACGCCTTCGGGCAGGTCGAGATCGCGCACGCGGCCCGGATCATTCCCGACGTTGAACGCGGAGAATGCGCCGGGAAGGTAGCCGGACCGCGCGGCGTTGGACTGCCCGCCCACGCTGTCCCCGGGAATCGCCACGTAGGGCGGCAGCGTGCCTGCGGTGCCGGCGGCGTGCGCCACGAGGCTGCCGAGGCTGGGATGCTCCAGCGCGGGGGTGGGGCGGTGGCCGGTGAGCAGGTAGCGCGTGCCGGTGTCATGGTTGCCCAGTTCGTGGGTGAGCGAACGGATCAGCGCGACCCGGTTCAGGATCTTCGCCGTCAGCGGCAGATGTTCGCACAGCGCCACGCCGGGAATCGCCGTGGAAATCGCCCTGAACGGGCTGCGGATTTCCACCGGTGCGTCGGGCTTCGGATCGAAGGTGTCGAGATGGCTGGGGCCGCCGTCGAGCCAGAGCAGGATGCACGACTTGGCGCGCGCCGGCTGCGGTCGGTCGCCGCCCTCCGCCGCACGGGCCTGCCAGCGCAGCACGTCCGCGACGCTCAACCCGAGCGACGCCAGGAGACCGACGTGGAGAAAATCCCGGCGACGGACGCCGTCGCAGCGCGCGCTGGGAGTGGCCGGGGGAGGATTCATGCGCTCAGTGGATGAAGGTGAACTCACGGGAATTCAGCAAGGCCCAGAGCAGGTCCTGCAGGGCTTCCGTGCGATTGGCTGCCGTGCCGAGTTGTGAGGTCCACAGAGCCAGTTCTGCCGGCTGCGGGGGACGCGAGAGTGTCCGGAGGTAAAGCATCCTCACCGCCGCCTGGTCACCGGCCTGGGTCGCGACCAACTCCTGCACGAGACCGGTCCGCAGTCGGGCGTTGGTGGTGGTCCCGTTGATCAGGTGCAGTGCCTGTGCGAGTCCGCCCCCGGCCAGCGCGGGAGTTTCGCAGCTTCGTTCCCGCGCGCAGCGGCCGAAGACATCCAGCGCGTAGGAATCCACCGGCGCGCCGACCAGTTGCACGGCGCGCACGGCTTCCGGCTGTCCGGGGAACTCCTCCGGCACACCGGCCGCCTGCGCGATCAGGTCCAGGCGCACCTGGGCAGGAGGCAGCTTCAGCAGTGCGTGCGAGTGCAGCCGCTGATCCGTTTCGTCGCCGGGAATCGGCTCCGCCGAAAGCTGATAGGTGCGGGATTCGGCGATGGTCCGCACGAGGTCGCGCAGGTCGAAGCCGTGGGCGAGGAAGTGCGTCGTGAGCGCCTCCAACAGCTCGGGATGGCTGGCGGGGTTGGTGAGCCGGAGGTCGTCCACGGGTTCCACCAGCCCGCGGCCGAGCAGGTGCTTCCACACGCGGTTCACGAACGCGCGCGCAAGCTGCCGGTGATCCGGCGCGGTCAGCCACGCGGCCAATTGCGCACGGCGGGATGTGTTCGGTGCGGCGGCGGAGGGTTCGGCGCCCAGCGGTTTTGGGGGCAGCGCGCGGCCGGTCTTTGGATGCTCGACTTCACCGCGTTCGCCCTCGCGGACTTCGCCGTCGTCGCGGGTGACCCGGGCGAAGTAGGCGGCAAAGCGGTGGTAATCGTCCTGCGTCCAACGGTCGCTCGGATGCGCGTGGCACCGGGCGCAGCCGACCTGAACGCCCAGAAACATCGTGGCGGCGTGCTCCGCGAGGTCACGCGGATCGTTGGCCAGCGTGAGGAAATTGGCGGGACCCACTTCGCTGACCCGCCCATCCGAAGTGACGAGTTCGCGGACGACTTCGTGCCAGGGACGGTTCCGCGCCACCTGTTCGCGTAGCCAGAGCTGCCAGGCCTTTGCTCCGGCCTCGCCGCCGCGGCGGCCCGAGATCAGCAGCAGATTGGCGAGCCGCAGCGTCCAGAGGTCCGTGAAGTCGTCGCTGGCCAGCAGTCGGGCGATGACCCGGCGGCGCTTCCCGGGGGAGTCTGGCTGGCTCAGGAACGCCTCGATTTCGTCGGGAGTGGGCAGGCGCCCGGCCAAGTCCACACTGACCCGGCGCAGGAACGTGGCGTCCTCGGCGCGCGGTGAAGGCGGCAGGCGCAGGCGTCGCAGCCGCGCCAGCATCCGTTCGTCCACGAAGTTTTCCGGAGCGAAGGCTGCGAATGCCGCAGGCGATGCCAGGCCGGTGGCGGGCACGTCCACCAGGGTGGCGGCGACCTGTCCGGCGTAGCGCACCATGAGGCCGGTCGAGCCCGGGCCGCGAACGGTGACCCGGCCCTGGCGATCCACTTCCGCCACCGCGTCGTCGTTGGACGAGAAGAGCGCGCGCGCGGTGACGTCTTCGCGGGTTCCGTCGGACAGTTCGGCGGTGACGCGGAGCGGGAAGGGGGCGTTGGTCGGTGAGGCGAGGACCTCGGCCGGGGTGACGGCAATGGCGGTAACGCGGAGTCCTGGGGACCCGAACGGTGCGCCGGCGGCGACCCAGCGCTCGAGCAAGGCGGCTTCCGGCGAATCGCGGTGAAATCGCCGGCCGCCCTCGTGGTCCACGCGCCGGGTGGCTTTCTGGAGGAACAGGCTTTCCGCCGGATACGCCAAGTCCACGCGCCGCGCGCCGAGTTCCCGGGTCAGCGCCAGATGATCCTGCGCGGGGTCGTAGCCGAGCAGGCTCAGCCGGAAGCCGCCCTGGCCGGTGGCGGCACCGTGGCACCCGCCCGAATTGCAGCCGGCCTTGGTCAGCACCGGCAGGATGCACGTCGGGAAATCGAGCCGCTCGGCGTGTGCGGTGAGGCTTGCAACCAGTGACAGCAGCAAGGCCGGGGAGCGGGAGGAATTGGGAAAGCAGGAAAGCAGGAAGACGAGTGCTCTCCCGGATTTCATTCCCGCTTTCCTGCCTTCCAGGCTCTTCATTCCTTCTTCAGCGACTCCAGAAACTCCGCGCCCACTTTGCGTGAGTAGGCCGTGCCGTAGCGGTCACCGAAATGCAGCACGCGGGTCCAGCCGTCCCGGGCCTGCCGCTTCAGGTCAGCGCTGTCCCTGATGTAGTCCTTCACCTCGGTCAGGAGGGCGTCCACGCGGGCGTCGTCGTTGGTTGGACGGATGAAGCTGCGGAGCAGGCCCTGAAGCTTGGCGTCCGTGGGCACCGCGCCGGGGAACGGGTCGGCGGATTTGGCTTCGGTCCGGTTCGTCTGCCCGCGAGCCATCATTCCGCCTCGGCCGGCGTTGGCCTGGGCGAGAATCGCTTCGGCCGTGGGCGGCTTGGTGTCGCCGCACAGTTTTGCCAACGCGGCGATGACGGCCGGGGCGTCCGCGATGCCGGGCTGCACGAGCGCGAAGTTGGTCACGACCACGTTGCTGCGCGCGGCGACAATGGTCATGAGGCAGTCCTTGTTCAGCCCGTAGTTGCCCGGGCCTTCCGCGCCATCAAGGGACAGGCCGACCCGCACGCGCAGACGCAGCGACGCGGCCGCCGCCTTAAGCCGTTGTTCGCCCTCGAGGCGGTCCGCCGAGAGAAAGACGATTTCGGTCTTGAGACGGGATTGGTTGCTGACGCCGTAAGTTTCGACTGCACGGAGCAGTGGAACGAGCGAGCGTTCGATCCCGTGGAGGAAGACGAGAGCCGTGGGCGCGCCGGCATTGGCGGCGATGGGATCGCGTTCCTGGCTGGCATTGGCGCCGACGATTTCGAGCACCTTGAAGCCGGTGGTTTTTTCCCCTGGCTGCGGTCCCGAGAAGACGGGATCAGCCGCGAACAGCCGGCCACCTGACAGAGCCAGGAGCAGCGACGCCACCAACCGACCAATGAAAGCGGACAAGGGCATGACGGAAGGAACGTAGCTGCGCCAAGGCCGCCTTGGAAAGTGCAAGCATCGGTGCGGGCGCAGGCCGGGACGGAACTCAACCCGCCCAAGCGCGATCTCCATTCGCAGCTCGCGACGGGGTTGGCGCAGCGGTGAAGTGGTCGTGGCGAACCGTGGGAGCGGCCCGGTAGCGGCCGGTCACTTGCCGGCGAGTTTGGGCACGGCAACCGGTTCGACGCGCAGGCGCCAGTCGGCGAAGGCGGGCGCCAGCTTCAGCGTGATTGCGGTGGCGAAGTCGAAGCCGCAGGCCTGTCCGTAAACACTGTCCGGCGTCACGTTCAGCGTCCAGACCGCGCCCTCGGCCAGGGGCCGTTCCACGGCGGTCTCCAGTTTTCCGGCGAGCGCGGCGACTTCCGCGACCTGATTGGCCACGGTGGCATTCTCCTGCCAGTGCCGGAACGCGCCGCTGCTTGCCGCGAGACGCCGCATCATCGGATTGGGCACGCCGGAGTGCTGATGGGCACGGATCACCCCGTGGACCTGCGCGCCCGCGCCACCGGCCTGACGCAGCACATAAGCTACGGCCGGCTGGCCATAAACGAAGGCGCGGTCAGGATTGTGGGCGAAGGCCGGTTCGTCGCGGAACACCGTGAAATCATTCCACATGAAACCGATGACGGTGGGCAGGGTGGGAGCCTCGGGGATGAAGTCCCGGAACTGTTCCTTCGCCACGGCGGCCGAGTCACGGTCGGCACCCAGCCACTGGGGATGTTCCCGGACGAACGTCGCCTGGCGCAGCGAACCCAGCAGGTGATAGGCGTGGGTGCCCGGACTGTTCAGAAGCGGCGCCGGGTTGAAGCCCGGTTCCATGCCGCCATGGCAGAGTTGGAGAAAGTTGGTGCCGCTGCCGAGGTAAAGGGCGCAGGGAAAAAAGTCATAGGCCCGGAGAATCTTGGCAGCGTCGAAGGCGCGTCCGTATTTGCCGCGTCCCTCCGCGAGAAACCCGTAGCGGGCGATGAGGCTGAGATCCTCATGGTTGCCGCGCACGAGGTGAACCCGGTCGGGATTTGCCAGGCGGAGTCGCAGCAGTGTGTAGAGCACTTCGGTGCCGAACATTCCGCGGTCCGTGTAATCGCCGAGGAAGATGACGTGGAGATCGGGATCGCGAACCGTGAAGCCGTTGAGAACTCCGTCTTGGTTCAGACGCCCGAGCACCGCGAGCAACGAGTGGATGTCGCCGTGGAGATCGCCTTGGAGATGGACCTTCGCCGTGGGTGGCAGCACCAGTTTTTCAACGAAGGGCTCGAAGGGAATCTCCGCGGGCGCGAACCAGTTCTTGGCGACATTGAGGAAGGCACCCGTCCGGGGAGCGTTGCCGACCCAGTTGGTCTTGGCGGCCAGCGGGCCGTTGGTGGCTTGAGCGAAAAACGCATCGAGCCGGAGGCCCAACTCATCGAACGACTCCAATGGCAGCAGTGCCTTCGGGGGCAGCCGGCCGCCGAGCGAGCGGTTGGTCGGCAGCTTGGCGCACGCGGCCGTCCATTGGGCGAAGGTCGGCTCGGCCCCCCGGGAATGGACGGTGGCGAACAGGGCCAACAGCAGAGCGGGCCAGCACAAACGGCACAGGCAGGTGGGCAACGCGGGCACGGCAAGGAAATGGCACAAGGCACCGCCCTTGGCCAGTCTGGCGGGCGAATTCGGCAAATCCCGATTGGCTCCCCGATGGCAAAGTGCGATTCCAAGGGCGGTGCGCCCATCGGGAAGACAGGAAAGCGGGGACGGAGAATTCGTTCCTGTGGTCTCGCGTTCCAGATTCCGTTTAGGCGGCCCTTGGGAGCCCGTGATGTGGCAGGCGCGGATGCTGGTGGGTGTATTGCTCGGTTTGTTCCTGTGGCCACTGTGCCTGAGGGCGGAACAAGTCGGTCCGGTTATTCCGGTCTCGGCGGTGCTGCGGGCCGGCAATCCGCCGGGAGCGCCTGACCCGGAGCTCGACGATCGCGAATGGACTCCGGTTACAGCGGACCGCAGCTGGCACTCCCAGGCTTCCGGCATGCGGTGGCGGGTCGGGGACGACGCCTGGTATCGGCTGCGACTGGTCGTTTCGGAGGATTTCACTGAACACTCCTGGACCCTCTCGGCAGGCTTCGTGGGCAACATCAGCGAACTCTGGCTGAACGGCCGGCGGTTGGGCGGGATTGGCTCGTTCACGGTGCACGAAGTGACCGGGCAACGGACCATGCATGCGTTGCCCGTGCCGCCGGGGTGGCTGCGGGCGGGCACGAACCTGTTTGCCTTGCGGGTGCGCAACATTGTGGGCCAGGGCGGAATGTTTGGAGGACCGGTGGGTTTGTTTGAGACCGGGGCGTTCCTGCCCGTGATCAAACGGTTGGAGTTGCAGCGGGAAACCACCCGCGTCGCCCTCGCCGCCCTGTGTTTCGGCTGGGCACTGGTGCCCTTGGGATTTCGGCTGGTCGGTGACCGCTCCGGCAATTTTGCCGGTGCGGGGCTGCCGGCCTTGCTGTTGGGAATCGGGGTGGCGTTGCACACCCAGTGGGCGGCTTCCCTCCCGCTCGGGCCGGCTCGTCCCCTGTTGGCGGCCGTGGGGTGGCTGATTTCGGGATTCACCGGTCCGGCCATTTTCGCATTTGCCCGGCGCCTGGGACCGCGGTCGCGGGTCTTGGATGCGTGTGTGGGAATCGGCGCGGCGATCTATTTCGGCGCCAGCCTGGCGGTGGCAAAGGACCTGCCCCGGGTCATGGAGATTTACGCCGGCTACGTGGTTGTTGTGCAGGCAGCCATCACGATTCAATGCATCCGGGCTCGATCGTCCAACCGGCTGCTCGCCGGGGCGACGCTCGTTGGCAACACCGCGCTGACCCTGGGTGGGCTGGGCCTCGCCGTGCTGGGAGTGTGGCCGCTGGCACCGTTTGCCGCCCAGTGGTGGGACTACACGGATCTGGGCATCCTGGTGTTCCTCGCGGTGCTGGGCGGGACGCTGCTGCGCGGTCATGTGCTCGCCCGCCGACAGGAAGCCGAACTCGGTGGCCGGCTGCTCGCGGCGCATGCAGAGGAACGGGGACAACTTGGACGGCAGGTCCATGACTCCGTGCTGCAGGATGTGCAGTATCTGAAACTGCGGTCTCAAATCGCAGCCGACGACGCCACTTCCCCTACCGTTCGGGCCACCCTCGCCACCGTGGCCGACGGGCTCGGCGGCGTGGCTCGTGAACTGCGTGAACTGTCGGCGGACCTGCAGCCATTGGCCCGGAGTTCCGACGGCTTGGCAACGGCACTGGATCAGTTGGCGGTCCGGTTGGAGCGGCGCCACGGGATTCCGGTCCGCACCTCGGTGACTCTGCCAGAAAGCCTTCCCGCGGCAGTCCAGGAAGCGCTTTACCGCGTCGCCCGCGAAGCAGCGGGCAATGCCTGCCGCCATTCCGGGGCGCCGGAAGTGACGGTGACCGTGGTGGGCACCGATGTTTCCGTGGTGCTCACGGTGACGGACACGGGTCGGGGTTTTGTGCCATCAGAGGTGCCGGCCGGCCGGTTGGGACTGGGCTTCCTCCGGGATCACACGGCATGGGTCGGTGGGAATCTGGAATTGAGCTCGGTGCCCGGAACCGGCACCACGGTGCGCGTGACCGTCAACCGGCCCTTCCTCCGCCCATGAGCGCGGCCAAGATTACCGTGCTGCTCGCCGACGACCACCCGATGTTTCGGGAGGGAGTCAGGGGACTGCTGCTGCGGGATGGCCGGTTTGAGGTGGTGGCGGAGGCTGCCGACGGCACCCGGGCCTGTGCACTCCTGCGGGAAAAGCAGCCGGATCTGGCGGTGCTGGATCATTCGATGCCGCACGTATCAGGGCTTGAAGCCGTCCGCAGCGCGCGGTCCGAACTGTGCGGCACGCGCTTCGTGATTCTCAGCTCGTTCGGCAGTCCGCTGCTGATCGCCGAGGCGCTTCGGGCCGGGGCTGACGGTTACTTGCTGAAGGAAGAATCACCGCGGGTGTTGGCCGACGGTCTGGCCCGCGTCGCAGCCGGCGAATGCGTGATCAGTGGATCCGTAGATCCCGTTGCCCTGGGAGAAGCGCGGAATTCGCTTGGCGTGACGCAGCGGGAGCGCGAAGTGCTGGCGGGGGTGGTGGCGGGAAAATCCGCCGCGGAGTTGGCCGAATCGCTCGGGCTGAGTCCGCGCACTGTGGAAACTTACCGCAACCAGTTGGTGGCCAAATTCGGGGCTCGGAACTCCGTGGACTTGGTGAGGCGTGCAGTGGAGGCGGGTTTCATCGCACCTCGCTGAGTCGCCGTCTCCGTAAGTTTACGGAGACGATTCCCCGCGAGAACGGCGTGCCAACCGCTCATTGTCATCCGCAATGAATGCAAAACCTTGTTCAAACCGCCGGCTCGGAACCGGCCCTCTCGCCACCGTTCTCGCCACCGCTGTGGCGCTGACCTCAAACGCGCACGCCGCTTCGTTTGATTTCTCCGGCCTGTTGCAGGCGGACAATCTGACGGGAATACCCTGGGTCAATGTCTCCAATCCCCCAACGCCCGAGGGACAAAGTCTCATGTGGGGCAGCATCGAAACCGGAAGCGCAACCGGCACTTCGCAGTCGGGATTCAGTTATCTGGAGGGCAAGGATCCGGCCCTGCTGACGTTTACTTTCGGCGACTTGGAGCTGAATACATTTCAGTCTCCCTTGGTTGGTGCGATGGGGTTTGAGCGTTACACGGACAACGACGGCAGTTCGGTGCCCTTCAGCATCAGTTACGACGGCGTCGTGATCGCTCAGGGAACCTCTCAATACCTTTACACCGAGGTGGACCACATCAGCGATCTGACGGCGATCGGCAGCGGGCGGGTAAGTCTGCACACGCCGGGCAGTGACCCGGCGTTTTACAATGAGGTATTTGCCATTACCGGCGGATCCCGACAGCTCGATGTCACGTTGACCAGCTTCTTCCCGGTCAACGACGCCGGCCTCTTTGCCACCACGGGGAGCATCTCGGCCACGCCGGTTCCGGAACCGGAGGAAAATGCGGCCGTGGCAGCTGCCGGTCTGATTGGCTGGGCCGTGTGGCGTCGCCGTCAGCGCGGCTAGACGGGGGGAGCGGGTCCGCTGGCAGGCCCGCTCAAGCCGCGCGTCGCCAAGTCCAGACGAGCCTCCGCCGGGTGACCGGGGTGATTTTGAACCGTTCACCCGGCGGCAGGCCTTCGACCCAGAAGATCTCGTGCGCCGCGGTCGTGGCGAGCACGAGTTCCCGACGACCGGCGGCCGGCACCTTGCGATTCACCAGCAGGTCCTGAACTTTCGCGGGTTTCTCCAAACCCAGCGGCTGAAAACGGTCACCCGGCCGCCAGTGGCGCAGCCGAATTCGGCTTCCGACGCGCGCCGCGTCGAACAGTTCGCGGCCGAGAACCTTGACCTTGCGGGGAACAAGTCCGGAATCGTCCGCCTTGGCCCAGGCAATTTCGACCCCGTCAAACGTCACGCTGCCGGTTCGTCCCCGCAGCGAAGCCGAAGTCTCGTGAGGCGAAAACTCAAGGGCCTCCGCTTCGTCCCGTAGCACCTTGCCCTCCGGTGTCCGGCGCAGGGTAGTGGTCCGGCGGGCGGAAACCCGGGTGCTGTTCAGTCTCAGCCGTTCAACCAGCTCAAAGTCCGCGTCCCCGCCGAGTTCCCAAAGTTGCTCCCGGAGGATCGCCCGCTGAAGCGCCACATGAAGCAGTTCGAAGCGCTTGCGACGTTGGGCCAGTCGCCAACGACGGGCTTCCGCCTGCACGAAGTCCGCCTCAGCGCCGACGAGTTCACCGGTGCGCAGCAGCAAGTCGCCGATCGCCGGGGAATACTCACGGCGGAGCAGGGGAAGCAGTTCATGACGCACCCGGTTGCGGGGAATGTTCCGGTCGGAATTGGACGCATCCTCGCGGTGTTCGAGTCCCTCGGCCGCCGCGAATTCGCGCAGCTGTGTGGCCGGAATGTCCAACAGCGGACGCGCCAGACTGATGCGGGCATCCGCCGGCGACGGTGAGAGCGGCCGCATGCCACCCAGGCCCGCCCCGCCGCTGCCCCGCAGGAGGCGCAGGAGGAAAAGTTCGGCCTGATCGCCAGCGTGGTGGGCCAGGGCCACTCGCCGGGCCCCGTGTGCAAGGGCTGCCCGGGCCAGAAACGCATGGCGCAGCCGGCGTGCCGTCATCTCGAGCGAGTCTCGCGAAACCGCTAGATTGTCGCGCACGGGCAGACGCTCGGACACGAATGGCAGCTCCGCTTCGTGGGCGAGCCCGGCGACGAATTGACAGTCATCCTCCGCCTCTGCTCGCAAGCCATGGTGGGCGTGGGCCACCACCAGGGCCACGCCGGCCCCGGGACTCAGATGGCGCAGCAGCGCCAGCAGGACCACGGAATCCAGGCCGCCGGACACCGCCACGACCAGCGGCCCCGACTCCGGCCAGAGCCGGTGCCGGTCAAAGCTGCCGCGGACGTGTTCGACGAGCGGATGCACGTGAGGCGACGCTACGGCGAAGGACTCCGGCAGGCGACCCGGATTCTCGGGGTTTGGATACGCAGCTGGGTCAATACCGGATTGTGGGTGTGGGCAGGAGTGTCCCACGTCAAAGCCTTTGCAGGCTTGCGGCAGCCCGAAGAGTTCCGCACAACGACGCCACACGCTTTGACGCCATGAACCCAGTTACCGTCGCCGAGATTGCCGCCGCCATCCGCAACGTGCCGGATTTCCCGAAACCGGGCATTCAGTTCAAGGACATCACGCCTGTCCTGGCCGACGGGCGGCTGTTCGACGGCGCGATGGACCTGCTCATCGAGCCCTATCGGAATGCCCGCGTGGACAAGGTGGTTGGCATTGATGCCCGTGGCTTCATCTTCGGCGCCGTCGCGGCGATCAAACTCGGCGCGGGTTTCGTGCCGGTGCGGAAAAAAGGCAAACTGCCGTGGAACACCCACGAACAGAGCTACGACCTTGAATACGGCTCCGCGACCGTCGCCGTGCATGTGGACGCCGTGAAGCCAGGTGAGCGGGTCCTGCTGGTGGATGACCTGCTGGCCACCGGTGGCACCGCGGCGGCGGCCATGCGCCTATTGGAGAAACTGGGCGCGCAGGTGGTTGGTTTTGACTTTCTCATTGAGCTGAAGTTCCTCGACGGCCGGAGGCACCTGCCGGGTCATCCGGTGCGAGCCCTGATCGGATATTGAGGGAGGTGGAGTGCCTCCCGGATGGCCGCTCCGAGAATGGGTGACTTGCGGAGGCACGCCCGGGAATTGCATGCTGGGCGCATGAACTCCCGCCGTCAGTTTCTTGGCCGCCTTGCCGTCGCTTCCGCCGCCGCCGGTCTGTCCTCCGTGCGAACCCCGGCCGCACCGGCGCGGGCGGGCGCCGAGGAATTGCTGGTGATGACCTACAATCTCCGCTTCGCCAGCAACCAGAAGCCGAACGCGTGGCCGGACCGGCGCCCGATCGTGAAGGCGCTGCTCGACGACTACGCGCCGGATGTCATGGGCACCCAAGAGGGTGTCTATCATCAGCTGAGGGAGATCGCGGCCGACCAGCCGGCCTACGACTGGATCGGCACCGGCCGCGACGGCGGCAGCCGGGGTGAATTCATGGCGATCTTCTACCGCAAGGAACGGTTTGAGCCGCTGGAGTTCGACCACTTCTGGCTGAGCGACACCCCCAACGTCATTGGCTCGGCCACCTGGGGGCACTCCAACCGCCGCATGGTCACCTGGGTCCGCTTCCGCGACCGTGTCACGCAGCGTCAATTCCACTTCTGGAATACGCACCTTGACCACGCCGTCCAGCCGGCCCGGGAAAAGGGCGCGGCACTGATCCGGGAGCGCCTGGCCAAGACCGACGTCGCCCAGCCGCTGTTCCTGGTGGGCGACTTCAACGCCTACGCCCGCGACAATCCCGCCTATGACCTCCTGGTCACGGAAGACGGCCTGACGGACACCTGGTATGCCGCCGCCGAACGTCGCAACGAGGACGCCAATTCCTTCAACAACTTCGGTCCGCTTCGCCGCGAGGGACAACGCATTGACTGGATCCTCGCCCGCGGTCCGGTCAGCACCCGCGCCACGGAGGTCGTGCTGTTCAAGCAGGGTGACCAATGGCCGAGCGACCATTTCCCGGTCGGGGCCTGGGTCACGCTCAAATAGCCCGCGATTCGAGTGATCGATCGCCCGCGAGGTGACGCGCCTGGCGCTTGGGCAGTCGGTTCGCGGTGGAGCCCGGGGAAACGGGCGCGGCGGATTCGCGGAGCCAAGCCGGGATATCGCTTCGGCCGCCGAGGCGATAGTCGGCTCCGAGCGCGGCCCGCACCGGTTCGGCGGAATTTCCGTGTGCCGTGGTGAGGAACTCCCGCAGCAGTTCAAACTGACGAACAAGGGCGATGCCACTCGTCTTGACGCCTCGTCCGTGCAGCCAGTCGCTGAAGGCGAGAAGGCTCTGGAAAGGTGAGCGTGGGTTTCCGGATTCCGGTTCGGTCCACAGCAGGGGCAGCGAATTGGGGAAATTGCCGCTGTTGCCGTAGAGATCCCAGAAACTCGCCAGCCGGCGCACGCGGGCGAGGCTGGCGAAATCGAGGTGACCGGTCTTGAGGACCTCGTAGGGCGGCAGCGGCGAATAGGTCATGCTCCACGCTGCATCGTGGCGGACGATGGGTGTGCCGCGGAGACGCTTGAGGATGCCCACCTGGATCTCCTGCGGTCCAAGTGCCAACAGTCGGTCAAAGCCGGCTCCGAAACTCGCCAGTGTTTCGCCCGGCAGGCCCGCGATGAGGTCCGCGTGGATGTGCACGCCGCTGTGGGCGCGCAGCCAGCGGAAGTTCTCCTCCATCTTGGCCTGGTTCTGTCGCCGGCTGATGAGCTGTTCGACCTCCGGGTTCAGCGTCTGCACGCCGACCTCGAACTGGAGCGTTCCGGCAGGAAATCGGGCGATCAGGTCCCGCAGCCCTTCGGGAAGGCGGTCCGGCACCATCTCAAAGTGGATGAACAGGCCCGGGCGCAGGCGTTCGAGGAAGAATCGCAGGATCGCAGTGCTCGTGGGCAGATGCAGATTGAAGGTCCGGTCCACGAACTTGAACTGGTTCACGCCCCGGTCGAGCAGGCGTTGCATCGCGCCGAGAAACCGGTCCAGCGGGAACTGGCGCACCGGGATGTCGAGCGAGGACAGGCAGAATTCGCAGGTGAAGGGACAGCCTCGCGAGGCTTCGACGTAGATCACTCGGTGGGCGACGTCCCGGGCGTCGTAGAGATCGTAGGGAAGTTCCAGCCGGTTGAGGTCCGGCGTTTCCGCCGCGATGAGCTTTGGTGGCGAGTCCTTCGGGGCATCATCCAGCAACAGGCCGCACAGTTCCGCGAACTTGAGGTCAGCCTCGCCGGTGATGACGTGGTCCGCCAACGCGACGATCTCCTGCCCCTCCGTCTCATGGCTCACCTCGGGGCCGCCCAGAACGACGACGAGGTCCGGGCGCACCCGTTTCAGGATGGCGATGACCTCGGTGGTGGGGTGGGCGTTCCAGATGTAAACGCCGAGGCCGACGATCCGCGGTTCCCGGGCGAGGATGGCCTCGGCGATCTCCACGGGCTTCTGGTTGATGTCGAATTCCGCGATCGCCGCGCGTGGCTGCAGCGGGCCGAGATTGGCGAACAGGCAGCGCAGGCCGAACGCCGTGTGGATGAACTTGGCGTTGAGCGTGGCGAGCACGATGTCTGACATGACAACGCCGACGAGCTTACCGGAGCGCGCGCGGACCGCCAGACGCCGTTCCAGAATTGCGGCACACCGCAGCGCATCCTTTTCAAGCCTCGTTCGCCGGCGCAGGCTCCGGCATGAAGTTCCCCGGCCCATGTTTGCCCGTTCTTCTGGGCGTCACGCTGTCGCTATCGGCCCAGACGCCCCATCCCGGCACGCGACCGCTCACCGGCACCAACGACTTCGCGGCCGACATGGTGCGCGGGATTGACCTTTACCTTGACCGGCATGCGGAACAGCTCCGCTCCCAGCGGAAACGGCACTGGTATGGCAATCCGGACAACCCACTGGACGCCCTTGCGCGAGCGAACGCAGTAAACCGTCCCAAGCTCGCGAGACTGCTCGGCGTCGTAGATTCACGCGAACCGGCGGCGATGCGTGTGGTCACGCCCGTGGGCACCAACGGGGCCGCCATTGCCGGCCCGCTGGCGACCGGGTCCGGCTACCGCGTCTTCGCCGTCGAGTGGGACGTCTTCCGCGGCGTGAAGGGCGAAGGCCTGCTCCTTGTGCCCGATGGCACAGCCCAGGCTGATGTCATCGCCGTGCCTGACTGCGACTGGACGCCCGAGCAGGCGATCGGATTGACGCCCGGTGTGCCCGTTGCCCAACAATTTCCCCGGCATTTCGCCGAAGCCGGTTGCCGCGTGCTGGTGCCTGCGCTGATCGACCGTGGCAGCGAGTTCGCCGGCAACCCGGGTGTGCGATCCGTGAAGCACAGTCAGCGGGAAACGCTTTGGCGCGCCGGCTATGAGGTGGGCCGGCATCCACTGGGGTATGAAATCCAGAAGGTGCTGGCGGCCGCGGACTGGATGGTGCCCGCCAATTCAGTTGGCCGAGGCCCGGACTTGGCCCAAATCCGGCATCGGCTCGGCGTCGTCGGCTACGGCGAGGGCGGCCTGCTGGCGCTGTATGCGGCCGCGCTGGATGAACGCTTCGATGTGACCGTGGTCAGCGGCGCGTTCGGGCTCGGTGAGCGCAATCCGGAACTGCCGATCTACCGCAACGTCTGGTCGCTGCTGGAACGTTTTGGCGACGCTGAAATCGCGCGGCTGATTGCCCCGCGGACGCTTATCGTTGAAATCGGCGCGTATCCGGTCCTTGCGCACACAGACCAGCATGGCGGTGCCCCGGGAAAGCTCTGGCGGCCGGCCGAGGCGGAGGTGATCGCGGCCATCGAACGAGCCCGCGAACCGCTTCCCGCCGAAGCCAAGCCCAACCTCGCCTACCTCAAGGCCGGTCCCGAAGCGGTGATCAGCCAGCCCACCGCAATGGTGGCTCTCAAGGTCCTCCACGGTGGGAATCGCGGGGTTCCGATGGCGGGTCCCCAACCCGCCGGTGTCTTTCAGCCCGATACCTACGCCCGCTCCAGGCGCCAATACCTCCAGATCCTCGAAGACACCCAAAACCTGATGCGCGAGAGCGAATACGTGCGCCGCGAGTTGTGGAGACGCGCCGATGTGTCCAGCCTAGCGAAGTTCACCAATTCCGCCGCCGCGTTCCGGGAGCAGTTCCGCGATGAGGTCGTGGGCGTGATTCCGCCCGCGTCGCTCCCGGTGAATCCCCGCACCCGGCTGCTTTTCGAGACGAATGGCGTTCGTGGCTACGAGGTCGTGCTCGACGTGCATCCGGACGTCTTTTCATTCGGCATCCTGTGCGTGCCCGTCAGCGTGAAGTCCGGCGAACGCCGCCCGGTGGTCGTGTGCCAGCATGGGCTCGAAGGGCGCCCACGGGATATTTCCGACCCGGCGGTGAACAGCCACTTTTACCATCAATACGGTCTGAAACTTGCCGAGCAGGGCTACGTTACGTTCGCCCCGCAGAACCCCTACATTGGCGGCACGACGTTTCGTCAGGTGCTCCGCAAGGCCCAGCCGCTGGGGCTGACGCTCTGGTCCTTCATCGTGCGGCAGCACGAGGTCATCACCGGCTGGCTGGCTGCGCAGGACTTCGTGGACCCGGCCCGCATCGCCTTTTACGGCCTGAGCTACGGCGGCAAGACGGCCATGCGCGTGCCCGTGCTTGTGGACCGCTACTGCCTGAGCATCTGTTCCGCCGACTACAACGAGTGGATTTGGAAAAACGTGTCAGCGCGTTCGCCCTACAGCTACCTGTGGACCAGCGAATACGACATGCCGGAGTGGAACCTCGCGAACCAGTTCAACTACGCGGAACTCTCGTGGCTGATCCTGCCGCGCCCCTTCATGGTGGAACGGGGGCACGACGATGGCGTCGCTCCCGACGAATGGGTCGCCTACGAATACGCCAAGACCCGACGGCAATACGTGAAGCTGGGACTTGGTGACCGCACTGAAATCGAGTTCTTCGACGGTCCCCACTCCATCAACGGGAAGGGAACCTTCGAATTCCTGCACCGGCACCTGAACTGGCCGGGACGACCTTGAGAAGTTCCTTCCCAATTCGGCGAACCAACATTGATGTTTCCCGGAAATTTCCTGAACAGGGTGCGCCACTGACGTTCTGATAAGTGATGTCCGAACTCTCTTTCGCGAAGAACGAATCCCCGGTTCGCAGAGGGCGGTGGTGGGAACGATTGCTCCTGGTCGCCGTTTTTGTGGCCTGCCTGAGGCTGTTGCCTCCGTTGTGGTGTGGCCGGAATGCCGGCGATTGGTGGCGCGGCGAGTCATCCCGGCAAGTGGCCTTGGCCTACGGGGTGGCCCGATGGACTGCGGGTCCGCTGGGGCCTGGGGAGTTCAAGACCGGCGTAGGCACATTCGACGGCGAATGGCTGTTTGGGACGTATCAGATGGCCATTCTCGGTCATGCCCAGATTGGCCGTCAGCACCCGGAGCTCCTTGAACGATGCCTTCGCCGGATGGAAGAGGCCGAAGACCGGTTGTTGGGAGAAAACGTCCGTGCCTTCGACCGCCGCGAGTGGAAGGAAGATCCCTTGGCGGGACTGAATGGGCCCAACGGGCATGCCGGCTACCTCGGCTACTTCAATGTTGCGCTGGGTGTTCATCGCCGACTCGACGCGGGGTTCAAGCACCGGGACCTGAACGACCGGATCACCGCCACGCTGGCGAAAAACCTGGCAGCCTCGCCGATCTCGCTGATCGAGACTTACCCGGGGCAAACCTTTCCGGTGGACAACTGCGCGGTGGCCGTCTCGTTGCGACTGCACGACTTGGCCGACCGGACCAATCGTTACGAAGCCGTTTACCGGCGCTGGCTGGGGTGATGCGCGAGCGATATGTCGACCCGAAATCAGGCCTGCTATTTCAGGCGGTGGACGGGCACAGCGGCCGCCCTCTCGACGCTCCCCGTGGTTCCGGAACCCTGCTGGGCGCCTACTTCCTGGGCTTGGCAGGCCATCCGTTCGCGCGAGAGCTTTACCTCGCGGCGCGCCGGGAACTCTGGGCGCCGTTCATGGGTTTTGGGGCCACCTTGGAATACCCTGCCGAGCATGCCGGCGGCCGGGGCGACATCGACTCGGGCCCGCTAGTCCTAGGGCGCAGCGTTTCCGCGACCGGCCTGATGTTGGGCTGTGCGCGCCAGCAGGGCGACGAGGCTGTTTTTGGCGAGATTTACCGCTCCGTGCATCTGTTTGGCGCTCCGACACGCCAGTCAGGCAGGGTTACCTTTGCGCTCGGGGGACCGCTGGGCGACGCGATGATGCTGGCGCTGCTGACCGCCCAACCGGAGGTTGCACCATGAAACGTTGGCTTCGACCGAGCCTGCCAGTGCAGGCGGCCATCCTGATCGTTGCAGAGGAAGTGCTGCGGCACCTGACCGCCGGGTCGAGTGTCATCGCGTCGATTCTGAGCTCCACCACCGCGGTGTTCGGATGGGAATTTGTCGTGGCTCTGCTGTTTGTCCTCTGCCGGCTCATTGTTCTTTGGCTGCTCCCGGCGGTGCTGGCTGTGTGGCTATTCCGCCGGCTCTGGCGCGCGATGTCGCCCGGGAAGGATAGCGGCCCGATGGCTCGAGGTGACTAGCAGCCCGTTCAAGAACTCCCGCGTTTGTAGCAGCCGACGTTAGAGGCTCCGTTCTTCGCGGAAAAATGAGACTCGTCACCGGGAGGGCGTGATGGTCGACAAGTGGATTCAAATCGGCCCACAACTCGGCGAAGTGCATCGCCAATTGCCGGGACTCGTGTTCCAGCAGGCGACGGGCATCGGCGGGTCGAAATTCGGCGCGGGCGCGGGCGGACAGGCGGCGGGAAATGCGTGTGAGGGTCAGTTCGACTCCCTCGGGGGTCCCATAACTGCGCAGCCAGCGCTCGGATTGCATCCGGGCCAGCACCGTCTGCACCGCGGCGGGCAGTTGCCCGGAATGGGCGTGGAGTCCGGCCTCGACCCGGGCAACGAAACCGTCCAGCGGTTCACCGGCAAGCTGGTCGAAGTCGCGGGTCAGAAAGTGATCCCACGCCACGTCTAGCACGATCCCGGCAAAGCGTCGCAGGCCGGCCGGCATACGGTCGCGGGCGGCCAACACCGCCGGATGCCGGTCGGTGGTCTCGTCGATGCGGCGGTGAAGCTCGATGCCCAGCCTGACTCTCAGATCGGCGACCGCGGCCAACTCTGGGCGCGACAGCACATCCGGCAGCCAATTGCCCAGGCGAACGCGGTCGTCGTCGGGCGACAGGACAAAGTGGGCGAGCCAGTTCACCGGGAGACAGGACCAAAGTCCGAGGTCGAATGTCCAACTTCGAGGCATCCAACTGGGCGGTCCGTCCGGACATTCGGCTGACGGTCTGGCTGGAACAATGAGCCATGCATCACCGCGTCCCATTTTGGGAGCCATCGAGCGGCAACCCGATCCAGGGCTGCCAAGGGGGAGCTTTTGCCCAATCGGGAGTGGCGCCTAGCCAGTTGGGGGCTACTCTTCCCATTGCCTCACCGTTCACCAAGGAACTGATATGAAATCGTTACTGGCCACATTGGCGACGTTGTTGTCCGCCCTGGGCCTCGGCTTCGGGCTGAAGGCGCAGGAAACCGGAGTCGACCCGGCCGGTCCGGGGTTCACGCTGACCATCACCCGCCCCGCGGATGGGGAATCGTTCGCTTTGGGAGCCGAAATTCCCCTCCGCGCCACCGCGGTGGATACCGGCGGTGCCATTACCCGGCTGGAGTTCCTCGCCGATGGCAAGGTAATCGGCGTCTCCGAGATCTTCACCTTGGTGCCGATCCCGCCCGGGACTCCCGTGGAGCATGATTGGACGTGGAATGATGCCTCGTTCGGTCGGCACGAGTTGCGGGTCCGGGCCCGGAGATCATTGGATGAAATTGTGACGTCCGCACCGGTCTTCATTCAGGTGGGGCAGGTGAAGCCGGTCGCCCAGCTCACGGTCACCCGGCCCGCCAACGGTGAGCGGCTTCGCGTGGGGCAACCGGCGGAACTGAGGGCGGAGGCAACCGATCCGCGTGGGTTGATCGAGACGGTTGAATTCTTCGTCAACGGGACAAAGGTGGGCACGTCGGTGGTGCAGTTCTGCCCTCCCTGTGAAAAGGAGCCCTGCCCGCTGTTGCCCTGCGCTTTACCGGCACCCGGCACGACGCTGACCCACCGCGTGCAGTGGGTTCCCGCGAAGACGGGTGAGGCGGTGATCGAGGCCCGGGCCACGCTGGCCGACGGAATCTCGCTGAAATCGGAGCCGGTCAGGGCGTTGGTGCAGGCGCCTCTGCCCACGGTTACCGTGAAGACTGGTCAGGCGTATGCCCTCGAGGGTGACCTGATGAACCGGGGTGAAATCGTAGTGGAACGCTCCGGCGACCTCAGCCGCGACCTCACCGTGTTCTTCGAAATCAGCGGGCAAGCCCGACGCGGGGCGGACTATCGACTGGTCGTGAATCCGTGCGACGACTGTGATCGGCCCGAGGTCGAACTCACGGGTGATTCCCTGACCTTTCCGGCCGGCGAAGCTAGGATTGTCCTTGGCGTGTTCGCCGCCTGGGATGGACTCCTGACGGTGGTGGAGTCGCCCTCGGAATCGTTGCGGTTCGAGGTTTACACGCCGCCCATTCCGGCGGTAGTCGGAGCCGAACCACCCTATCTGGCAGGCGATCCCAGCGTCGCGGACCTGCTGGTGGTGGATCGCCGGTCACCTGAGATGGCGGAGGTGATGCTTGTGAGCCCCGAACCTCGCACGGAACTGGCGCTGGGAGCCGCGCACACACTGCGGGCTTTGGCGGTTGATCCCGCCGGCTCCATCCGACGCGTCGAGTTCTTGGCCGGCGATGTCGTGATCGGCGTGTCCAGAATCCTCACCCGCGACGCCGATATACCCGGTCGCCTGCGGGTGCACGAACTGGCCTGGAAACCGTCGGCTGAGTTTGGTCCTGGTGAACAGCGGCTGCACGCGCGGGCGACGGATGCCGCCGGAAAGGCGTTGGAGTCCGGGCCAGTGCCGGTCCAGTTGATCGTCCCGGATTCCGACCTTCCCCTGCTTTCCATCGTGCCGGGCAAGTCTCCGGCCTACGAAACGGGTGACCTGAAAAGCCGGACCGGCAGTGTGATTGTGCGGCGAACCGGCGGTGCGGTTCCGGGCAAAGCGTTGGATTTCTGGCTGCTCGTGACCGGTTCGGCGACCGGTGGGCTTGATTATCGCTGGAGTTTCGAAGGATTCGACAGCGTGGTCACTCCCCAGGTGGAGGGCGTGTTCCTGCCCGTAGCGATGCCGGCAGGCGCTGCGGAACTCGAACTGCCGCTGGAAGCGTTGGCGGACGAGCTTTCGGAAGGTGCGGAAACAGTGGTGGTGCGGTTGATCGAATCGCCCCTCCAAACCGCCATTGGCGGACTGCTGCCGGTGCCGCCGGCGTATCGAATCGGCGAGCCGGCCACAGCAACCCTGGAGATTTGGGACAAGCCATTGGAACCGCCGGTCGTGACTCTGACGGTTGAAGGGAGGGAGTTTCCGGCAGGGGCGACGGTCAAGATGTCCGCCTCGGCGACAGTTCCCGGATTGGGCATCGTTGGGATCGTCTTTCTGGCCGACGGTCAAGTTATCGGGCAGGTGCCCTATTGTTGCGACACCTGCCGCTGCCTGCCGCCGGTCGCAGGAGCGCCATTTGGCGCCACGTTTGCCTGGACAAATCCGCCCTCCGGGGTTCACCGGCTGACCGCGCGGGCACTGGCCGTGGGCAACGCCTCCTGGGATTCGGGACCGGTGACGGTCCGGGTTGGCCAGGTGAATGCAGCCGCGTCGTTGGTCTTCAAGCAGCCGAAGGACCTCGCGGAGATTCCCGAGGGCCGGCCGCTGGAGATCGTGGTCGAAGCCACCGACCCCCGCGGTCTGATCCAGACGCTGACCTTCTTCGCGAACGGTCAGAAACTTGGGACCTCGGAAGTGACGGTGTGCCCGCCGTGCGATGTCCAGCCCTGTCCCGAGTGCCTGCCGCCACCGCTCGGCGCCACGCTCACGCACCGGTTCGTGTGGGAACGCCCGGTCGTCGGCAAATACGCGCTCGAAGCCCAGGCCGTTCTGGCCAGCGGCGCACCCCTCGACTCCAGCATCCGTGTGAGCATCACGCCCGCGGTGGAGGTGCCGACGGTGGCGGTGAACGCCGTGCAGCCCTTCGCGCTGGAGGGCACGCCGCTCAACTACGGCGAGCTGGAGTTCGTCCGCACGGGCGACTTGGGCCGGGAATTGGAAGTGCCGTTCGAGTTGTCCGGCGACGCGCGCCGTGGCAGCGATTTTTGGCTGGAACTCGATCCGTGCGACCTGTGCCTGCGTCCCACCATCGAACTGCGGGGCAACTCGATCCGTTTTGGCTCCGGGCAGGCGACCGTGCGGATCGGCCTGCACGCGATGCGGGAGGATACTTTGGACGCACTGGAGCCTTTGGTGGAACGGGCACGGTTCACGATCCCGGCGCCGATCATCCCCGCGGTAGTCGGGGCGGTGCCACCCTACCAAGTTGGCGAGCCCGGCACCGCCGAGGTTCTGCTTCTGGACCGGGCCAACCCCGACGGCCCCGCGGTGGTGCTCTTCGCGCCCGAGCGCGGGGCGGCGCTGGCCCTCGGCGGCGCGCACCTCCTGCGGGCGGTGGCGGTGGATCCAATGGGCTCGATCCGGCGCGTCGAATTCTTCGCCGGCGAACAGTTGCTAGGGGTCTCGGAAATCCTGACGCGCGAAATGGACATCCCCGGGAAGCTCCGGTTGCACGAATTCCTGTGGAAGCCCGCCGGCGATTTGCCGCCGGGTGAACGCCTGCTCACCGCCCGCGCCAGGACGGCCGGTGGGGTGGAGGTGAAGTCGCCCGCAATGCCGGTGAAGCTGACCGGCGGCACGGAACTGCCGGTGATCTCGATCACGCCCGGGCAGATTCCCGCTTACGAATCCGGAGATCTCAAGAGCCGCCGAGCCAGCTTTCACGTGCTTCGCCGCGGCGGCGACCTGACGCAGGAACTCCACGCTTGGGGGCACGTCACGGGCACAGCGACCTGGGGCCTTGATTACCGCTGGCCGCACCTTTCGGCGGACCCGGCGGGATTGCCGGCGTTCGGCACGTTCATTCCGTTGAGCATTCCGGCCGGAAAAGAAATGGGCGAAGTGTGGCTCGAGGCGCTGCCGGACGATCTGTTTGAGGGCACGGAAACAGTCCGGCTCCGGCTGATTGACCCACCGCTCGCCGCGGCTGGTTTGCTGCCGATTCCGCCGACCTATGTCATTGGCCAGCCCAACGAGGCGGAAGTGACCATCGTGGACCGCAAAGTGGAGCTGCCCAGCATCAGCCTGACGCTGTCGGCGAAGGAAGTGCCCGCGGGCCAGGCGGTGGTGTTCACCGCGACGGCGGCGCATCCGAATTTCGGCGTGGAGGGAATCGAGTTTCTCGTGGACGGGCGATCGGTCGGTCAAGAGCTGCTCTGTCCCTGCCCTGAAGTGTGCGACTGCCCGTCGGCGCCCGTGGGCGTGCCGTTCACCGGCCGCTTTGAATGGAAGGCGACCGGCGTCGGGCCGCACACAATCGTGGCCCGCGCGCTGATCGTGATGAACAACCTTCTCCAGTCCGAGCCGGCCGAGCTGCGCGTGCTGGGCGCGGGCGAGCCGCAACTGACCATCATCGCCCCGACGAACCGCGCCCGGTTCAGCCTTGGGGACACGGTCACAATCCACACGGTCGGCAGCGATCCCGAGGGTCTGATCGGCCAGGTCGAGTTTTTTGCCAACGGCCTGAAGCTGGGCGAGACCTGCACGGCGTGCGTCATTGATGCGCTCCTTCTGCCCGGCGCCCCGCTCGACAACGTCCTCGCGTGGAAGCCCACGGAACCAGGCACCTACATCCTCACCGCCGTGGGCCAAACTGCGCGCGCGGATCGCAAAGTGGCGGCGCCACCGGTTATCGTGACCGTGGGGTTGGCGGACGGCCCGACGCTGGCCATCACTTCGCCGCTCAACGGAGGGACGTTCCGCATGGGCGAAACCGTGATCATCGACACCGTGGGACTGCATCCCACGGGCTGGGTCAACTTGGTCGAGTTCTATGCCAACGGGGACAAGATCGGCGAAAGTTGCCTGGCGTGCGTCATCGCCGGCCTCATCCCGCCCGGCCGCGAATTGCATAACCAAATCGAGTGGAAGCCGGCCAAACCCGGGCCCTACGTGCTGACGGCCGTGGGGCGTTTCACACCCGACAGCCGGGCCACCACGGTGCCGGTGAATGTCCGCGTGCTCGAAGCCTCGCCCGGGACGCTCACCATCAAGTCGCCGGCGGACGGCGCCGGCGTTCCGGCGGACGCGCCACTGGAGGTGATCGTCGGCGGCTCGGGCCGCACCGGCGGCTTCACCGATGTGGCGCTGTTCGTGGACGGCAAACTCGCCGGGGAATCGCATATCCGCTTCATCCGCCCGCCCCGGGCGGACGAGGAGGTGCTCCACACCTTCACCGTGCGGCTGGCGCCCGGGTCGCACCAACTCGTGGCCCAGGACCTTTTCGACCGCACCGTGAAGTCGCCCGCGATTAACGTGCTCGCGAAAGGCACGGCCGCGCGCATCGTCTGGAACTCGCCCGCCCCTGACGCCCGATTCCCGGCAGGCCAACCGGTCACGCTGGAAGTGACCGCCGTCGAGCCCGGCGGGCTCCTGTTCGAGGTCGAGTTCCTTGCAGACGGGCAGGCTATCGGGAAGTCGGTGTTCTCCTGCCCGACGTGCCGGCTGATCCCCGGGGCGGAAATTCCGCACCGTTTCGTCTGGGCCGATCCGCCGCCCGGCCAGCACAAGCTGCTCGCCCGGGCAGTCCGCGCCGACGGCACGTTCGTGGAGTCCGACGACCGCCTCGTGACGATCGAAGACACCGTGCCGCCGCGCGCCTGGGTGCGCCGTGATTTGCCGGAGCGCTACCAAGGCGGGGAGAAATTCCAGGTGCACCTCACCGCGGTGCCGCCCGCGGGGGTGGCCGCATGGGTCGTCGAGGAACGTCCACCATTCGCCCTGCCGACACCGGGAGCGCCGGGCGGCAACCAGCCATTCTGGCAGGTGCTGAACACCAGCCACGCAGGGATCTTCGACCCAGTCACGGGCAAGGTGAAGTTCGGTCCCTTCTTCGACCGCGAGAGTCGCGTGCTGACCTACGAAGTGTTCCCGAATCAGGCGGTCGAGTTGGCCGAGTTCGCGGGGCTGGCTTCGGCGGACGGCGCGTCCACGCCGATCGGCGGTGACCACGTGCTGCGGGGCACGCGGCGCCATCCGGCCGACCGTGCGCCCGCGGACGATGCGATCAGCGCCGATGAACTGACCGCCTACGCCGCCGCGTGGAAGCGCGAGCAGCCTTGGCCGATCGCGCCGAATCCGATTCCGATGGACTACGTGACGCGCGCCGCCGCGCTGTGGAAGGCGGGCGAAAACTACCGCGAAGCCGCGGCTTCCGGCAGCCCGCGCGACTGGATCAACGGCCTGCCCACGGTGCCCGCGGCGGCGGACGCCTTGGTGGTGCCGTTGGCGGGCACGGCGGTTCGTTCGCGCACGATCAGCGATACGCCCCTCAGCACCCGGGTCGAGATTCAGGTCCTGGCCGCGCCCGGCAGCCGCGCCTTCGCCGTCGAGGAAACGCTGCCCGAGGGGCAGGCGCCTACAGACATTTCCGCCGGCGGCAACTGGTCGGCCGGCAGCCGCACGATCCGTTGGGGACCATTCTTCGCCGGGGCAAGCCCCACGCTGCATTACACGGTGGGGCGCTGGGCTGGTGCGCGCGGTCGGGTGTCGTTTGATGGCCTGAGCCTGCCGGTGCACGAGGCCGCGGGGCGCCCCGCTTCAGGTGGTGGCCGGCTGATCGGGGTTGATCCGTTACCGGACGGTTCGGTGCAGATCTCGCTCGAGGCCGGCGCGTTGCTGGAAGGCGCGGAGTTTGACCTCGAAGTCAGCGGTGACCTGAGCCGATGGAGTTCTGCAGGGGCTTTCGCTCCGGAACAGAGCGGCGGATTCGTGAAGGATACCGGCCCCGCCGGAGCCGAAGTGCGATTCTATCGGGCGGTCCGCCGGCGGTGAGCAGAAGGAGTCAATTGTCCAAGAATGTTCCGCCAAGCCCGGCCGACCGGGAGCGCGACCCTCGGAGTCGCGAGGCACCTTCCGCGTGATCTTCGGAGACTGTCCTGCGGCTCAGAGAGCCGCGCTCCCGGCGGAAATGAGCGCGTCCACATGGTGGTGAAGCGTCCGCGGTTTTCAGCCGCCTCGCCCCGTTGCCAAGTTAGGCAGCCAAGACCGTTTGGAGGCGCCCGAGAAACTCCAGCTCGGCCTGTCTGGTGGCGTTGGCGTCCGGCGCAGGATTGCGCTGATCCCGTCCGCCGCCGTGCATGTAGCGGACCTGTTCGTTGAAGAACATCTTGGGCTGGCCGGCTTCGGCGATCTGTTGGCGCAGAGTTTCGGTCCAGGCAGGAATCCGTCCGAGAATGTCCGCGGCGTTCTCGGGTTCCGCCGTTTCCATGAGCTGAAGCAGCGCGAGGGCATCCGCCTTGACGGTGCCAGCGTCGTGCGGAGCAGCCAGTTGGCGGCGCAGCACCTCGACTCGGGCGGGCGTGTTCCAGATGGCCCGGCGCGCAACCGCGAAGAGCAGGGGAAGCTCAGGCTCGGTGAACAGGTGGCGGATGAGCCCGGCTATGTCGGGGCCGACGGAACCGTCGAGCCGCAACCGGTGGATGAATCGCTCCAAAGTCACCGGTTGCAACGCAAAGCGATGAGCCTGTCCGCCGTCATCCAGCAGCTGACCAAGCGTGGGACGCTGGTGCAACCGCCGGATCCAGTCCGGCCATTCGCCGGCCGGTAGTGCCCGATCTTCGAGCACCTCGGCGATGCGCGCCTGGTCGGACAGCTTCGGGGTGAACAGCGGCGACAGGAGCAAGTCGAGGTCGCCTTCCTCAAGTGCGGGCAACTGTTCATCGAGGAACCGGCCGATATCTTCCCGGGCCAGGCCGTGATGGTCCGTCAGATGCCGGATCACCTGTGCACCGAGCGAACGAGGGCGTTCCAGTTCTTCGACGAGACGGGCGAACAGCGCTTCCATGGGCGGATCCTAAACGAGGAACGTGGCCGGGGCGAACTTCACTCGGCCGGCTCGTTGACTTCATACGATGGTTGGCGCGTGTTGGGATGCTCCCGGAAGGAAGAGGCGGACCGTGATTTCCGCTTGGATTGGCTGGGATTGCCCGCACCGTGTCCGGAGTCCACGGCGGTGGGAAAGGTTGGCTGATTCCCGGTTGTGGAAATTCGCATTTGCCATGAGTTCGTCCGTTTCCCGTCGTGGTCCCGGTGCAGCCGGGATGGTCTTCGGCATTTTGGTGCTGGTGGGTCTGATCTTGGCCGGCGCGTGGTGGCTGGCGCGGCAGGCGGCGGGGGGCGCGGCCACCGCCGCCAACAGCTCGAAGGTCTTCGATCAGGCGATGGCTTCGGGGAAGACCTTCTTCGACCAAAACGAGCCGGCCAAGGCCATCGCGGCGTTCCAGTCGGCGCTGGCTCTGAATCCCGCCAACCCCGACGCGCACCTGAACCTCGCGAACGCGTTCCTGCTCGGCGGCCAGTCGGACCAGGCGGCGGTGCACGCGCAGGAGACGCTGCACTTTGAGGCCGGCAACGGCGCGGCGGCGTTCGTGCTCGGCTGTGCGCTCTTGCGTCAGAACCAGTTCTCCAACGCTGTGCAATCTCTGCAGCGAGCAAAGGATGCCGATCCCGCGGTGAATGCGGTCAGCTTTCAGCTCGGCCGCGCCTATCAGGGCTGGAACAAGTTCGACGAGGCCGCGACGCAGTTCCGGGAGGTCATGCAGTTCGAAACCAACCAGACCTCGGTGCACTTCGTTGCCAGCCATTACCTGCTCAGTCAGGCGCTGCTGCGGTTGGGCCAGCGCGACGAGGCATCGGAACTGCTCCAGAAACATCAGCAACTGGCCGGCGGAAAGGTTGGGAACGCCGATAATCCGGCCCTGTTTGAGCGGTGCCAATACACGCAGATCAAGGCGCCGTTCCCGCTGGAGCAGCCCGACCCGCAGGGCATCGCGGTGAAATTTGCGGACGACTCGGCCCGCGCCTTCGGTGCCGACGCGGCAAAACTGTCCGGCCCCCTGGCGGTATTGGACCTCAACCGGCGCGGGCTCAACGACCTGATGCTCCGCGGTCCGGATGGCTATCAGGTGTTCTGGAACTCCAACGCGGTCTTCAACGCCCGGGGCCAGGCGGTCACCGGCCCGGTCGTGAGCACGGCTACGGGCGTCGCGGTCGGCGATGTCCAGATTGACCGCTACGAGGACGTGGTGCTGAGCGGACCCGACGGCACGCTGCTGCTGAAGTTCGCGACCAACGGGTTGTTCATGGATGCCACCCGGATTGCCGGCGTAGGCGAAGTGAAGGGGACCGTGGTCGGGCTCGCGGATCTGGACTTTACCGGCAAGCTGGGCCTGCTGGCGGCGGGAACGGACGGCGGACTTCGTTACCTGACCAATCTTGGGACCGGCGTTTTCCGTGAGCGGCGGACCGCCCTGCCGCTCCTCGGCCCGGCGAAAGTCACCGGCATCACGGTGGACGATTGGAACAACGACGATTTGCCGGACCTGCTGCTCACGGTGAGCGGCGCGGCTCCCGTGGTGATCTCCAACGTCCGCGGTGAAGGGCTTGTCGGCACCAATCAGCCGGCCGGCTGGCCGGTGGCCAACGCGCTGGCGACGGGCGATTTCAACAACGACCTCCGGATGGATGTGGCCTTGGTGACCGACAAGTCCATCGAGATCCATTTCTCCGGCATCAGTGATCACGTGAAACTGCCGGCGCGGGCGAACAGGATCCGCAGCCTGCGCGCGGTGGACTATGACAACGACGGCTGGCTCGACCTGCTGGGCTGGGGCGGCGACGGCGTGCGCGTGTGGCGCAACCGCGGCAACGGCGGTTTTCACGAAGCCACCGATGAACTGGGCCTCCAGGCGTTGGCCACGGCGGACATCCGCCATCTCGTCGCCGCGGACTTCGATGCGGATTGCGATACGGACCTGATCGTCGAAGTCGCGGGTGCCGGACTGAAGTTCCTTCGCAACGACGGCGGCAATGCCAATGCCATGCTGAAGCTCCGCCTGCTCGGCAACCGTTCCAACACGAGCGGCCTTGGCGTGAAGACCGAATTGACCGCGGCCGGCTGGCGCAGCCTGCGGACCGTGCAGTCGCTCCCGGTCGAGATTGGCGTCGGCAAACGCCGGCAGCTCGACGCCGTGAGCACGCGTTGGTTTGACACCAAGCTCGACACGACGGAGGTCGAGGTGGATTGCCAGCAGCCACTGACCGTTTTCGAGTTGGTGAGGCCGACTGGTTCATGCCCTTACCTCTACGCGTGGGACGGGGAGAAGTTCCGCTTCGTCACGGACCTGCTCGGCGCGGCACCACTGGGCCTGCCGGTGGCTGCCGGGCGCTACATCGAGGCTGATCCGGAGGAATACGTCTGGGTGGGTAACGAGCTGAACTTCCGTCCCCGCCACGATCACTACGAACTTCAGATCACCGAAGAGCTGCGGGAAATCCTCTACCTCGACACAGCGCGGTTGGTGGCGGTGGATCATCCACCGGGAACCGAAGTGCATCCGACGAGCAAGCTGCTGCCGGGCAAACCGTTCCTCCCGCACGAACTGTGGCAGCTCGGTGGCCGGATCCCGCTCCGCTCCGCATGGGTGGATCAGACGCCCTCGCCGGTCGAGATGACGGCAGCGCTTCAGGAGGCGGATGGCCGGAAGGTCTCCCCCGTTGAGTTGCGCGGACCGCAGTATCGCGGACTCGCCGAACCGTTCAGCGTGACGCTGGATTTCGGACGGCTGGATTCGGGCCGCCCGCTGGTTCTGGCGCTGACCGGCTGGCTGCGTTTTGGTGGCGGCATGGCGAACATCGCGGGTTCGCACAATCCGGAGTTCCCGTTCCCGTTTCCAACGCTCGAGGCGGAAACTGCCGCGGGCTGGCAAAAGGTTTCCGCTGTGGTCGGCGCACCGGCGGGCAAAACCAAGACGATCCTCGCCGACCTGACCGGGAAGCTGCCGCCCGGCACCTTGCGTCTGCGGCTGACCCAGGCGTTCGAGATTCACTGGGATCGCATCGCCCTGTTCAGCGAACGGGAAGTGTTGGGCTCTTCAAGACTGACCTCGATGCTGCCGGCGAGCACGGACCTTCACTGGCGTGGCTACAGCGAATTCGCCGACCTGCCGTGGACGGAGCCGTTGACGCCGGTCTATGACCGGGTCAAGCCTGCGCCGGCGTGGCAGATCACTCCCGCGGGTTGGGTGACTCGCTATGGTCAGACGGATGAATTGCTCGCCAAGGCAGACAACGGCCTTGCCCTTGTTGCGGGCGGCGATGAGCTGACGTTGAAGTTCTCGGCCGACCGCCTGCCATCCAAAGCGTCCGGCCAGCAACGGGACTTCTTCCTCTTCACCGTGGGCTGGGACAAGGACGCCGACTATCATGTCGCCCGCGGCACCGAAGTCGGACCGTTGCCGTGGACCGGCATGGACGATCAAACCTACGGGCAGGCGGCGCGTCCGGCGTTTGCCAGCGACGAACTGAATCGCCGCCACAACACCCGCTGGGTGGGCGAACGCACCTTTGTGCGCCGCAGCCGCTGACACCCGTATCAGAGCAGCCCGGCCTCCACGGTGTGGCTCAAGGTCTCGGTGAGGTAAGGCAGGAGCTGCTTCTTGCGGGAGACTATGCCGGCCAACTCGAATACTCCGGGCGCAGCCTCGGGATACTTCACGGCCTGGATGAGTATTTCCGGTCCCGCGACCAGCAACAGCGAGCTCTGTGCACCGACATCGGTCACGAAGAGCGCGGAGAACAGGTAACCGTTGGCCACGCGGTAATCTTCGAGCGCCTTGCGGATGGCGGGCTTGGATTTCCAGAAGACGTCGAAGCCAAGCTCCTCGATCTGCGCGACGCTGAAACGGCGTCCATCCTCGAGGTATTCCTTGCAGTCCGTGGTGATCGCCCGTTCGGGCGGCTGGGAAACAAGCACCGAGCCGGAGTTGAACAGTTTGGTCGTGAACTCCGCCGCGTTGACGCCCGCTTTTTCCTCGAGCCAGGCGAGGATTTCCGCGTCGCGTTTGGTGGTCGTCGGCGAGGTCAGGTTCAGCGTGTCGCTGACCAATCCGGCGAGCAGCAGTCCCGCGATGCTCGGGGTCAGCGGCACGCCATAACGGCAATAGCCGTCGGCAATGATGGTGCTGGTCGAACCCACCGGTTCGTTCCGGAACAGGATCGGCTGGCTGGTGCTGAAGGCACCGATCCGATGGTGGTCGATGATCTCGAGGATTTCGACCTGATCCGCCCCGTGCACGGCCTGGGAAAGCTCGTTGTGATCCACCAGGATCAGCCGGCGGTCGACCTTCTTGAGGAAGTCGGACTTCGAGAGCATGCCGACCACGCGGTCATCGTCGTCGAGAACGGGGAACGCCTGGAAACTGGATTCGGCCGCGACGGCCTGGACTTCCCGGAGCCGTTCGTCGGCGCGAAACGTGAGGAAGTCCTGCCGCAGGACGTGGTCCACTGTGATGGCCGCGCGGCAGAGCATGGCAGTGGTGGCGGAATCATGCGGACAGAGGAGCAGGGTGACCTCGTTGCGTTGGGCGAGTTCCCGGATCTCCGGGGAAATGTCGAGCCCGCCGGTGACGACGATGGCACGGACCCGCCCGTCCACGGCCAAACGCTGGATCTCCTCGCGGTCGCCCACGACCACGAGGATTTTTTCGGGCGCATAATTGGGCAGCCGGCTGGCAAAACTGGCTGCCTTCATTGCGCCCACCATGAGGACAAGATCCTCTTCGCGGTCGGGTTCGAACGCGCAAATCATCTTCGCGTTCAGCGTCCGGGCGAGGGACCGGATCGAGGCCACGACTCGCCGGGAATCGAAGATCCGGTTGGGTGAGGGAAACAGGAACTTGCTCGCCTTGAACACCGAGAGCAGCCCGCGGCAGCGGCGGTCATGGTCGAGCACCGGCAGCACGCGGATGTTGCGCTCGTCCATGACGGCCAGCGCTTCCACGGCGGTGGTGCGCGGGGGCACGGAGATTACGTTCGCCTGCATCACGTCGCGGACCTTCGGGGAAACGTCGGCAACGAAGACCGGGGCCGGCACGTTGAACGAGCGCAGCACGAACTGGGTGCGCTCGTTGACCTCGCCGCAGCGCGCCGCCACGACATTCCGCAGGCCGGTCCGGTGCTTGAAGTCGGCGTAGGCGACGGCAGCACAGATTGAGTCGGTGTCCGGATTGCGGTGGCCGATGACCAGAATTTCGCTCATTGGGCGCCCCGACTGTCCCGCGTGGGCCGGGACGAGGCAAGCGCGGGGAGTCGCCGCAGAATCGGCCCGGAAATCTTTTGCCTTCCGGCCGCCCGGGCGCAACCTCCCGCGGCGTGACGAAACCGCTGGCCATCGTCTTCCATGAATCCCTGCTGCCCGGCAGCCAGATCGTTAATCGCCTGACCGACCTCGGCTGGCGCGTTCAGGCGGTCAACATTGCTGCCAACGTCCTGGACTTGGTCCGGCGCGAAAAACCGATGGTGCTCGTGGCGGAACTTGCGCTACGCCACGGGGATTTCTGCGGTGCGATCCGGGATCTGAAGCAGGATCCGGCCATCGCACATGTTCCAGTGATCGGCTACACCGCCCTCAAGAACAAGAAGCTTCAGGGCGACGCCGTGAAGGCGGGAGCGAAACTTGTCGCCGCGGATTCTGCCGTGCTCGACCAGCTCCACCAACTCCTGGATCACGCTTTGGCCGTGGAGTGAAGCCATCGCGGCCTGCTGGTCACAGCTTTCGCTGCGCCCACTTTCGGCCCGCTTTGAGCGCTTTCAGCGTCACTTGGAGCCGGTTTGTTCTGGTTTCCGGCCGTTTTGCCGTGGAAAGCCAGACCAAATACTCCCGCTGACAGGAGGGGGAGAGCCGGGCAAACCCGGCGGCGGCCAGCCGATTCTCTGGCCGTTTCAGGGCTGCCCTGAAAAAGTCTGGCACCGGCAAGGGCTGTCGTTTTGCCTTGGGCGCTGGCGGAATCTCGACGGCCGCATCCAGGGCCGCCGCAGCGTGGACGAGCCGTTGCAGGGCCGGGCGGTTGAGCTGTTCCAGCGCAGTGATCCGCACGGTGCGGATGTTGGCGTTGTCGGCGCCGCCCGGTGAAAACAGGCCGGCCGGGTCAGACAATTCGGTGCCGCGAAAAAAAGTCACCCCCAGATGGCGCTGACAGCCGCTAAGTCCAATCACCAGTTTGCGTCCGTTGAAGCACAGCATGTGCCAGCGAATGGATTCGGTCAGGTCCGGCTCCCACGTGAGGATCAAGTCGTGAAGCCGCTCGGCGAGCGGCCATGAGAAGTCCGGGCAGGTTTCCAGCCATTCGCGAGGATCACGGGCGCGGGCGCGGGAGCAGTCCATGTGCTTGGGGGATTTGGTGGGGCTTAACTTGGGCTTTCCGGCTAAGGAAATCGGCCACTTCAGATTCACTTCAGCGCAAACGTTCCCACCACGGCCCGGTGGTCGGACGGCCAGGGCGAGACCACGAGGTCCGCCGCCGGTCGGGCTTCGCCCACGACTTCACAGCGGGTGGGCGTGACTCCGCGGCCGGCGAAGAACACGAAATCAATGCGGTCGTGATGATCCTTCGGGTCGCTGGGTTTCGTCAGTGGCGTCCATGTGATCCCGGGACGTGCGACTTCGTCGGGGTGCACAACTCGGAAGGTGTCCTGCATTCCCGCGGCGTCGATGGCTGCGGTCGCAGGGTAGGGAACCGCCAGCGGATGACGCCCGGCCTGCGCGGCTTTCGCGGTCCAATCGAGGTGTGACGGTTCGTTGAAGTCGCCCGTCAGGAACACGGGTTCTCCGGTGGCGAGAGCGGGTTTCAGTTCGGAAAGCAGCGCCTCAATTTCGCTGCCTCGCGCCTTGCGAGCCTCGGTCACGGCTTCCGCCGCAGTCTTGATGAAGGGAGCCTCGCCATACGGGATGCTGAGCAACTGGTAAGGCTGATACGGCGTGTGCATCAGATGAACATTGAAATGCCACACCGGGCGCCCCGAAGGCAGCCGCACCGTGATCCCATGCTTGCCGGGCGTGTTGGTCACGAGGGGGAAGCGGCTGGCGATGCCCGGGCTGCCTCCCTGCTCGTGGTAGTGCCAGCCGAGCAGTTCCGCCAGCAAGCGGCCGTTGTTTGGTCGGCGGCCGTTTCGCTCAAAACCGCCGGTTTCCTGGAAACCGACGAGATCTGCGTGCGCGGCCCGGATGACTGCGGCGCTTTGGGACAAGGGCTGTTTACCAGCGTCGCCGCCGCGCCACAGGTTGAAGGTCATCACCCGGAGCTCTTCCGCCGAGCCGGCCGCGGCCAGAAACATGCCCGCCAGCACGGCGTTGAAGTGGAGCATCCGCAGGGAGCGCATGGCCGATACCGTGGCAAAAGTCTCCGTCAGGGCCAAGGACCGTCGCCAGTTCATCGGGCCAACTCAAACCGGGTTTCGGCCTTCACCTCGCCGTTGAACATCACCTCGACCCGGTGAACTCCGGGGTAGTGCTTCCGCGTGGTGAAATCCTCGAACTGCTGCTCGCGCTGCCAGACCACGGAGTCGCCTGCGGCCACTTTGCCGGTCTTCCATTTGAACACCTTGCGGGATGTTTCTCCCGAGGCCTTCACGTAGTGGATCGCATAGTCCACGACGAGCTTTTGGTTCGATCGCGCGCTCGCTGAAAACTCCAGCTTCAAGGCAAGTCTGCCGCCCAGCCGCAGTGCGCCGGGCGACACCGTGAGCCGGACCTTCCGCACGTCGGCCCGGCGGTCGGCGCCGATCACGGACAACGCCCGTGGGTCGCCGCGTTTGATCAGCGTGCGCAGGGCGTGCCGCGCAATCCAGGCAGTGCGCGCCTCGTTTAGATTCCAGCGGGCAATCCGATCGAACACCCAGTCTGGATTGTCCTTGGAGATGTCGTTGAGGTGGTTGGCCACCGACTTCCGCACGTAGAGGCTCGGATCGGCCCGGAGAGAGTCGAGGATTGGAGCAACCGGGCCCGGATCAGCGATCAGGGCGTCCAGTTTGAATGACCAGGGCAGACGCGGCCGGCAGCCCTCGCTGGCGAGTCGCCGGACATGTTCGTCGGCATCCTGGGCCCAGCCCTCCATGACGCGCAGGGTTCGACCCAAGTCCCGCCGCAGGAATTCGCGGATGGCAAACTCGGCCGAGCCGTGACGGGTGAAGACCCTGAGCGCCTCCATGGATTCGTGGTAGTGATCGTGGCCAAACTGCCCGACGAAATCGGCCAGCACGATGGCGACGAAGCTATGCTCCATCTTTGGGGCGAGCCGGCGAAGGACGGCGAGAGCTCGAGGATAAGGCGCCGGCAAGACTTCCTGGAACGCTTCTGCTGTCCGGCGCAACCGTTGCATCAGACTGCGCCCGTCCAAGCCGTCGAGTGTCAGGGCGAGAAAGCGTCCGGTATCGACGCGTGGGCAGACGGCCGCCAAGTCGGAGGCGAGTCTGCGGTAGCGCGCTTCATTGAACCAATCCTTCAGTTGAGCTGTTTCGCCCACGGGGAGGTGATTGGGGAAGAGTGCGCCGGTGGGCTTATTCGCCGGTCCGGCTGTCCGGCACGCACCAGAGGAGGCCGGGCTTGTTCTGTTTCTGTTCCCGTTGGAAGTCCTCGTAGCGGATGAAGTGAACCTGTCCGCTGAAACCCGTGATTACGGCACCCTTCTTGTGCCGGCGTCCCACTCCTTCCTCGGCATTCGGATATTGGCTGGCGTCGTGTCCCTTGTTGGCGCCCCACACGCCACCGAAGTTCTTGATGTCGGGTTCCCACATCACGTAGGCGGCCGGATTGAAGGACCCGAGTTTGAACGTCCGGGTCGTGTAGCGGCCAAACGCGCAGACGGCGCCGTTCATGATGTAGCTGGAGATCCGTTGCCGGCGCTTTTGCCATGACACGTCGTTGGTCCGGTCGAGCGGGCAGTTGTAAACCTTGCGCTCCTTCAGATACGGAAGATACAGGCCGGCTTCGATGAACTGAAGTTCATTGGTCCGCACCGGGTCTGGAGCGCGGCCGCCAGTGGGCTGGTAGAGCCAGCCGCGCTGGCTGTTTTCCCAGTTGGGCCAGGGCATGTAGTCCTGGCTGTCCATCGCATACATCTGCACGGCGAGGCCCAATTGGCGGTTGTTGCTCACGCACTGGGTGCGGGCGCCCTTTTCCTTGGCGGCGGCCAGTGTCGGGAGAAGCATCGACGCCAGAATGGCGATGATCGCGATCACCACGAGCAATTCGATCAGCGTGAAGGCCACTCGGCCGGCAGGGAGCGGTGAGGGAAGCGATTTCATCCCGGAGAACGTGTTGGAGCGGCGTAGTCGGAGCCCGGTGTTTCCGCAAGGCGGCATTCCTGATACAGGAGAGTCGGGAAGCACGAACTTGGGACATCGCTGCGGGAAGAGGGAGTGCTCCCATGGGGGCAGTGCCTCCAGATGCGCACCGGGCTATCGGGAGTGGACGGCGCGAAGCCCGGCAGGCCATCCTCGGCCCATGATTCGCCAGCTTTCGCTTGTCCTGGCTCTGGTGTGCGCCGTCGAAGCACGGACCGAACCGTGGCCCGAGTTCAGGGGTCCGCGCGGTGATGGTTCCACGGGATCCCGGCACCTGCCCGTCTCCTGGTCGGCCACCGAAAACGTCGTCTGGGAAACGGAACTGCCGGGCAAAGGCTGGTCTTCGCCGGTCGTCTGGGACCGACTGCTGTGGATGGCGACGGCGCTGGAGGACGGGCACTCCCTGCGAGCGCTCGCGGTGGAGGCGGATTCCGGCCGACTCGCCCACAACGTCGAACTCTTCCGGGTTGAAGCCGTGGAGCCGATCCACGCGTTGAACAGCCATGCATCCCCGACGCCGGTGATCGAACCGGGACGGGTTTACTTTTTCTTCGGGCGCTACGGCGCGGCGTGTCTCGACAGCGAGTCCGGCAAGGTTCTGTGGCGCAACGCCGAGCTGGTCCATGACCATGGCGGCAATGGCCCGGGAAGTTCCCCGGTCCTTCATGGCGACCGGCTCTTCCTGACCTGCGATGGCACCGTCGAACGGTTTGTCACCGCTCTCGACAAACGCACCGGGAAACGTCTCTGGACGACTCGCCGGAGCAACGGACCGCAATTGGAAGGCAAGGTGCCGGAACTGAAGAAGGCGTATCACACCCCGTGTGTCGTCACCGTGGACGGACACGACGAACTCATCACGATGGGGGCGTTCCGCGTGAGCGGCCTCGATCCTGCCACCGGGCGCGAACTGTGGTGGGCGGATATTCCGGGTTTCTCGAACGTCACGCGCCCGGTGTTCGCCCACGGACTGCTCTACCTGGCGACGGGCTTCATGAAGCCGGAGTTGTGGGCGATCCGGCCCGGCGGCAAGGGCGACGTCACCGCCACGCATGTGGCCTGGAAAGTCAGCCGTCAGGCGCCGCAAAAGCCATCCGTAGCCGTGGTCGGGGACGAGGTGTTCATGATCTCCGACAACGGGATCCTGACCTGCATGGACGCCAAAACCGGCACCATCCACTACAGCGAACGGCTCGGCGGCGAGTTTTCGGCATCGCCGTTGGTGGCCGGCAACCGGATCTACTTCTTCGACCAAAGCGGTCAGGCCACCGTGGTCGCGGCGGGCCGGGAATTTCGGGTCGCGGCGAAGTCTTCCCTCGGCGACGGCTTCATGGCTTCACCGGCGGTCCGGGACGACACCTTGTTCCTGCGGTCGAAGTCGAAACTCTACCGGGTGGAAAACAAGCAGGCCGCCGCCCGCTGACGGGAAAGCTCGCCGGGCTTGCCTGTGGGAACCGTGATTTCCACAGTCCGCCCCAGCCATGCTTCGTCCCCGCAAAAAATACACCGTCTACGACCTGCAGCAGCTCAAGGGCAAACGGGTCCTCACGCACATCCACGTGAAGTCGCCGGCAGAGGCGGCGGCGGCCGAACAGGCCGGGGTGGATTTGATGAGCTGCAGTTTCGACAGCCCGGAATCGCAGGCGCGGCTGCCCGCGCTTGTGGCGGCAGCACCCAACAGCTTCCTTTCCGGCGCCACGCCACACGGCCTCGCTTCGCCCGAGGAGGCGATCCGGGTCGGTTTCCGTGCGCTGGAACTGGGAGCGAGCTCGGTCTATTGCTCGGCGAGCCCGTTCCTCATCGAGGCGATGGCGCGGGAGGGCATTCCGGTGGTCGGCCATCTGGGGCTGGTGCCGCGCCACGTGACTTGGACTGGTTATCGGGCCATTGGCAAAAACGCCGCGGAAGCGAAGGAGCTGTTCCGCCGGATGAAGACGCTGGAAAGCGCCGGCGCCTATGCCGCAGAACTTGAGGTCGTGCCGCAAAATCTGGCGCGTTTCCTGTCTTCCCAGACGAAGATGCTGCTGATGTCCCTCGGCTCGGGCAGCGGATGCGACACCCAGTTCCTCTTCTCGGACGACATCCTCGGCGACTACGACGAACGTCCGCCGCGCCACGCCAAGGCTTACCGCAACTTCGCCGCGGAGCACCGCCGCCTTCAGGCCGAGCGGGTCGCCGCGTTCCAGGAATACATCGCCGACGTGAATGAAGGCCGGTTCCCGCAGCGGTCTCACCTGGTCGAAATGGACGAAACCGTGCTCGCGGAAATCGTTCGGGACCTGTTGGCGACCGAACGGTGATCCGGCGCGGAGAGACGCAACGGACGGAGCCACTCAGGAAGTCGCCGCAGCGAAGGCCGCGGTCAGGGCTTCGGTGACGTCTGCTCCGGGTCAAGTGCCCCGCTTGGGGCGATAGGGATGGGCAGAAACAAAAGGCGGGCCGAATGCGCATTCGGCCCGCCCGCGGAAACCCTGGAAGTGTGATCAATCCACCGTGATGCGGAAGAACCTGGCGTCGCCAGTGACCGGGAACTTCACGCTCGCCGGAGAACCGGTGCCGGAAATTGCGGTCCCTTCGTTGGCCCATGTGCCCTCACCGAGTCCTGAACGCGTCTGCGGCTGGTAGGACACGCCGACGACCGTGGGGAACGCCAGTTCGATCTGCCCGTCCAGCAGGACCGCGGAAACATCGGGCGCTTCGGCGACAACGCTGGCCGCCGGGGCGGGCAGCGGATTGCCAGCGCCTTGGGCGGTCAGCACGCCTTTGGCGGCGAGGAACGTCCAGTCAGAGGCCCAGTTCATCGCGCGGAACGCGCCAGTCCACTGAACGGGATGGTAGAATCCATCCTGCGGGGCGGTGCGGACGCTGGTGAGCGCCGGAGAGTCCTGAGCGGGCCTGGGGTCGAGGCGGCCGTCGTTGGTTCGGGAGACGCCGCGGAGGAGGGGGTCGGCGTTGCGGTTGTTGCGGGCGGCGTCGGTGAAGAGGACCGCGGCGTTGGCGTTGGCGTTGAGGGGCACGGCGACGCCGTTGGTGGCGAAGTTCCAGAAGAGG
>Ga0169931_10001184_pt1 | contig 43104 bp, 29 predicted proteins | sample Kivu_15m_20L_FD_129675 | JGI IMG/M metagenome (GOLD analysis project Ga0169931, IMG submission 129675) | Freshwater microbial communities from Lake Kivu, Western Province, Rwanda to study Microbial Dark Matter (Phase II) - Kivu_15m_20L... | ecosystem: Environmental > Aquatic > Freshwater > Lake... | reverse complement strand
CTCGGCATTGTTGGCATTATTTCAGCCTTCAATTTTCCGGTTGCAGTTTGGTCGTGGAATTCAATGATTGCGTGGGTTTGCGGTGATGTTTGCATTTGGAAACCCTCTTCAAAAGTGCCTTTGTGTGCTATTGCTTGCCAAAATATTATCTCCGACGTTTTAAAAAGAAACCATGTTCCTGAAGGAGTATCCAACCTGGTGGTTGGAAATGCATCCGGCGACCTACTAAACAATGATAAGCGGGTTCCCTTGGTTTCCTTTACAGGATCCACGCGAATTGGCCGTCATGTTTCAAAAACAGTAGCCGAACGATTCGGAAAAACCATTTTGGAACTTGGAGGCAACAATGCTATCATCGTAACTCCCGAAGCGGATCTTAAAATGGTATTGGTGGGTTCGGTGTTTGGCGCAGTTGGAACCGCAGGCCAGCGCTGCACCTCTACACGTCGCCTGATCATTCATGAAAGTATTTATGATAAAGTTTGTGAGGTGCTTAAAGGTGCTTATTCACAAATTCGTATTGGAAACCCGCTGGACCTGCACAATCACGTAGGACCACTAATTGACAAAGGCGCCGTTGCTGATTACCTAAAGGCGATAGAAAAAGCGCGTGCCGAAGGCGGTAAAGTGCTTGTAGAAGGTGGTGTTGTTGAAGGTGAAGCTTATGAAAGCGGCTGTTACGTGAAACCTTGTATCATCGAAGCAGAAAATCATTTTGAAATTGTTCAGGAAGAAACCTTTGCTCCTATCCTTTATTTAATCAAATACAAAACCATTGAAGAGGCCATTGCAAAACAAAATGGTGTTCCTCAGGGCCTTTCTTCTTCCATATTTACCACTAACATGCGTGAAATGGAATTATTCCTTTCGGCTTCCGGGTCTGATTGCGGTATCGCCAATGTAAACATTGGGACTTCGGGTGCAGAAATAGGAGGTGCTTTTGGTGGTGAAAAAGAAACCGGCGGTGGCCGCGAATCCGGATCGGATGCCTGGAAAGCATACATGCGCCGTCAAACCAACACCATTAATTACGGCAGTGAACTTCCTTTAGCCCAGGGAATTCAATTTGATTTGTAAACTCAACATGCTGAGGGCAATTCTTTTTATCTGTGTTCTCGGCATAGCCGGATGCGATTCCGTGACAAAGGAGGTTTCTTCCGGACCCTCAACCTATTTTGATGTGCCGGGCTATTTTGCAGCCCTTACTGATAGTCTAAGTCAAACAACTGCTCAGGTAAAAAAAACGCTATCGGTAGACGGCCAAAGTGACGTTGTTCAAGTTAAACCCAAATCCTGGAAAGAGGAGTTTGCCGTTTTTTCTTCCATTGATTTAAATAAATCAGCCTACATCGGTAAATACCGGGTAGATTCGATCATTCATCCGGATGGGCTTCAAATTCAATACTCTTGTCTCGATAAAAAGCTATCAATTAAGCAATTGATTATTCAATTTAATCACGCCGGAAGGGTAAATTCCATCAAGGCCGATAAAAGAGATCATTCGATTGTTCTGGATTCTGAAATTTACTGGGAATACATGAGCGGACACGGCTATTTTGTTCGTGGAAAACGCGCTATAAGCAATCTGAAACCCTCTGTTTATTCAGTTTCTGCTATATTCGCAAATTGAAACCGGGACAGCTTCTCTGTCCACAATTTTTTGGATATGCTGGAGCTGATTATTGCTGTTTTTGTTATTGGATATTCTTTCATTGCCCTTGAGCACCCTCTTAAAATTAATAAATCGGGGTCAGCCATCTTTATGGGCATTCTTATTTGGACCATTTATACAATAGCCTGGCCTGAAAGTGATACTGTTTCTGAAATGTCGCACCACCTTGGCGCCATTTCAGAGATTCTTTTTTTCCTTGTTGGGGCAATGACCATTGTGGAAATCATTGATGCCCATGATGGCTTTAACCTGATAACCAACAGAATTACTACCCGTAGCAAACTTCGCTTAATGTGGATTATCGCGATACTCACTTTCTTTCTTTCGGCGATTCTTGACAATTTAACCACAACCATTGTAATGATTTCGTTGATCCGGAAGCTGATTGAAAAACGCGACCAGCGTTTATTCTTTGCCGGTATGATTGTTATTTCCGCTAATGCCGGTGGGGCCTGGTCGCCCATTGGCGACGTTACAACCACCATGTTGTGGATTGGTGGCCAAATCACGACTTTAAACATCATAAAAACCCTAATTTTACCAAGTATTGTCTGCACGTTGGTGCCTTTAATTTATGTCACTCTTTTTCAAGGAAAATCGTTGGAAGGTGAACTTCCAGCCATTAAGAAAAAAAGTCTCGACCGTGAAAATAAACTTATCTTCTTTTTAGGGGTTGGGGGGCTCATATTTGTGCCTGTTTTTAAGCAAATTACCCACCTTCCTCCTTACGTCGGGATGATGTTTGTACTAGGTTTACTCTGGATTATTTCAGATATTATTCATCGTAACAAGAAAGAAGAAGCAAAAGATAAATACAATGCTGCAAATGCTTTGATGCGGATTGACATGCCGAGCTTGCTGTTTTTCCTGGGGATCCTTCTGGCCGTAGCCGGCCTGGAGTCGCTACATGTACTTGAAGAAGTAGCCCTTTGGATGGATGAAAGTATTGGAAACAAGGACATCATCGTCCTCGGTATTGGCTTACTATCGGCCATCGTTGACAACGTTCCACTTGTTGCAGCAAGCATGGGGATGTATGATCTTGCGGTGTATCCTGCCGATCATAAAATATGGGAGTTTATTGCTTTTTGCGCCGGTACCGGCGGAAGTGTTTTAATCATAGGCTCAGCAGCCGGAGTGGCTGCTATGGGTCTGGAGAAGATTGACTTTATCTGGTATTTAAGAAAAATGGGATTTATCGCTTTATTGGGTTACCTCGCGGGCGCTGCTGTGTATTTGTTGCAATTTGAGTTAATGCACGCTTGATTTCATCAATAATTCTCTTCTTAAATTCGAATTAACTGCGAGCTAATACAACGTATTCCAGCCATTCGATTTAATTAACTTTCCTTGTCCCTTACATTCAAAATCCTTCGTTAGCCGAGTCCTGCTTGCAGAATTATGCCCAAGAAGCCTATTGACAAATTCACCGTTTCAAGAGTGCTTGTCTTGAACTCTGTAAAAATGTCTTTTGTTCATGCGCGTGCTTTTCATCAAAAGCTTATCGCAAAAAAAAGCGGCGCAGTAAACTGCGCCGCTTTTAAAGTTTTAAAGGGTTTGAACATTAGTTGAAAATCAATTTCTTAGTGGCTGTATTGCCTTTTGAATCGGCAACCTGAACCATGTAAATGCCTGCTGGCAAATTTCCACGGTGTACAATGTGGAATCCGCGAACATTATTTGCTTGCTCAACTCTTTTTCCAAGAAGGTCAGTAACTACAACAGTGTAATTTTCTGTTTCTGAAGAAAACTGAATTCTGGTTTCGTTTTGTGCTGGGTTCGGGAAAATAGCTGAAACCGGAGAAACAACTTTTTCAATTCCTACGATTTCTTGACAAGTATTAAACTTATAAGCAAGAGTTACCGGATCTGCACTTGTGCGCACATAAACGCGATTGAAGCCGCCAATACCATTTGGTTCAACACAATCTCTGTCCATTACATCAGGAAAACTTTCTTCGTTTGCTGGTGTATTCACGTTACCGTTTACGAATTTGTAGTTGATTTTACCGGGACATATTTCATTCACAGTAGTTTCGTAAATACCCGGAGCTACAGGTGTTAATTCAATGGCTCCGCCCTGATAAGGAGGCGTAGTAAAATCTCCGATCAGATAGATATTCGCAGCAGGAGTTGCTTCAGTCAGGTCAACACGGAAAGTAATGTTTGATGGAGCAGGAATCGGATTGCAATTAACCAATTCGTCCTGACCAAAACAGCGGGCAGCCATTACTGAATCTCCGCTAAGCTGAATAATCTTATCTCCGCCACCTTCCCAGCCTGAGCCAAAGTTAGCATTACGAATAATTCTTGCTTTGTACTTAACTTCTCCTTCAGGCACATCCTGAAGCGTAATAGAATAAATACCATCATTGTCGTCATCTGACATCAAGAACGCTGGCCCTCCGGAAAATCCATTAAAAGTACCGGCAACATCAACCGAATCGGATGAATTCACATCAAAATTACAATTGAAGTTCATGTCGACATTTAATGTAAGTGAGTAAGTCATTACAGGAACACAAACGTCGCTGCAAGTGCCATAGCAATACTGCTGCAGTGTTGTGCCATCAACTATAAGTTCACGATTGTTGTTGGTAGCGCATGCTGATGGAACGTTTTCAAATGAGCCTCCGTTTACGAACTTGTATTCAAAGGGACCTGTACCTGCAGGGATGTAAACAATAGCAGTGTAATCATTCAATCCATTGCCTGGAGTGATGTCATACAATTTGTTTGCACCGGGAGTCCAATCTGAGATCGCACCAAGGAAATCCGCTTCGCTCTGGAAAGAACCGGCAACCGAAACGCCCGCTGGATCAACTGCATTTTCGCCCATATCAACGGTGAATCTTAACATGTAAAACTCACCACCTGAATCTCCTCCATTTCCACCAAAATACACAGGAGGAATAAATACATCACCGTCATTAACGACAAAAAAACGGTTTGTATTCCCGCCTCCTACTTGGCTTTCAGTAGGAACGTTCTCTGCAAAAGGCCAGTCGTTTCCATTGATAAACTTGTATTCGTAAGTTCCATTTGGTAGACTTGCCTCAAACAAAAATGTAACGCCATCGCCCTGATCAATCATCATGGTCTGATCTGGCTGCCAGTCCTCGGCAACTCCAATTTCACTTTGAAAATTTCCTGCAATATGAACACCATCAGAACTCACCTCCTGTTGGCTCATATTTAAAAAGATCTGTACCGTGTTTTGGGCAAACAGACTGATGCTGCCGCCTATCATTAACGCGGTCAATAGTAATTGTTTTTTCATGTTGTGGTTTTTAATTCGAAGTACGAATTTACAAAATCCTGAGTGCTACAAGTTTTTAAATAGTGTCAATTTTACGCAGAGATTGGTTAATTGTCTGATTATAAATGAATTAATTTTAAACGAAGAAATCAACGGATATTAGTTGAAAACCTTTTCGATGTGTCAGCCCGACGCAATGTTATTAACAAAAGTTTCACTTGTTTGTTAATTTTATTTATCTCGAAATCAGACACTAAGCGTAATTCACATGGAATTTATGAAATTCAATAGTGTTAAATTTACACTTAACTTTAGTACCTTCGACTTTTGATAAACGTGAAGTTGCCCTAAACCATGAAAAAAAACCACTTATTATTCATTCTGTTTTTTAGCCTTTTTAGCTCTTATGCCGGGGCTCAGGCTATAGTTACACTTGACCCGCCTTTTCCAACGGGTAATGATCAGGTAACCCTAACCTATCATGCCGACGAAGGTAATGGTCAATTGGCCGATTTACCACCCGGCACAAATGTATATGCCCATACTGGAGTAACAGTTAATGGCAGTACCTGGCAGTATGTAGTTGGTAACTGGGGAACCGTTGACAACCGTGTTGTGATGACACGCATCGGAACAACCAATGATTACACAATCACTCTCGGCCCCTCCATTCGCGAATGGTACTCTGCAAATAACAATGACGCAGCAAGCATTCCCGGTGGATCAGCCCTCACCCAGCTCTGCCTGGTGTTCAGAAATGCCGACGGTACACTTGAAGGCAAAACATCTACAAACAGCGACATTTTTGTAGATTTGGCAACAAGCTCATTCTCGGCATCCATTACTTCGCATCCGCAAACAAGCATCCTGGTTGATAACAATCAGGATTTTATTTTTGTAGGGCAATCTTCCACGAGCGCTTCGTTAACATTCAGCCTGAACGGCAATGTTGTTGCTTCCAATAATGCCGGAACATCCTTAAACTACTCAGTAAATACATCCGATTTAAGCGGAGGCCTAAACACACTTGTTTTCAATGCCAACAATGGTTCAATAAACCTTTATGACACACTGTTAATTACCAGACATACTTCACCCGATATTGCGGTTGTGCCATCTTATGGTTATGAAGGCATCATTTATACCAGTGAAACAACGGCCTATTTACAATTAAGGGCCCCATTCAAGTCATTTATCTACTTGTTGGGCGACTTTAACAATTGGTCATATCTTCCGGAATACAAAATGAAAAAAACACCGGATGGTCAGTTTTTCTGGATTGAAATCAGCGGACTGGATCCAAACCGTGAATATCGTTTTCAATACCATATCGATTGGGAAGGACTTCGTGTAGCCGATCCCTATTGCGAAAAAATTCTTGATCCGTGGAATGATCCATGGATCGCTGAAACCACTTATCCTAACCTAATTGATTATCCTGCAAACAATGTCACCGAAGGAATTGTGGGCATTCTTCAAACGCGTCCTGAAGAATACCAATGGGACAATTCTTACGTCTACAACCGCCCGGCAAAAGAAGATTTGGTTATCTACGAATTGCTTGTTAGAGACTTTACTGAAGCAAGAACCTTTACAGAAATAATTAACCACTTTGACTATTTAAAATCACTCAATATTTCAGTGCTGCAACTTATGCCAGTTGCTGAGTTTGATGGAAATGAGAGCTGGGGTTACGCTCCAAATTTTTGCAGCGCGGTAGACAAATACTACGGAACTAAAAATGAACTAAAACGCCTCATAGACTCCTGTCATGCCAACGGCATTGCTGTTACCATAGATGTTGTGTTTAATCACGCATGGGGTTTGTCACCTTTTTCACAAATGTATTTCGACAATGTGAACAATCGTCCAGCGGCAAACAATCCCTGGTTAAACTCAACTGCCCGCCACCCATTTAACGTTGGTTATGATTTTAATCATGAAAGTCAGGCAACCAAATATTTTGTTAAAAAGACCTTGAATTATTGGATGGACGAATTCCGTGTGGATGGTTTCCGTTTTGACCTTTCGAAAGGATTTACACAAACAAATTCAGGAGGTGATGTAGGTTTTTGGGGACAATATGACCAGGGCCGCGTTAATATTATCAATGAATATGCAGCATCCATGCGCGCAAACGATCCTGATGTTTACATCATACTGGAGCACTTTGGTGCCTGGGACGAAGAAGTTGTTTACGCAAACAATGGAATGATGCTTTGGGGGTACGCCGGAACTCCTTACGGCGAAGCTGCGATGGGCTGGTTAAATGGCAACAACCAAAATCTTTACCTGACCACCATTCAAAACAGAGGCTGGAGCAACTACGGTCTTCAGAATTACGCCGAAAGCCACGATGAAGAGCGTTTGATGTACAAAAACATCAATTTTGGCAACTCTGTCGGTGGACATGATACCAGAAGCATTCCTACTGCGCTGGACAGAATGGGTGCTGCAGCTGCCTTTTTAATCCCTTTGCCGGGACCAAAAATGATTTGGCAGTTTGGCGAAGTAGGTTATGATTACAGCATTAACTATTGTCCCAATGGAACCATTAGCGAAGATTGCAGAACAGCCAACAAACCGGTAAGATGGGACTATTACAACGATCCAAACAGAAGAGAACTATTTGATGTATATCGTAAACTGAATTATTTAAAGAAAACCCAACCCTCGCTTAGAAACCTTGGCCATTTTATGGACCTTGGCGGTTACGAAAAAATTATACGATTCACCTCTAACGAATTGAACGTTGTAATTGCAGGAAATTTTGATGTTGTTGGTCAGGAGATGAATCCGAGCTTCCCATTCGGTGGAATCTGGTACGACTATCTGAATGACGACTCTTTGGATGTGAGCAATCCGGGCAATGCCTTCAACTATGCGCCAGGTGAATACCATGTTTATATTGACAGAAGAATCGTTCCTCCGGCAAACACTTTTGAAATTGAAACCGGAATAGACGATCAAAACTTACTTGGTTCCGAACAAAATCAAATCCTTGTTTTCCCGAATCCATTCAGCGATCAGGTTACTTTCAGGCTTCCTGAAACACCTCATTCAGGCGACTACATCATGATTTCTGACCTTGCAGGCAGAGTCGTTGGTCCTGTTGAGTCTTTAGGCAATGGAAAAGGGCGCACCGTGTTGGTTGAAACAGCACATTTGAGCCCGGGTATTTACCTGTATACAATCAAATTGAATGGTAAATCTTTCGCAGGAAAAATCATTAAACAATAATTGTAAGCATTGTGTCCATGAATAAACTTTTAAAATTATCAATCATCCTTCTTTGTTTGAGTGGGTTCCAGTCGATGGCACAAACCATTAAAGGGGTTGTAAGAGACGAAAACAAGGAACCCATGATTGGTGCTGCCGTGCGCGTAACCGGCACAACCATCGGTACAACAACCAACCTGGATGGCGAATACACTTTAAGCAATTTAACGCCGGGTACCATTTCTTTGGAATTTACTTTTGTAGGTTACGAAAAGCAAACCCGAAGCGTTAAAGTTGAATCCGGAAAAACGGTTACCATTAACTTGGACATGGCCGGAAACGCAAACATGATGGATGAGTTTGTGGTTGTAGGTTATGGCGTTCAGCGTCGCCGCGATATTTCCGGTTCCATTGTCAGCCTCGAGGGTAAGGAACTCATGGAGGTTCCTACTCCAAGCTTTGAAAACGGATTACAGGGCAAGGCTGCCGGCGTGCAGGTTATTACAGGTTCTGGTGCAGCCGGAAGTGCGTCTACCGTTCGAGTCAGAGGTGTTGCTTCTGTATCCGCCGGAGGCGATCCGCTATACGTAATCGATGGAATTCCCATTACTCAGGACTATTTCCTGAATGGCAACAATGGTGCGATGAATAACAATCCATTAGCAGCCATTAACCCTAATGATATTGAATCAATTGATATTTTGAAAGATGCCGCCGCTACCGGAATTTATGGTTCACGTGGATCGAATGGCGTTGTCCTCATTACTACAAAAAGAGGAAAAGCTAGCAAAGGAAAGGGTATCCGTGTGGACTTTTCTACCCGCCAGGGTATTTCAACTCCTACTGCGCGCCCCAATATGATGGACACCAAACAGTTTCTTCAAATGTACGAAGAGGCATGGGTAAACGATGGACGTTTGGGTGTGCCGGTTTTACCGGGAAATATTTCCTGGGAAGACGCTCAAAAAACGAATACAAATTGGGTCGATGAAGTAATTGGTGTTGGTTACCAGCAAAATTATGATCTCGGAATTTCCAAGGCTTCCGAGAAGTATAATATTTATGGAGGTTTCTCCAATCAGGCGAGTCAGTCTTACATGATTGGAAACTCTTACAACAGAAATTCGGGGCGTATTAATGCTGATTACAATCCGGTTAAATGGGCTTCTGTAGCTGTTTCTTCTTCCCTATCGCAAGGAACAAACAACAGAATTGCGCAAGGCTGGTCCGGAGGCTTGGGCGCTGCTATGTCAACGGCTCTTCCTTACTATCCTATTTATCATGCAAATGATGTTCTGGATGACGATGGTAATGTGGTTAACAAAGCCGGTGATTTTTATTTTCCAAGTAACGACATCAACCGGAACCCGGTTGCCGCCCGCGAATTGCGGGATATTCAATCCAAAGAAAACAGGTCAATTAATAACATGACTTTGACATTTAAGCCAATCAAGGATCTTGTCATTATCGGAACAGGTTCAGTTGATTACATGTTTTGGAGGAACAACGAATATCAAAAACAAGGAATTGATCCGAACAACCCGGGCTTCAGTAATGCTTACAGACAAAGTCTGGATGTGTTTAATTACAACACCAATCTTCGCGTTAACTACTTAAAGACCTTCGCCGAGAAGCACAACTTCAGCTTCATGGCTGGTGCCGAATATCAGGATTCAAGAACGAATTTCTTTCCTAATCAATCCTTGAATCAGGTTGCAACAGGTTTCCTCGATGAAAACAATCCTGAAGTGATCACAGACGGTAACAGAAGATTCGAAGAGTGGAACTTTTTATCGTATTTCGGAAGAATCAACTACAACTTCAAGAATAAATATTATGTTGAAGTAAACGCTCGTCAGGATGGTTCAAGTCGCTTCGGAGCAAACAACAAGTTTGGCTTTTTCCCTTCTGGTTCAGTAGCCTGGATTCTTACCGAAGAAAGCTTCCTAAAGGACAATCGAATCGTCTCCTTCCTGAAGCTTAAATCAAGTTATGGTGTTAACGGAAACTCAAACATTCCTCCGTATGCGCAGTATGCGCTATTTGGACAAATCAACAATGCATACAATGGTGAAACCATCATTTTCCCAAATGCTGACAATCCGGGAAATCCTAATTTGAAGTGGGAAACTTCCAAATCATTCGACATTGGTGTAGAATATGGATTCCTGAACGACAGGCTTCATGGCGAGTTTAACTATTACAGAAAACAATCTGATGATATTCTGTTAAATGTTACTACTCAGTACAGTACGGGCTTCGGATCTGCATGGGCAAATGTTGGAGGTATTTTGAATTATGGGATGGAATTCGCGCTTAAGGCGAACATCATCGACAAAAAATTCAAGTGGAATGTCAACTTCAACATTTCAAGAAATCGTAACGAAGTTACAAGCCTTGGCGATTACACCGAAGACGCAATCAGCGGAGGTACAAACGACACTCGTTTGGTTGTTGGTCGTCCGATTGGAAACAACTTCCTGGTTCGCTTCAGCCACGTAGATCCGGCCACCGGCCGACCTGTTTACCTTGATTTACAAGGAAACGAAACGTTCGAGTGGAATGTGGATAATCGTGTTTCTACAGGAAGTATTCTTCCGGATGCAACTGGTGCCATTTCAAACACGTTCCGTTATGGTCGCTTCGATTTAACCATGGAATGGTATTTCGTTCTTGGTGGTGATATTTATGATTCATCATCCAAGCGCCAGCTTGGTACGTTTGATTCAGACGGATGGAATCACAGAACGGATCAGTTTGACCGTTGGAGACAGCCGGGAGATGATGCTAAATACCCTGTGTTAACAACAACTCCAGACACATACGGCTCAGGTACGCCCTGGATTAATACCGATCTTTGGCTGCACGATGGAACGTATGCACGTTTAAGAACTCTTTCCCTGGGATATGACCTTCCTGAATCGGTGATCAGAAGATTAAAAATGAAATCGGCCCGAATCATCGTTACCGGAAACAACCTGATTACATTGACTAAATTCCCGGGGCTTGATCCTGAAATTGCACGTGACTTTGAAAATGCCACTGACAGAAATATGAGCCCGAACATCACTTATTTAACGGCTCCTCAGCAAAGGGCATTTACACTTACTCTTAATGTTGGATTCTAATCATGACCAGGAATATGAAAATTAAACACTTCTTATATCTAGCTTTTTCAGTTGCTCTGATTTCTTCCTGTTCTGAAGACTTGCTTGATAAACAGCCTCAGACTACCGAAAGTCAGTTTTTGGCAAATGATGCAATTAAAACCAAGGAAGACCTTCGTCGTCTTCTCCTTTCAAGTTATGATGTAATTGCCAATACTTTTGGCGGCCAAATGCAAAACCTGAGTGAATTGCTCGGTGACAATATCGACAGTCCTGTTAATCAGAACGATTATATTCAGGTATATCTAAGAAGAACAGATGTTTTTAATGGAACGATTGGTGGCGTTTACAGAAATGCGTACATAACGATTTATAGAGCGAATCAGCTTCTTTTGAAGAAAGATGAAATTGCAGATATAAGCGACGCTGAAAAGAATCAACTAGAAGCTGAGTCGCGTTTTTTAAGAGCGTTTTGTCATCATTATATTCTTAGATTATTCGCGCAACCTGCCGGTTTTACAAGCGATAACAGCCATCCGGGTGTTGTAATGAAAATGAGTGCTGAAAACGAAGCCGGTCTTCGTTCGAGCGTTCAAGAATGTTACAATTTGATTTTGGAAGATCTGGATTTTGCAGAAAGTAATCTTCCTGAAGACAACGGTGTTTATGCGAATACTTACGCAGCAAAGGCTCTTAAGGCAAGAATTTACCTCGATTTGAACCAATATGATCTGGCTGCTCAAAAAGCATCTGAAGTAATTAACTCCAATCGTTTTGAACTTTTAGATAGCTTAAATCGTTTCTCGGCCGGTCAGAACTCGGAGCAAATTTTTGCGACTGTGAGTACCAATGCCAATGGTGTTACAGATGATCGTGGTGGAGCATTTCTGAACTACCGTTCAGATAACAACAACAACCCAACCATGCGCAGCAATGCAAGTTTCTTTGCGTTTATGACCGCCGATACCAATGACTTGAGAGGCAAACAATGGCTTCGTGAAATTAGCGTCGGAGGTAATTCCACCTTTGGTGTTGCTCGTTTTGATCGCCCGTTTATGTGGATTCCTTTGTTGCATTTAACTGAAATGAAGCTAACCCGTGCAGAGGCTCTTGCCTCTTCTGGAGGCGATGTTGCTACTGCTCAGCAGGATCTTAATGACATTCGTGAACGCGCGGGATTAGCGCCTTATTTTGGAACCGGAGCTGATCTTGTAGAGGCCATCCGAATTGAACGTCGTAAAGAGCTTTGCTTCGAAGGTGACCGGACAACACAAATCAAGCGTTTGGGTGTTCTTGGTCAACCTATAGAATCGAGAGACGCACCATGGAACTGCAATGGTATGGTGCTTCAGTTTCCGGGACAAGAAAACACCGTTTTAGGCTTTCAACTCAATCCAACCGGAGGTTGCGATTAAATTTTAATGCTATTATGAAAAACATGAAACAACTATTTAAATTTTCACTTCTAGCGGCCATCGCCTTAGTCGGCGGATGCAAACCTGAGCTTGAAGATATTGGACCCGCTTACACAGCAGGAGAAGGTATTTACGGCACCTGGGAAGTAGCCTCTGTTAAACAGGTTGACTTAACACAACCCATACCTGAATCAAGAGATATTTCGTCTTTTTTCAGTGCTGATCCTTCCAGAAGAACACAAATCAATTTTTCTAAGGAAAACAATGCGTATACAATTCCGCAAGCTGGAGCGCTGCCAAAAATGCTGAAAACAGCAGGTACCTGGACTTACGATACACTTCCGTTTCCTAGTCAAATAACGTTTATTTCTGAAGCAAACGATACATTTGTGGCTCCGCTTCACAACATGCCTCGTGAAATAGACCAGCATTTTGGTTTCGATTTAACCAGAAAAGACAGCTGTGGAACAATTTATTTGAGATACGAACTTGACTTCAAAAGAATAAACTAATCATGAGGACGATTATTCACTTTATAGGGGCATGTTGCCTGCTTTTTACAGGGGCAAATTTTGCCATGGCTCAGGCTGTTGTTCCTGATCCAAATCCTTATAACGATCCGAATTCGGAAGTTAAAATCATTGTAGACCTTAATCTGCTTGATCAAAATCTATCTCATACCCAGTTGTTGATCGAGGCGGCTACCAATGGTGAAGATATGTTTATCTGGACATGGAGTCCGTTTGAGTTTCCTGCCGGAAGTCCTAAAGTAAATGGCGAAGGTGCTCAACCCTGGAAAAACAGCAACGAAGTTCTTAAAATGACCAGCGAGGGTGGTTTGGTTTACAGTTATACCATGATTCCGGTTGAGTTCTATGAGGTTGATGCTGCAACTGTGTTTGAAAATGACATCAAGTTTCTTGTAAAACCAAAAGATGGCGGTGGTTATGGTGATCCGGATGTTAAATCCGAAGACTTAACACTCGAGATTAATCCACCCAATGTGGCTCGTTCTGTTGTGTATGGCTTCCCTTCTGCTCCTTTACAGGATGATATTTTCAGAATTGTTTACGACAATTATCGTGAAGACAAGCCAAGCATGCAAAACCTGCAAGCAGGAAATGTTTATGTGTATCTAGAGGCTACGCTAACTGATAGCACTACAATCGTTCCAAGCACCTTTTTCCAGGTTGGCAATAATCCAAATCTTGAAATGAAAGTTGCAGGCAATGGGATTTTTGAATTGGTTATAATTCCTGAATTGTTCTTTAATCTGCAATCAGGTCAAAAGATTAACAGCATTAAATCCATTGTTATGAAAAAGCAGTTCCTCAGCGGAGCCGACCGTGTGGATGATGATTATATCATTGATTTATCCTGCTGGAATTAATCAAACGAAATTTAAAAAAAGGTCATCTTTGTCTGACCTTTTTTTATGTCCGCTATTGATGCGACCTACCGAATTTATGTTAAATAGGAATGCCAAAAATGCTACGACTAGACAAGCCTTTAATTGTTGTCTGTTTGGGATAATTTTTTGACGTGCAGCGGGCTCTCTGGACGGTGTTTCTCGTGAGAGTCGGACACTTATGTCCAAAAACGGGTCCGTTCTGTTAAATCGCTTCTTTTGGGCCTTATTTGCGCTTGAAGATGTAAATCAGGCTCGATGTATTTCCACTTAGGCCCTTGATAAGGGAAAGCAGTCCAATCCACATACCTTTTAGCAAGTTATTCTTGCCGTTTTTGTATTTCTCGCTCAAAATAGAAACGTAAAAAGAATCAAAAGGCATGATTCGGGTTTCTTTGAGCTTGAATCCAAAGCCGCTAAAAAGTAGCTCTATGCTCTGTTTATCAAAGTGATACAAGTGTCTTGGAACATCGTAAGCACCCCAGTATTTATCATAATACGTGGCATCATAGGCTTGATAATTAGGAACAGCAATAACAACAATGCCATCATCGGCAAGAATTCGCGAAAGCTCTTCCACCCGATCTTTTAATCGTGGAACATGTTCCAAAACATGCCACATGGTTATTACATCACAAGATTTATCTTCTAGATTATTTAAATGTGATTCTGGTAATAGTTGCAAGCCGTACTTTTCAAATGCAAGCTGAGCTGCATCTTGATCGGGTTCCACTCCTTTAACGTTCGGATACTTTTTCTGCACTTCATTCAGGAATGCTCCTGTTCCGGCTCCAATATCTAAGAGAAGTTTGCCCCCTAGATAGGGTCGAACTAAATTCAATTTAAACTTTAGCGTGAAGGACCTAACCAGCTTATAAAGCTTGTTTACCAATCCGGCAGAAGTATCCGTATGAGAAATATAAGCTTCGGCTTTGTAGTAATTGGGTAGTTCGCTTTCCTGCGGTCTTGGGTTTGTAAATTTAAAACCACAGGATTTACAAGACACAATGCAGAACTCCTGTTTACTTACTGTATAGTCAATCGCCTTCTTGTAGGGACGAAACTCTTTCCCGCTGCAAATCGGGCACGATTTTAACTCTTCCATTTTTATTGTTCCACGTGAAACTTTACCTGCCAAGATAAACCATTAACACTGAAATATCGGCTGGCGAAACGCCACTAATTCGAGAAGCCTGACCTATAGTTACCGGTTTAATTTTGCTTAATTTTTCCTTGGCTTCAGAAGACAAAGAGGGTAGTGCTTTGTAATCAAATTCATCACTCAGCCTGATGTTTTCTAAACGTGATAACTTGTCGGCATTCTCCTTTTCTTTCTGGATATAACCTTCGTACTTCATTTGAATTTCAACACTTGATATCACATCTTCATTCAATGCATTATCGTTTGTAAAATTCTTAAGCGTATCAACAGCCTGAATCAAATCAGCTAAATTAACCTGAGGTCGTGAAATGATGTGTGCGATCTTTCCTTTGTGCGGTATTTCAGGAGTTTCTATTGAATTCAGAAAAGGATTAATTTCTTCCGGCTCTACGCTAAGCTTTCGAATAAAATCCGATAGCATGCCTGAGCTGGAAACCTTCTTTTCAGTGTTCTTTAATCGCTCAACCGAGGCCAGTCCAAGTTCGTGCGACTTTGGCGTTAATCGCACGTCGGCATTATCCTGACGAAGTAAGAGCCGGTATTCTGCACGCGAAGTGAACATTCTGTATGGCTCTTCAGTGCCTTTGGTTACAAGGTCATCAATCAAAACTCCGATATACGCTTCTGAACGAGTTAAAATAAATGGATCTCTTTCGTTAATTTTCAGATGCGCATTTATTCCTGCCATCAATCCTTGTCCGGCCGCTTCTTCATAACCCGTAGTACCATTAATCTGGCCTGCGAAATATAAATTATCAATTCCTTTCGTCTCAAGAGTTAGTTTTATTTGTTGAGGAGGAAAGTAATCGTATTCGATTGCATAACCGGGTCTGAACATTTTCACATGCTCAAATCCTGAAATTTTTCTCAAGGCTTTATACTGCACCTCCTCCGGTAAGGAGGTCGAAAATCCATTCACATAAATTTCAACCGTATTCCATCCTTCGGGCTCAACAAAAAGCTGGTGTCTGTTTCGTTCTGCAAATCGTTCAATTTTATCCTCTATCGAGGGACAATATCTCGGCCCAAGCCCTTGAATCCGTCCTGAAAACATGGGAGATCGATCGAAGCCTTCGCGAAGGATATCATGAACTTCTTCACTAGTGTATGCCATCCAACAAGGCAATTGTTTGTCCAAAAGCGGTGTGTCCATAAATGAAAACCTTCCCGGGTTTTCATCACCCGGCTGAATTTCCATTTTCGAATAATCCAAGCTTCTGCCATCCAATCGGGGAGGAGTTCCTGTTTTCATTCTGCCGCTTTCAAAACCGAAAGAAAGCAATTGTTCTGTAATTCCCTTTGCGGCGCTCTCGCCTGCGCGTCCTCCACCGAATTGCTTCTCACCTATATGTATTATTCCGTTTAAAAAGGTGCCATTCGTTAATACAACCGCTTTGGCTTTAAACTCAATCCCAATAGATGTTCTTACTCCTGTTACTTGGTTATTGACAATGACAAGATCAGTAACCATGTCCTGAAAAAAATCAACATTGGGTGTTTGTTCAAGCATCAAGCGCCAGGTTTCTGCAAACCTTGCTCTGTCGTTTTGGGCCCGAGGACTCCACATCGCAGGGCCTTTGCTCCGGTTCAGCATTTTAAATTGAACAGCCGAGCGGTCTGATACAATGCCGCTGTAACCACCTAATGCATCAATTTCACGCACAATTTGTCCTTTCGCAATTCCGCCCATGGCGGGATTGCAAGACATCTGGCCGATGGCCTGCATATTCATTGTCACCAATAGAACTTTGCTACCCATGTTAGCGGCAGCCGCAGCGGCTTCACAACCGGCGTGGCCGGCCCCAACTACAATAATGTCATATTGTCTTTCCATAGTCTATGTTCCACGTGGAACATTTGTATTAACAGCGGCAAAGATAGGAAAGAAAAAAACATGATAATCATCTTATTATCAATTCTTTAAGCTTTAAAAGAGCCCTATTTTCGGCTTCACGGATCTTTTTCTGCTCTTGATTGCTTTTGTCTTTAAACCCGATTAAATGAAGTATACCATGTACAATCACACGATTGAGTTCATCCTCGAAGGAAACCCCAAACTCAATCGAATTTTCTTTAACACGATCGATTGAAATCAAAAGATCACCATTGAGTTTACCTTCGCTTGAATCATCAAAGGTGATGATATCGGTGAAATAATCGTGCGACAGATATTTGCGATTCACATTCAATAAATATTCATCTGTACAAAAGATGATTTGTATATCACCTGTACTAAAACCAAATGAAGCGATGACTTCATTAAGCCATCGCTTCAAAATAAGTTTATTGGTGATTCTGAACGGGTGATCCTCGTTTAAAAACCGTATCAAAAATTATTGATTTACTAGTCTGAAATAAAGTTCGACTTTTCTTCCCTCGTTGAAGAATTTAATATCATCCGTCAACTGTTTCATGAGGAAAACGCCTCTTCCGTGAGGAACCTCCAAATTCACAGGGTCTGTTGGATCGGGCAAGGTTTCCGGGTTGTAACCATTTCCTTCATCCTCAACAGTGAAACAAAGATTGTTGTCTTTGTTCTCGTAAAAAAACTTCACTGACTTGGCAGGATCAAGGCGGTTACCATGAAATATTGCGTTGTTTACAGCTTCGGTTACTGCAATCAGGATATTTCCGTAGTTCTCGTCGCCAATGTTATAATATTGACAAATTTCGTCGACAAACCTTTCGACAAGGCTTACATTTTCTTTCACAGAGGTAAGTGTTACAAATCGTGTATCAGTTATGTTCATCGGCGGTAGGTTTAATTAATTGTGTTAAAATAGTCTTTTACCATGTTTTTGTAAAAAGGTTTTAAAGCAGGTGGCAATGACTTTAATAATTCTGCTTCTTCTTTCATTAAGCGGGTATACTCATTGAAGACAGAAATGTTTCGTTTCTTGTCAAAAATATTTTCATTGGACTCTCTTTTTTCATCCTGTTCTCTCTCTCGTTCTGCCTTTTCCGCCTCTAATAGCCTTGTTAGGATTTCTTGCTGACGCTTCATAGTTTCGGATGTAATATTTTTGTTAACTATGTCCGTTTCTGTTTGCTCCATTTTATTAATAGCATTTCGGAGATTGCCAGAGTTACCGGAGTCGCCTTCTTTTATCATTTCATTCATCATTTTTTGCATCGCATTTCGAATCATTTCCTGTTGCGCTGCCATACGGGCCAATTGTTCACTCTGACTTCCTTTTTGACCCGGTTTTCCTTTTCCATCCATCATCTCCTTCATTTGATCATTCAACTGCTTTTGAAGCTGCTTCATGGTGGCCATCGAAGGTTTACCGCTACCCGGTTTGCTTTTCGACCCGGGTTTATTGCATGAACCCTTACCCTCTTTTTGCTGCTGCTGCTGGGCCAGTTGCTGCTGCATTTGGTCACTAAGTTCGCTCAGCATCAGTGTGAGATTGTTGATGGATGTCATTACAAACTGCTGCCGCTCTGCTGCCTGGGGCGTTCGCCTTTCAGCCATGTGGCCAATGGCTTTATCCATATTCATATGAATTGAAGCAATCTCTTTATTGACGAATGAAGAAATCTCAGCAATTCTTTTACTAAGAGCAAATAAAGAATCCTCAATCATTTTTGTATCATCACTGAGTCGTTTTTGATCTTTATTAATTTCTACATACTTCGGATTATTGATTTCTGTCCTCAGTAATGATTTGTTTAATTTTTCCTGGTCGAAGGAAACCTGCAATAAATTCTCAAGTATTTCACGCAGCTTTTTAACATCCTCTTCCAGACTTTCCTCCTCATTCTGAGCTTGCATTTGTTGCATTTGCTGACTCATTTCTTCCATTTTCTGGGCAGCGCTTTTTTGAGACTTTGATGCTTTGCTGCTTTTATTATTCTGCAGTTCATCCGAACTGTTCTTCATTTCATTATCAATTTGCTCTTCCAGCTTTTCGGTATCCTGCATTTGCTGTGGTGTCTCCAACTCACTATTCTTCTTTTCCAGATCATCAATTTCCTTGCGTATTTCTTCGAACTCTTTGTTCAATTCATCTTGCTTTTGCTTAAGATCAGCTGGATTTTCTTCCTTTTGCTCTGCTTTCTTGCTTAACTCATCCTGTTTTTTCTGTAATTCATCCAAACGCTCAATCGTTTGGTTTAGCTTCTCTTCAAACTCAAGTTGTTTGAATAATTCAAGTGAACGATCAAGTTCCTTTTCAAGGTTCTTAGCGTCCATCTCCATTTTCTCCAAATGCTGCTTTAATTCGTCCTTGTTAATGTTTTCCATCAATTTCTCAAGTTCTTTCAGCTTCTCCTTCATTTCATCACTTAAAACCTCATCTAACAACTTTTGAAGTTCTTCCTGCTTTTTCAATAAATTTTCATCGGACTTTCTTAATTCCTCGTTTTTAGCATTGTTCTCTTTATTCTCCTTTTTAATACTCTCAACCTGGTTACTTAGCTGCTCTTGTTTCTGAAGCAAATCCTGTAATTTCTTTTTCTCCTGCCAACCTATTTCCTTCTTTTCCAATAGTTTTTGATTCAATTCATCTATTTCTTTCTGAAGTTCTTTTGCATCATTTAAAGTTTCCTCCAGATTGTTCTTTACAGATTCGTTGTTTTCGTCTCTTCTCTTTGCCAATTCAGAGAGCGTGGGGACTCTAAAAAATAGTTTTTGTGTGCGTGCCGGCTTCGGTCCATGAACACCATCATTGTCCTTTACTTCAAACCAATATTCCACTTCCTGACCTGGCAACAATTCAAGGCTTGAAAAATCATACATCCAGAAAAACAAAGATCTGACTTGATTCATGTTAAATGATACATCATTGGAATGTACATCCTCTGACCCGTTCTCTGATCGTATGGTATAGACGAACTTGAGAGAAGTAAAACCATAGTCATCTTCAACATCTCCTTTGAAATAAATACGGGAGGTTTGCATAGAATCCGCTTGTTCAGTCACAGCAATAGCTGGGTAAGCATCATTCTTAACCTGTATAGAATATTCTACTTGCGGATCAGAAACAACAAATTGATTGGAAGCGGTAACCTGATACTTGTTATCCTTGAAAAGTTTCCTCGAATAACTAAATGCCTTTTTGTCTTGCCGCGCAAGGGATATCAAGCTGTCGGCAAACTGAATATTGAGTTTGTCGGTATTTAGGGTTGAAAATTCCCATGTTGCCTTAGTACCTTCAGGAATACTTATATCACCAGTGTTAGTGATGACTTCATCCTTCATCCCGGTGTAAGCCGGGTAATCAAGCACTACCCTAAAATTTGTAAGAACAGGATTTGGAAGAGATTGAAGGGTGTATGGTTTGGAATAAAATCCATCAGCAAACAATCTAAATTCAGTATCACGCTGTAAGTTTCTAAACGTGTAATTAAAATCCTGCTTACCCTCCTTGTTCAACCTGAATTTAGCACCCTCCATTTCTATGTAGCAAAACTCAGGAAGCTCCTCGCCAACAATTTTAACATCGAGAGTAAAATCCTTCTGAGCCGGTGAACGAAGATTCGGATTAAGAACCTGAAATTGAAAAGGAGCCTGTGGTTCAAAAGCCAATTGATAATTTACAATCCTTCGCGAAGGTTCGCGAAGAGCGCCCGGAAAAAACACCCAGATTATTGCAACAAGCAGAAAAGGAATAGAAGCCCATTTGAGAAATCGTAAGTTTTCCTTTAAATCGATTGCGGCCGAAAAGGGGAGTGGTTTCAATTCCTGAATTCGCTGACCAATGCTGGCATTGATCAAATCAGAACCCTGGTTTGAACCGCTTGAGGCTGCTTGCTGCAATTGCAGCGTGTTAATGAGTTTATCCTTGACTTCACTGAAATGCTTACCAATAATTTCGGCTGCCTGACTATAAGAAATCACTTTTCCAATGCGCGCCAAATGCAATACAGGTATCAGTATAAGTCTGATTATGATAAAAATGGCCAAAGCAATGTAACCGTAAAACAAAAAGCCACGACCAATGCTGCCGAGTCTTCCAAAATACTCGGCAAAAGCAGTTAACAGAAAAAAAACACTTAATGCAGCAACTGAATATATCAGTCCTCTGATTAATTGATTTGTGTAGTATTTACGTATAAACTCATCCAATTTAAGGATGAGTTCTGAATAAGCTCTTTCCTGACTCATCTGATTCCAGATAAACTAACGAAAATACAACGTTTTTGATTCAAAAATCTTATATAATTAATGTTAACAGGAAACTTTATCAACTCTTCTTTGGTGTCTTCCACCTTCAAAAGCAGTTTCCAAGAATGCGTTTACAATATCAGTAGCCTCATCAACAGATATAAAGCGAGCGGGTAAACATAAAACATTGGCATTGTTATGTTGCCTTGCAAGAGCAGCGAGTTCACTGTTCCAGCAGATTGCTGCTCTGATTCCCTGGTGTTTGTTTGCTGCCATAGCAACACCGTTTGCTGAACCACAAATTAAAATTCCCATTTCAGCAGAATAATCTTCAACTGAAATGGCAAGTGGATGAGCAACATCAGGATAATCCATGCTATCGTTTGAATGAGTCCCAAAGTCTTCTACCAAATAATTTTTTGATTGAAGAAAGATCTTCAATTGTTCTTTAAGCTCAAATCCTGCGTGATCGGCTCCGATGGATAGTTTTTTCATGTAACTGACTTATATTTTCATCAAAGGTAGTGCGCATGCGCAAATACGAAAGAGATTTGAACATTGCAAAACTTAAAGAAAATGAAAGGAGCTGAAAATCAACACCAACATTAAATTAATGTTAACATCAAATGTGTTGAAAGCTGTTCATTGTTACCTGATAAGAAGCAATAAATTAGCTTTGATTGTAAACATATTTGATTCTTTAACATTCGATAATTCCTGTGCAAGTGAAATCGATCATACTTAATGATTAAACTCGTAACAATGAGTTAACAATAATCAGGTATGTTAGAAATGAATAAATTTCAAAGGTGGTGGTTATAAACATCTTGTTGATAATAACACTTAAATCTGTTAATGAAGTACTTCAATCTAAACTTACCTGTTAATTTTGTGTTCACAAACGGCTGAGATCATCATATCAAAGCAACTAAATAAATAGTTGCCAACGATGCTAACAGACCTAATAATACTACTTCTTTCTTTTAAATATTTAAATAATTAAATATAATATGTTATTTGATCAAGCTGAAAAAAACGGAGGAATTGCCGAAGAAAATGTTGATCCTGCCATTGACCTTTTCGAAGAAATAGAAAAGTTGAAAAAGGAAAAGAATGCGGTCATTCTTGCACATTATTACCAGGATTCTGATATTCAAGACATTGCAGATTACATTGGAGATAGTTTGGGACTTTCGCAGCAAGCAGCTGCAACCAAAGCAGACATAATCGTTTTTGCCGGAGTTCATTTTATGGCTGAAACCGCAAAGATTCTTTGCCCTGATAAAAAAGTGGTTTTGCCTGACCTGAGAGCCGGTTGCTCGCTTGCCGATAGTTGTCCACCTGCCAAGTTTGCCGATTTCATCAAACAGCATCCTGATCACACAGTGATTTCTTACATCAATTGCACAGCAGAAATCAAGGCGCTTACTGACATTGTTTGTACTTCTTCAAATGCAGTTCAGATTGTAAAAAGCCTGCCGGCAGATGAAAAAATAATTTTTGCTCCCGATAAGAATCTGGGTCGTTGGGTTATGCAGCAAACAGGACGCGACATGGTTCTGTGGGATGGTGCATGCATGGTGCATGAAATTTTTTCGAGAGACAAAATCATGAAGTTAAAACTTCGGCATCCTGAAGCTCTTGTGATAGCTCATCCCGAATGTGAAACTCCTGTTTTGGAACTGGCTTCTTTTATTGGATCAACAACAGCATTACTCAATTTCACAAAAAAGAGCCAGGCGAGTGAATTTATTGTTGCAACTGAAACAGGTATCATCCATCAAATGTCGCTGGCTTCTCCGGATAAAGTGTTTATCCCGGCACCGCCGGACAATAACTGTGCTTGCAACGACTGCCCGCACATGAAACTCAATACCCTTGAAAAGTTATACTCCTGCCTGAAGCACGAGAAGCCTGAAATTAACATACCTGAACAAATTCGTTCAAAAGCAGAAAATTCTATCCGCAGAATGCTGAAGATTTCTGCAGAACTTGGCCTTTGATTTTATACACATGTTTACAATGATGTTTCGATTAACCATTTTTTCTTGTTTACTACTGCTGAAACCGATCAGCTCCTTCTCGCAGAAATTAAAACTAAGCACCGATTCAGCTCACGGAAGAGTCTTTCAGGAGGTAAAAGGTGATCCAATGAAATCCCGAATTTATAAACTCAGTAACGGCCTTACTGTGATGTTTTCTTCGAATAAGGAAAAACCGCGCATCTATACCTGCATTGGAACAAGAGCTGGAAGCAAGAATGATCCTGCAACTGCAACCGGACTTGCTCACTATCTGGAACATATGTTGTTTAAAGGAACAGATAAATTCGGGACCTTGAGTTATGCGGAAGAGAAACCTTTTTTGGATAAAATAGACAGTTTATACGTTAGATATGCCGCTTCGAGTGATTCGCTGAAGAGAAAAAAAATTTATCAAAAGATAGATTCAATTTCCGGGCTTGCTGCCAAATATGCCATTGCCAACGAGTATGATAAAATGATGCAGCATTTGGGTGCCAGTGGAACCAATGCGTATACTTCCTTTGATGAAACAGTTTATATCAATGACATTCCATCAAATAAACTGGAAGATTGGCTTCAAATTGAATCTGAGCGTTTCAGAAATCCTGTTTTGCGATTATTTCACACCGAGCTGGAAGCAGTTTACGAAGAGAAGAACATTTCACTTGACTCAGAAAATGACCAGGTGTTTGAAGAATTATTTGCAGGTTTATTTCCTAATCACACTTATGGAACTCAAACAACAATCGGTACCATTGAGCATCTGAAAAATCCTTCGCTTAAAAAGATCAGGGAGTTTTATAACAACTGGTATGTTGCTAACAACATGGTGATTGCCATGTCAGGGGATTTTAGTTATGACAGAGCAATAGAGCTCATTGATCAACATTTTGGTGGTTTTGAGTCGAGAAGTGTACCGAAATTTAAATCGGATCCAATACCGGTTTTAAACAGTCCTGTTAAAAAGACTGTAAAGGGTCCTGAATCTGAATACGTGACAATGGGTTTCAGATTACCGGCTCCAAAGGGCAAGGACAGAATAATTATGGATTTAGTAGATAAGTTATTGCAGAATGGTAAATCAGGATTGTTTGATTTGAATTTGCTGAAAAAGCAAAAAGTGCTTTACGCTGATGCTGGAATTTACAATATGCACGATTATTCGGTTCTCTTTATGTCGGCTCAGCCTCAAAGTGGACAGAGTCTTGAACAACTCGAGAGATTAATTCTTGATCAGATTGATTCACTTAAACAAGGGAAATTTTCGCAAGCTGATTTGGATGCAATTGTGATAAATTCAATTGTACAGGATATGAGAGATTTGGAAGATAATCCATCAAGAGCTTTTAAATTACTTAATTCGTTTATTAATGAAATACCCTGGAATGAAGTTGTAGAACAATCAAATTTGATGAAGGAAATAACCAGGGATGATATTATTAAATTTTCTCTCAAGTATTTTAACAACGATTATGTAGTTGTTTATAAAGTTCAGGAAACTAATAAACAGATTACTAAAATAGAAAAGCCGGAAATAACACCGGTTGAAGTTAACAGAAATGCTATTTCCAGATTCACTAAAAACATACTTGATAACGAATATGAACCGTTAAAGCCAGTTTTTATTAATTACGAAAAGGATTTTAGCAAAAAAAGCATGAATTCAGAGGTTGAAGTTCTTCACATGAAGAACACAAAAAACAGCCTGTTTAAACTTAATTATGTATTTGAATTCGGTCGCTTAGCAAACCAGGAATTGCCTTTTGCAATTAATCTGTTAGAATATTTGGGAACAGATAAATTTTCTGCAGAGGAAATATCAAAGCAATTTTATGCAATCGGTTGTTCTTTCACTGTTTACGCAGGCGATGAGCAAACCTATGTTTCCTTGAGTGGACCACAAGAAAGATTTGAAAGGGCAGTTTCAACTTTTGAATACCTTTTAAAAAATGCTGTACCTACAAAAGAGCCTTTAAAAATTCTTATTACCGATGAATTACAGAATAGGGAGGATGCTAAAACAAACAAATATGCAATCAGAAATGCACTATCCAGTTTTACACGATTTGGCGAGGATAATCCAGTAAATTATGTGCTTTCGAATAAACAATTAAAAAAACTAAAAGCATCAAATTTGGTTGAAGATTTAAAACAGCTAAACTCATTTCCTCATAAAGTTCTGTATTATGGACCGGCCGATACAGCACAGGTATTTCAGGTAATTAAGAAATATCACATTTTGCCTGAAAAAATGAAATCCAAGCCAGAATCGAAAAAATTCAATTATCGGATTGATAACACTAAAGAGGTATTTTTCACAAATTATGACATGGTGCAGGCTGAAATTGGCTGGTCAGCCAGTTATGGTAATTATTCGGCCGATCTTGCACCAAAAATTAATTTATTTAATGAATATTTCGGTGGTGGCATGTCTTCTGTTGTTTTTCAAACAATAAGAGAATCTAAAGCCCTCGCTTATTCAAGTTATGCATTTTTTTCAGCTCCTTCTGATAAAACAAAACCTTACAATGCCGGCGCATACGTTGGAACTCAGGCCGATAAACTAGATTCTGCCATTACGGCAATGAATCATTTGCTTTCAAAAATGCCTGCTTCAGAAATCTTGTTTACTGCATCAAAGTCTGCAATTTTATCCAGGTTAGAATCTGATCGGGTAACAGGAAATTCAGTCATGTTTAATTATCTAAGCGCTCTGCGCTTAGGATTAGACGGGGACTTAAGAAGATTGATATATGAAAAGGTTCCTGAATTAACATTAACTGATGTTGCTAATTTTCACAACGAGTACATTAGCAAACAACAGTTTGATATGTATGTTTTAGCATCAGATAAGAGGGTGTCGAAGGAACAATTGTCTAAATATGGATTGGTTCGGGAAGTAAACCTTAAACAACTATTCGGATTTTAATGAGAATTTACATTCTGGGTTATTTTATTGTTTTCTGTTGTTTAAACGCAATAGCTCAGAAAGATTCTCTGGTTTTTTATAAGTATCCCGATGGAACTATTTCCGGTGAAGGATTTTTAAAGGATGGAAAGCCCGAAGGATACTGGAAAAATTATTTTCCCAATGGAAGAATTAAATCGGAGGGTTTACTGTTAAATGGCTTGACACAAGGCAACTGGAAATTTTATTTTGAAAGCGGCTTTCTAAACGTAGAAACTGAGTACAATCAAGGGAAAAAGCAAGGTTATAGAAAACTATATGCAGATAGCGGAATCATCCAGGTTGTGGATTCGTATGAAAATGATTTGCGTAATGGTTGGGCCTCCTTTTTTGATTCTAAAGGAATTGTAAATAGAAAAATATATTTTGAGAATGGTCTTGAAACGGGAATTTCAGCGGAATTCTCTCCCGAAGGAAGAGTTATTTCCTTAAACGAATATCGTGGAGGTTCACAAATAAGAACAACTAAAGTGAATCGTTATGATAAGCTTACAAAACGAACCGGAATTTGGGTAGAAACAGATTCTTTGTTTAGAATTCAGGTAAGCACGCAGTATCAAAACGGTTTAAAAAATGGTTTGCGAAAGTATTACGATTTATCAGGAAACCTTCTGAAAATTGAAAAGTATCAGGACGATGTTTTAATTCCTGACGAAAAACAAATCAAAACACCTTTAGCAAGAAACATGTATACTGCCGAAGGTAAGCTTAAATCCAGAGGAGCTTATATAAATGGTATAGCAGCAGGAAAGCACACTTATTATAATTCCTCCGGACAATCAGATTCATCTGTAATTTATAGCAATGGTCTTGTTTTGGAAACCGGTGCAGTCGATTCGGCAGGCCGTAAACAGGGCGAATGGAAGTCATTCTATCCTGACGGAGAAATAAAATCAAAAGGAGTTTACGTTGATGATAAAAAGTCAGGTGCCTGGACGTTTTTTTACAACAATGGAAAAACGGAACAAACCGGCAAATACGTCGATGGATTGCCTGAAGGACCGTGGAAATGGTACTATGAGGATGGCCAAATTTTAAGAGATGAATTCTACAGAAAGGGTAAGGAAGATGGCTTTGCCTATGAGTTATTTCCTTCAGGCGATACCTTGTCGGCAGGTGAATTTATAGATGGTCAACGTGAAGGACTTTGGCTGTTTCAGGATGGAGATCAAAAATTGAAAGGGTATTTTGTTGCAGGAGAAATGAATGGAATATGGACTCATTTTTATCCGGACGGAAGCCTAAGTTTTGAAGGAAACTTTAGAGAAGGACTGGCTGAAGGCCTGATCCGTTCGTGGTATCCTGACGGGACTTTAAAATGGAAGGGCCTCTGCGATGCAGGAAAGCGAACGGGAGTGTGGGTTCGTTATGACGAAAATGGAAATCCCGTGTTTTCCATTACCTATGAAGATGGCGTTGAGAAAAAATACAATGGGATTCATATTTATCCTGAATTTTTTCCGGCCGATTATGAGTCACTTATTCAAAGGAATCCATACGTGTTTTGAAAATGAGAATAGTTAGTTTCCTGTTTGTAATCGCGATAACATTGGCTTCATGCAAAGCAGTTCAAAAATCTGTTCGAACCGATGAAAACAAAAACAAAATAGAAAGTAGCGGAAAAGAACCATCCAATCAATCAGAATTAAATTATCAGTCTCTTATTAATGCTTGGTTAGGTTCGCCATATAAATATGGCGGATGCACCAAAGACGGAACAGACTGCTCAGGTATGGTTTATACCTTTTACAAGGAGATTTATGGAATAGAATTACCCAGAAGTTCAAATGAAATTTATCTGAAAGCCAGGAAGATTGATGAGAGTCAGGCCAAACCGGGCGATTTGGTGTTTTTTGCAATTAAAAATAATCAGGTATCGCATGTAGGAATGTATACGAATGACAGGAAATTCATTCATTCAAGTACATCAAAAGGAGTCATTATTTCGTCCTTAAATGAGCCTTATTACAAAGAAAGACTGAAAGGATTTGGATCGTTTCGCTGAAAAGATCTCTTTATAACTCAGCAGCAATATCGGGGGAATCGAAATCTTTGAAATTGGCCAAATCTCTTTCCTGGCGTTTTTTCTGAATTAAATACCAGGTATTAAGAGCAGAAAGCAAAGCCGTGCCGGTTATAATAAGCCAGAAACCGGTTACAAAATTTAGGGTAAGTTTAATATAACTAAACATATCAGCCTGACCCTGCATTTGACTTTCCCACTGGCTAAGCATAAACCATCTAAAAATGAGAAGAATAAGCATCACCAATAAAGAAATAATGATGGCAAGTTGTTCGCGAAAGCTTTTTAAAACCAGCGTTAAAACCGCCCCCAGAAAAAGTAGCAAAGCAGCTGCTAGTGTGAAAATATCAGGATGTTTTTGCCTCTGCGCATTTAAGGACTTAAACTGCTCATTGTCTTTGATATAATCCATCATCGAGGCATCACTCATTTTCATCTCACCGGCTGTCATAAGTGAGTAACCACTCATGGTTCCCAATGAATTGCTATTGCATTTGATTTCAATGAATGGAAGGAAAAAACAGAGTAAAAGAATAGCAAAAAGTGATGAATTGATATAATAGCGCATGGTACGGGTTCTTGGTTCAATGATACAAATAATTTGTCCTCAATCATGTTAAAGGTCTTTAATTTCTGATTAACGCTCTTTTGTTAAGAATAAGATGATCGCCGGCCTTCAGGTTTATTTTTCCTTTGCATTTTAGCGTATGCGTGAAAAGTACATAGAGATACTATCAAAATATATTCATGAAAAGGCTGTGGATCTTATTGTGAGTTGGATTTTGGATTACGGCGTGCACTTAAAAATTACAACCGGGAGAACTACAAAGCTGGGTGATTTCAGACCCAATATGGAAAAAGCCAGCGGCCACAGAATATCGATTAACTACAACCTGAATCAGCATTCTTTTTTAATAACTCTGGTTCACGAAATGGCCCATCTGGTTACCTGGAATCAGCACGGCCACAGAGCAAAACCACATGGAAAGGAATGGAAAAATAATTACAAGACGATGTTATTTCCATTCCTTCAGGATGAAGTGTTCCCCGCAGATGTTGCAGTTGCACTAATCAATTATATGGACAATCCTGCCGCATCTAGTTGCACTGATACCGCTCTTATGCGAACGCTGATGAACTATGATGAACAATCTTCGCTGCTTTTGGAGGATATTCCCGGAGAGGCCGTCTTTCGACTCGAAACAGGCAGAGTATTCAGAAAGGGTGAAAAACGCAGGAAATACTACCAATGCCTTGAAATTAGTAGTGGAAAAATGTACCTTATCAATCCTTTGGCAGTTGTTGAGCCACTGAGAAGTTGAGCCCTAGTATTTCGTACCTTGCAGGCTTGTAATTAATTTATGGATCAGAAGCACCAAAACATGCGCGTATCTGAAATGGCAGATACACTTAAAGGATCAGAAATTATTCGCCTTGCAGGCGAGATTAACGATAAGATAAAAGCGGGAAAGCAAATTCACAATTATACCATCGGCGACTTTGACCCAAATCTCTTTCCTCTGCCCTTGATGCTTAAAGAGGAGATAACAAAAGCATACGATCAGAACGAAACAAATTATCCGGCGGCAAATGGCATTATCAGCCTGAGGAAAGAAATTTCCTCCTTGTTGAAATCTCATCTTGGTCTGGACTATCATCCCGAAGAAATTCTTGTGGCCGGAGGTGCGCGTCCCTTGATTTATGCTGCATATCAGGCATTGATAAATCCGGGCGAAAAAGTGCTTTTTCCAGTTCCATCCTGGAACAACAATCATTATTCACACCTTAGCCGGGCAAATTGTATCATTATTGAAACCAAGCCAGAGCATGATTTTATGCCTTCGGCCGATGAACTCAAGCCTTTTATTTCAGAAGCTTCCATGCTTGCGGTTTGTTCTCCGCTTAATCCAACGGGCACTGTTTTTTCAAAAAACGGACTTCTCGAAATTTGTCAGCTTTTGATTGAAGAGAATAAACGAAGAGGTCCTTCCAGGAAGCCATTATACTTGCTTTTTGATCAGATTTACTGGATGTTAACATTTGGCGATCAGCAGCATTTTGATCCGGTTTCATTAATCCCAGAAATTCGTCCTTATACCATTTATATTGACGGAATTTCAAAGTCGTTTGCTGCAACTGGTGTTCGCGTCGGCTGGGCGTTTGGTCCCGAAGATGTTATTTCTAAAATGAAAAGCATTCTTGGTCATGTTGGCGCCTGGGCTCCAAAAGCCGAGCAGGTTGCCACAGCCGCATATCTGAAAAATAGTGAGATCGTACATAAAGACCTGGAGGTGCTCAAAGAACGTTTGTTTAAGCGCCTGAATACTTTCTATGAAGGATTTACGGCTCTTAAGCAGGAAGGATATCCGGTGGAATGCATCGCACCGGCAGGTGCAATTTATCTGACTGTTAAATTTTCTTTGAAGGGTATACACACTTCTGAAGGGAAAGAAATAAAGAACTCTTCAGATATAGCGTCATTCTTGTTGGATTCTGCAGGCATAGCAATCGTGCCTTTTGGAGCTTTTGGAGCATCAGCCGACTCTGAATGGTTTCGGTTGTCAGTTGGAACAGTAAAAACAAGCGATATTCCGGGTGTTCTTTCAAGTATAAAAAGTAGCCTTAACGAATTGAATACCGCCGTAAAATGAACGCTCAGAATACCGATAATTATGCCGTTATAATGGCAGGAGGCATTGGCAGCCGCTTTTGGCCAATGAGCAGGCAGCAGCACCCAAAACAGTTTTTGGATGTTTTGGGCACCGGACAAACCTTGCTTCAGGAAACATTCCGGCGGTTTAAAGATATTATCCCCGACGAAAATATTTTTGTTGTTACTAATAAGTCGTACAGCGACCTCGTGCAAAGTCAATTGCCGGAAATCCCTACAGACAATATTTTGCTTGAGCCGTCACGCCGAAATACGGCTCCGTGTATTGCATATGCCTGTCATAAAATAGCAATTAAAAATCAAGGTGCGCGAATTATCGTTGCGCCGTCTGATCATTTAATCTTAAACAGTCAGGTATTTGCTGAAAAAGTTCAGAGTGGCTTTGATTTTGTCGATTGCAAAAACGCTTTACTAACTCTTGGTATTAAGCCGGGGCGGCCAGACACAGGTTATGGATACATTCAATTTGTAAATGATGACCAACACCAGGATTCTTTTAGTAAAGTGAAAACGTTCACAGAAAAGCCAAATTTAGAACTGGCCAAGTCATTTGTATCGAGCGGGGAGTTTTTATGGAATTCGGGAATATTCATCGCCTCTGTATCTTCATTTATCAATGCATTTGAGGAGCATTTACCCGAAATGAATGTGCTTTTTAAGGAAGGAATCCCGTTTTACTACACAGGAGAAGAACCGGCATTTATTGAGCGGGCGTATTCAATATGCGCTAACATCTCAATAGATTATGGCGTTATGGAAAAAGCGAGTAATGTTTTTGTTCTCCCTTCAGACTTTGGATGGTCTGATTTGGGGACCTGGGGTTCTTTATATGATAATTCGAATAAGGATGCCCGACAGAATGCGGTAATCGGAAAAAATGTAATGATGCAGTCTTCATCGGGTTGCATTGTTAATGTACCTAAAGATAAACTGGTCGTGATTCAGGGTCTGGATAACTTTATTGTGGTTGAATCAGACGGTATACTTCTCATTTGTAAAATGGAAGACGAACAGGAAATCAGGCAACTCGTTACAAATGTAAAAGTTGAAAAAGGGGAGGAGTTTGTTTGAAGTTAAGATTAAAATACATTGCAAACATTTAAAAAACACACTCGGTATATAGCATAAAAAAAGCCCCTTAAATGGGGCTTTTCCGTAAGCGTGGAGGTTAAACAATTGATGAATTCAAATTAAAATTCCCACAAATCGTGTTCTTTGAGAATCATGTCCTCTTTAATACGATTTGATTCAAGCAATGCGTCAAGACCCTTCTTGTATTCATTGATGGATCTGTCGTAAACGTTCTCTTCCTTGATAATGTAACTGCTAAACTGACGTTTCCAGAAGATATCGTCAAACGATCTTCTTTCCATTGGGTTTTGGCGGTTAAATACATCATACTTGGCAAGTACGTTTCTTGCTTCAGGGAAATAAACCCAAAATAGTGGCTGGTCTCCTTTTTCCTTATCATCCTGCTCATAGAGCAGAGCAATGCCTAAAATTCGAACATCCAAAACAGACCGTTGACGATCAAAGAACCATTCCTCTTTTAAAAGAACTTTCTTCACCCTGTTAGGTGAAAAAGACTCCGTAATAAGAATGGTTGTATCAACCGTAGGGTCCATCATACTTGGGATGGTTTTCTCGTAACTCTTTTCAGTTAACTTTTTAATGTCTCCCGGAGTTACTTCAACAGAAAAGTCGTCTACTGAAGCGCTGTAAACGCGCAGAGAAACCTCCTCCGTAACAGCTTTGTAAAGAACATTTGTTAGACTCCTGAGGCCGTTTACATCATTTGCGATGGGGAAATAAAGCGGAAGATTAATTTTCTCTCTAAGGTCAACAATTCGCCAGATCCTTCTTTTCCACATTACGTCGGCTTCGCGGATAGGCGTGTAGGGAATAGGTTTGCGATTCATGATATGTTCGCGTTTAACCACCCCATCATAGGCTTTTTCGTCGCCAAGTACTGACTGAGCGTCTGCCCGGGTAATACCGAGGAGCAGAAACGCTGCAAGAAAGAAGGTTATGCTTTTCATGGCTTTAGTTTTAACTTAATTACTTCACTTTAAACTGAGCGGTAAGTGTTCTTACAGATCCGTCAGGACCTTTTGCGCGAATGTCAGAGAAGAAAATTTTAGCACCTGGTTTCACCTGATTAAGAAGGGCTTCAACTCCGGCATCAAAACGATTTCCGTTTACCTGAGCGGTTTTGTAAAAACCGCCAATGTTTGCTCCAAATTCAAATGACTGAATGGTGAAGTTCGCTTGGAAATCAAAGTTTTCAAGAACAGCAGAAAGGTAACCTGCTGATTTTAATTCTCCTACAGACAATGCTTCGCCACTTTTCTTACCTAAGAGCATAGGTGTTGGATCTGGAATTCTCTTAATACGGAATTCAGGTGCACCCATGGAAGAGGCTTTGCCGGCAGCATTTTTAACAGTAACAGGGATGGTACATTTAGCACCTCCGGTTACTTTAACTACATACTCACCTGGTTTAACTTTTGTCATTGTTCCTTGTGCGCCAACCAAACTAGCTTCTATTTTAGTCGGATCGGAGCCGGGAACAGAAACAGATACAGGATTGTCAACGCCAATGTAAAACACATTCATTTTAGTTGGTGAAACAACAGCCGCAGGTTTAATAGCCATGTATTCGAATTCCTTTTCGGAAACCGCATCCTGGCCTTCCGCGTCTTTGTATTTTACAACCGCTTTGATTTTTTGTGGACCTTCCGCAGCAGGACGAGATTTGTAAACTACAAAACCAGACTCATCGATTTCAGTAATTTGACGGCCATTCACGCTAACATCGGGAGCATCTGAAGTATTCAGTGCTGCCACAAATATTTTTGCTGTGAATTCATCTCCGATAGCTACAACGTTTGCAGACGGAACCATTTGTGCTTCCAGTTTGTCTACTTTAATTGCTGTTGCACCAATAGATTTGAAAAGTTCGTTCAATACAGTTCCTTCAGCATTTCTAACTTCTGTTTGAAGCTGAGTCAATACAACAATTTGAGCAGCGATAGGAAGGTGGTAAAACTTCTGCGTTTCCCAGGTTTCAACTCCGGTTCCTTTGCGTGGAGGATCTTCGGTAGACAAACCCAGGTTTGTTGATTTACGAACTTTTTCAGGAAGGATAGCAATGATTTTCGTTTTGAACTCTTCAATTTTTGCTTTAAGTTCAGATGCTTTTCCTTTGGCGCCAACAGTTCCATCTCCGCACATGATGCGTGTGGAATTGTCATACTTGTCCTTGTTTTGAACATTTGCAAGACTGTCAAGATTGCTAACAGCTACCTCTTTCGTTACTTGATCTTCTGCTACAATTAATTCTGTTTTAATCTCAGAAATATATGCGTAAAGTTCATCTGCAAGGGTTTTTAGTTTCTTAGACCCATCAAATGCATCTTTTGCGCGAGCAGGCTGAATTGCAGCTTGATCCTTTATTGAAGTGTAGAGTAATTGATTGTTGTTGGAAAAGTTTTTATCGGTCTGCACAAGACCATTATTTACAACAACAAATGCATCAAGAATCTCTTTCGATACGTTTAAGGCCAGAAGTGCGGTCAGTACCAGGTACATCATTCCGATCATCTTCTGCCTTGGAGTTTCTTTTCCTCCTGCCATGATTTACAATTTTTTAGTTGACTGAATAAAAAAACTACTAACGATTAAAATTCATCGCGGTAAGCATATTTCCGTAAACGGTGTTCAGTGAACTCAAATTGCTTGTTAGGGTAGACATTTCTTCTTTGTATTTCTGAGTATCGGAAACAGAAGCTTGCAGATTGCTCATTAACGACTCAATTCCTTCATACAGACGGTTTGAAGCTTGAGTATGTTCGTGAGCACCACGGAGCTGAAGTTCATAAACAGAATTAAGTTCAGATAGATTTTTAGCTACTTTCTGAAGTTGTTCACCGTAAGTTGCTCCATCTTCATTGCTCATGGATAGACCAGTCAATGATTCAGTTGCTTTTACGTATGTTTCGGATAGAGTATCAACGCTTTGTGATGCTTTCTTAATGTTATTTACATAATCATTGGTAGCAACAGAGGCGTCTGTAATATCATTCAATTTAGCAGTGTTTTCTCCAAGAGCCTTTAGGCTGTTGCCAAGACTTTCAATCAGTTCAGGACCAACCTTAGCGTCTTCAAGCATTTTGTCTAGTTGCTGAGCAACCGGATCTTTTGAGGCAATTGCTTTTTTGTCTGCTTTCGGATGATCATCGTGCATTCCTGCAAGTTCAGGGTAGACAAGAGACCAATCTGGTTCTTCATGCGGTTTTTCAAAAGCGGACAAGAAAAAGATACCCGCTTCTGTAAGTAGACCAACCATGAGCATCTCGTTTGCTCCAGGCCAGTGAAGAATTTTAAAAAGGGCTCCCACGATCACGATAGCGGCACCGATCCCGTAGACCATACCCATTACCCGTTTCCCTTTTTTAGATGCAAGAAAATTCGCCATTGTAGTTAAATGTTAAGTGTTAAGTGTGTGATTGTGATTGGATTAATTTATGGTTGTTTGATAACGTTTCAAACGGAAGATTATTCTGCAACATCATTTTTGTCGCGACCGATGTAACTGATGACACAACGGAATCCGATGTAGCATTTTGCAGTGTCCTGATATTCGTAAGTACGAGTTCCGGTTTGCAAATAGTACGACACATCTTTCCACGAACCGCCACGAATAACTTTTCGCTTAAGGGCAATTGGATCATCCGCTTTTGCTTCATAGGAATAGTCCGGGCTGTTATCGTGTGAAAAATTGTAAGCTGATTCATCAAATGCATTGGAAGTCCATTCGGCGACATTTCCTGACATGCAATATAGACCGTATTGATTCGGGTTGTAAGAGTCAGCACGAAGAGTTGTTAACCCTCCATCGTCAATATAATTTCCTCTCAAAGGTTTGAAATTTGCTAAAAAGCAACCAACGCTATTTCTGATGTATGGACCACCCCAAGGATAAGGACTCAAATCAAGACCTCCTCTGGCAGCATATTCCCATTCTGATTCAGTTGGCAAGCGATAATTTTGTTCGTATGAACTACCTTCGGTGAAGAGATATCCATTTCTTAGATTGGTTCTCCAAACACAAAACGAACGGGCTTGTTTCCAGTTAACACCTACAACAGGATAATCGTCGTATCCCGGATGCCAAAAATACATGTTCGTTAAAGGCTCGTTGTATGAGTAAGTGAAGTCATGAATCCACGCAAGCGTGTCGGGATAAATTGGAATGGTTTCGCGTTTAATAAATACGGAACGATCTTTCAATCCCTGAGCTCTGTTACCACGACGGGCAGCAGCCTGGTAGTCAATCCACCAATATTCGTAAAGAAACTTACGTGTATCAAATTCTTTTCTTCCATAGAATCTTTCATTTTCCGGAAGATACATAGGATCAAGCGCTTCACGAAACTCTTCATCATCGTAACGAAGTCTCTCATCCCAATTCAGAATTGGAACAGGGTAATCTTCATCAAATTCATTAGTTTCAATGATGAAATCTTCAAATTCCTCACCAAGCATTCGCCTGGCGATCGAGTCGCGGACCCAGTTTACAAACTGCCTGTACTCGTTATTTGTGATTTCTGTTTGATCCATGTAATAAGCTGGAAGCGAAACGGTTTTACTTTGGGAAGTAACTCCATAAGTAATGTCCTGATCGCTTGGACCCATGTTGAAGCTTCCCATTGGAATGTACACCATTCCATAAGGATCCTCCTGGAACCAGTTTTGGCGTCCTTCCACTCCGGTAAGGTAGCCATTGCCATCGTTTCCACAACTGCTAAGCAGAGCGGAGGCTGTCAGCACTAAAGCTGAGGTTTTAACGAAAGCACCTCTTTTCAGGGCGTTGGTCATAACGTTTTATATTCGTGAAATGGAAACGTAAAGTTTGTATTCAACCTATCGGAGGGTTTAAGGATTTTCAGAAGTAAACGGCGAAAGACAGTGAGCAGTTACAGCCAATTTTTACAGATATCTTACGTTGCGATAAATCTGACGAGGCTTAACAGGATCGATTTTGAAACAATAATTGACCATGAATTCAAACGTTCCGTTATTATATGGATTCAGTTTGGACGTGTTTACATCGTATCCGAGGCCTACTTTGAGGTCCTTCCAAACATTGGCACCGAGTAAAACAATAACTGCATCCTGATATCTGTATGAAAGCCCCCCCCATAGTTTGTTTTTGTAATGAACGTTGCAATTAATATCGAATTGTGTTGTGGCTGCATTTTTAATAAAAATGGATGGTCTTAATTCGATATCAGGATTCAACTGATAATTATATCCGGCCATTATATAATAATGTCTGCGTGCCTGATACTTGTATGTAGAGAGGTTAAAAGTGCTTTGAGGTAAATGTGTTGAAGAAATACCGACATAATAATTTTTTGTCGTGTAATATGCACCAATACCCGCATCGAAAACCGTTCCTGAAACTCCCGCTGTTGGAATAGACGGGTCGTTTTCCTGAAGGGGATTAAGTCCCTGGCCAAGCGATTTATTCATCATACCAAGATCAAGTCCAAGACCAAGAGTTCCCCCTTTTAATTTCAAATGATATGAATATGCAAGTTTTGCATAGATGTTATTTTCTATACCAATCGCATCCGACATCACAGTTAATCCAACACCACCCTTAGCAATTTCCAGTGGCATATCGGCGGCCAAAACAAATGTTCTGGGCGAGCCTTCAAATCCCATCCACTGGCTACGGCCAATTACCGTTCCACAGATTGCCCCTGATGTTCCGGCAAAACCGGCGTTCACGGGAAGTCTGTTATACATGTTGTGACTGAACTGCGGATCCTGTTGCGCCTGAGAAATCAGTGAGAATGCAAAGAGACTTGCGATTGTTAACCTTAACTTCATTCTTGTACGTTGGTTTATTTAGCTGTTGACTTCAAGAGGCTAAAATACGTAAAATAAAATATGCTGTGCAACACAGCTTGTGAATAAACGGTTGATAAAATTCCACCTGTTTAGCCTAAGCCGCTGATAACGTGAACAATAAATTTATATTAACTTCTTATATGTTTGCCACCAACTTTCTGGTAATTCGCCTTGCATAGCCTGTTGATAGTCTTTGATATGGCAGGGAATCAAGTGAAAACGCTTTTTAGACGATTTTAAACCACTCTTCATAGGAACCTTCATCCACCATTTTCCATTTTTTTTATTTTTAAAAAAGATAATTTCTTCCTGAATATTCTCAAGAGAAATATTATATATGGTATAATCGTCGGAGTTCCCAATCAAGCCATCCGGGCTTCTTGCAATAATGCCATCAGCTAAATGCCAGATTAATTGTGCAACCAATTTTTCCGAACTATCGGTATCATTTTTTCTTGAAACACTCCAACCAGAAATAATCGCAGCATTTAAACGGTTGCTAAGTCCAGAGTATCTTAATATACGACAAGCCTCTTCCGCATAAAGTCCATTTGGTTCAAGGTTTTCAGAAGCCGGGAAATCTGAACTTCTAATAGCTGATACGTCAAAACTTAAAATATCTGCATTTCTTAAAATGGGCTCACAACCTTCCATAAATTCTCTGACCCTTCCAAGCCTGTGTAGATCAAAGTTCATATCCTCCAAGGTCTTGAGCATTTCGGGATCTGATAAATACGCCTGAAAGGCAATTAATGAATAGTTAAAAAGAAAATTGGGCTGATGAGAAATAATTTTCGTAAGCCAGGAATGATTTTCATTTTCTTCGTATGCTTCCGTAGATAAATCTGGGAATGGATCAACAGAGCAAATATTTACCGATTGTTCGTCTTCAAAAAACGATTTATATAAATAAAATGTATGTGATTGATGGGAAGATATAACAATTGGTATTGAACCGTATTCACGAATTTTACCAATTGCTTTGAAAAAATCGTTTTCATTTCCGCAAAAAGAGCCTGAATCGGCAATTCTCAGGTGTTCAGAAGGTGTAAATAAAGAGTATAGTTGCTCCCTGACTCCATAAATAAAAAAATCATTTTCCTGAAAGCCTGGCGAAATTAAAACAAGATGAGGAGCATCTTCCCGAATCATTTGATCCACGTCATACACTTCGATGAGGTTGCCAATTGATTTGGAAGGCCAGACCTGCTGTTTCAGTGATTTTACTGTGTGCAGATCAAGTGCCGAAAGAAGATTCACGATTTACTTTTTTATTGGTTTTTTTCTAATGTTTTTCTTGGGTTTTGAGGACTCGTTGGAGATAATTGACTCGCATTCCTGCAATGTCAAAGCCTTGGGATCCTTGTCTTTTGGGATTTTAAAATTATCTTTCCCCTTAGAAATATAAGGTCCCCATCTACCATTTAATATTTGAATTAATGGATCTGTTCCATCAAATACCTGTATTACCTTTTCGGCATCTGATTTTCTCTTCGCCAAAATAATTTCTACAGCCCTGTCATTGGTGATTTCAAGAGGATCTTCGTCTTTGGGAATCGAATAAAATGCCGAAGCGTGTCTTATGTATGGACCAAACCTCCCAAGACCAATCGTTATTTCTTTAGATTCAAACAGATCAAGTTTTCGCGGAAGCTTAAATAATTCAAGTGCCTCTTCCAGAGTAATTGACTCCAGGCGCTGACCTGTCCTTAAATTTGCAAATACTTTTTCATCATCATCGCTTTCGCCAATTTGAGCCAATGGACCGTATCTTCCAATTCGGACATAAATATTTTTTCCCGATTTTGGATCCTGACCCAGTAAACGAGAGCCGGTTGCGCGCTCAGATTGCTCCAGAGTAAGTGCAACATTTTCAATGAAGGGACGATAAAAATTATCAATCATTTTTGTCCACTCCATCATGCCTTCGGCAATTTCATCGAATTCCTTTTCAACATTTGCAGTAAAGTTGAAATCCATAATTCTTGGGAAATTATCCATCAAAAAATCATTGACAACAATCCCAATGTCAGTTGGAAATAATTTGTTTTTTTCGTGACCGGTAATTTCAGCTTTTGTTTGCTGTTCTATATTTCCCGATTTCAGACTAATGACTTTGTAATTCCTTGAAACGCCTTCACGTTCTTCTTTTAATACATAATTCCTTTTCTGAATGGTTGAAATCGTTGGGGCGTATGTCGAAGGTCTACCAATGCCAAGCTCTTCCAGTTTTTTAACAAGAGAAGCTTCGGTGTATCTTGGTGGCGGACTGGCAAATTTCTCAGTAGCATTCAGCTCATTTAAATGAAGCATTTGGCCTTTTTCCACAGGTGGCAACAATGACACAGACTCTTCTTCTTCTGCCGGACTATCGTCGAAGGACTCAGAATACACCTTTAAAAATCCATCGAAGACAATCACTTCTCCCAATGCTTCGAGTTGCTCGCTTAATCCTGAAATCGAAATTTTAACAATTGTTTTTTCAATTTCAGCATCCGCCATTTGCGAGGCAAGTGTCCTTTTCCAAATTAACTCATACAAACGAGCTTCCTGATTATCTGCCTTTCCGGGTAACTGATCCATATAGGTTGGTCGAATCGCCTCGTGTGCCTCCTGTGCGCCTTTCGACTTGGTTGTGAATTGCCTTTGCTTGTGGTATTTTGAGCCATAGGCATTATTAATTTGTTCTTTTGCAGCGCCCAGAGCGGTTTCAGACAAGTTCACAGAGTCGGTTCTCATATAAGTGATTTTACCCGCTTCGTATAACTTTTGGGCGACTACCATGGTTTGCGACACCGAAAACCCCAGCTTTCTAGAGGCCTCCTGTTGCAATGTGGAAGTTGTGAAAGGGGCAGACGGCGTTCTTCTGGACGGCTTTTTTTCAACATCACTAATCTTAAACTCTGCATTATTACAGGCCTGTACAAATTTTAGAGCTTCGGCTTCGGTAGCCAGTTTACCCGGCAAAACAGCTTTTAACGTGTAGTTTTTACCCTGTTGGGTGAATGAAAGAAGAGCGACAACGCGAAATGCAGAACTGGTTTGAAAGCCCATGATCTCTCTTTCGCGCTCAACAAGCAGGCGAACAGCAACAGATTGAACTCTACCCGCTGAAAGCGAAGGTTTCACTTTTTTCCACAAAACCGGCGAAAGTTCGTAACCAACAATCCGGTCAAGCACCCTTCTGGCCTGCTGGGCATTCACAAGGTTGTAATCGATGCTTCTAGGATTATCAATGGCCTTGAGAATTGCAGGTTTCGTAATTTCATGAAACACAATTCGTCTGGTTTTGTCTTCTTTTAAGTTCAACGCTTCAAACAAGTGCCAGGAAATAGCTTCTCCCTCCCGGTCCTCATCGGAAGCAAGCCAAACCGTTTCGGCTTCCTTGGATAGTTTGGTTAGCTCCTTAATAATTTCCTTTTTATCAGGAGACACCGTATACTGAGGAAGAAAGTTGTTCCCAATATCGACCGATAATTCGTTTTTGCTCAAATCTCTGATATGGCCAAAACAGGATTTAACGATAAAATCAGAGCCCAAAAAACCTTCAATGGTTTTTGCTTTCGCAGGAGACTCAACAATGACTAGGTTTTTGGCCATATTATAGATAATTTATTTCAATCTTCACTTTGGCAAAGAAACACAAACAATTTCAGCTCTTGCAAATTTAATATGAATTCAGACTCATGTCAGCAGGTGTCATTTTGTCACTTCACCCGTTTTTATTAATTTTGCGTCCCTTTTATATAAGCATGTCTGAACAAAGTCCAAAAGTGATTGATGAAACCCGGCAGGGTGAAGTGTTAATCCAAGAATCATATCCAACACAGGTAGGCAAGAAACTGTTTCTGGAAAGCTACGGATGTCAAATGAATTTTGCGGATAGTGAAATTGTTGCATCCATTCTTTCGGAACAAGGCTACACAACCACCCGCGACATACAGGAAGCCGATGTGATTTTTGTAAATACCTGTGCCATCCGCGATAACGCTGAGCAAAGAGTCAGGAAGCGTTTGAATGAGTTTAACCAGGTAAAAAAGAAAAACCCGGATCTGGTGATTGGTGTTTTGGGCTGCATGGCTGAACGCCTGAAATCCAAACTTCTTGAAGAAGAGAAACTGGTAGACATTGTTGTTGGTCCTGATGCATACCGTGATCTTCCACTTTTGATTAAAACGGCTGAAGATGGTCAAAAGGCCATAAACGTAATACTTTCAAAAGAGGAAACCTACGCTGATATATCACCAGTAAGGTTGGGTGGAAATGGAATTACCGCATTTGTTTCCATAACCAGAGGATGTGACAATATGTGTTCGTTTTGCGTGGTGCCATTTACTCGCGGCCGCGAGCGAAGCCGAGATCCGGAAACAATTATTAACGAAGTGCAAACGCTCTACACTGATGGCTACCGTGAAGTGACTCTGCTTGGTCAGAATGTTGATTCGTATCTGTACGCCGGAGGCGGACTAAAAAAGGAAATATACACAAAAGAGGAGTTGGACAAGGCTGTTAATTTTGCCCAGCTTCTTGAAAGGGTCGCAGTAGCGGTGCCAGGAATCAGAATCCGGTTTTCCACATCGCATCCAAAGGACATGACCGATGAAGTGCTTCACACGATGGCACGTTATGATAATATCTGCAAGTACATTCATCTTCCCGTGCAGTCAGGTAATTCTGAACTACTCGAAAAAATGAATCGCGGCTATACCCGCGAATGGTATTTAAGCAGAATTTCTGCTATTCGCAGGATTATTCCTGAATGTGGTATTTCAACAGATATTATTGCAGGCTTCTGTTCTGAAACCGATGATCAGCATAATGAAACCTTAAGTTTGATGCAGGAGGTGGGATATGATTTTGCTTACATGTTTAAGTATTCTGAGCGTCCTAAAACCTTGGCAGAACGCAAGTTTGCTGATGATGTACCGGAAGAGTTGAAAGGAAAGCGACTTACAGAAATCATTGATTTGCAAAGCAAATTATCTCTTGAAAGCAACCGGAGAGACATTGGAAAAACGCATGAAGTACTTGTTGAAGGTCCATCTAAGCGTTCGGAAGATTATCTCTCTGGACGAAACACCCAAAATAAAGTGATTGTGTTTCCGAAAGAGCAGTATAAACCCGGCGACTACGTTCTGGTACTGGT
>Ga0169931_10001183_pt1 | contig 43106 bp, 49 predicted proteins | sample Kivu_15m_20L_FD_129675 | JGI IMG/M metagenome (GOLD analysis project Ga0169931, IMG submission 129675) | Freshwater microbial communities from Lake Kivu, Western Province, Rwanda to study Microbial Dark Matter (Phase II) - Kivu_15m_20L... | ecosystem: Environmental > Aquatic > Freshwater > Lake... | reverse complement strand
CCACCGCGCGTTTCGGCACTGCCGGAGTGGTCGCCCCACGGTCCAGCCGACAACTGTCGTTGCTTGACCACCGCGCGTTTCGGCACTGCCGGAGTGGTCGCCCCACGGCCCAGCCGACAACTGTCGTTGCTTGACCACCGCGCGTTCATATCATCACAGCCAGGGGGTTTCATTTCGGACCATGGCTGTTCCCCGTTCACTTCCGAGCGCAGCCTGTCCGTGGGTATCAGGACGGTGCATCGGAGCACCCAGAGTCTTCGCGTGTCCAGCTCTCGCATCGGAACCGCTCATGACTTTTCTACCTCTTCAATAAGCGGCAATGTCCACCGACGCACTACTGCCGCGACACGCACCAATCGAGCCACCGCTGGGTTTCATCGGTGATCTGGCCGTCATAAACCGACCCCAACGCCACAGCACGTTCGCACTCGCCAGACCGTGCAAACCGCTGGATTCGGTCGTCGGGGTCAGTGTTACCAACGCCCTGCAACGTAGGCAGCCGGTAAGAGTACGATCTCGCGCTCCGCAAATCAGGTTCACATGCGCTTGCCCACAGACCCGTGGTCCCACCCCACAACGGCGGGTCTTCTTCTGCCCGCGGAGCCTCCTCGTGTCCTTGCATCGGTAAACCGGCGGATTCGTCCTGTGTGCGAGCCATACGCCACCAACGGCATGCCTCGGCCCGGTCAACCTGTGTGAACTGCCAGGGAACCATCGCCCATCGGATCCCGACTTCCCACAATATCTGGGTCCGGAGCAAGTCCGCATCGGGCATGGGCCCAAAGCGATGTTCAGCCTCCTCGAGTACGTCCCAGGCCCTCAAATGATGGCCGTTCAGCAGCTCAATCTGTGCCCCGAGGAACCACACCGCAGGTACGTCGCGGCCAGCAGGCAAACCACGCTGATAGGCGTCTAGCGCAGGGGCTGCTTCTCCCAGCGAGACTGAACACTGAGCTACATAGAGCCATATTCCCAATCGCTCAGGTCGAGCGTGTAAAGCACGCAAAAAAGCCGCACGGGCCGGCTCTGGAGAGTTCGACCGCAGCAGTACAAACCCATGCAATGCCATCGCGTCTGCCGGGTCCAGTTCGGACGATTCAATCAGCGCAGTCGCTTCCGTCCAGCGAGCCGACAACAGTAAATCCGTCAGTGCCTCCAGCGCTTGTTGCAGACGCACTTCAGCAGGCGGCGCCTCATGCGAGGGCCCGAAGGCATTCACAGGGTCCGCGCCGACCTGTGCCTGCGCCTTAAAGGAAAGTACGAATCCCATCAGCCACGCCATCATCAACGGCACCCCACGCCGGACCATGGCGCTCGCGCATGCGCTGCCGCTACTCCAGCGCATAGTCCACCTGGGTGGTGGCCCATACTTCGACCGCCTCACCGTTGTGCAGGGCCGGCGAGAATCGCCAGCGGCGCGCATCTTCCACGGCTGTTGCATCGAACACACCGGAAGGTACAGCTTCCAGAACTCGCACCTCCTGTACCCGGCCATCCTTATCAATGCGCAGTCGCAAGCGCACAAAGCCTTCCATCTGCAGTGCGAGTGCCTCGGCGGGATAGGTGCGTGCCCGATCGCCGATCGACCGCGGAGGCTGATCGACAGCGTCCTCTTCGAATACCTGCGACTGAGAGACGCGCGGTTGCCCCAGCAGAAGCGACGCTCCCCCGGTGAGCGACAAGCCTGCAAGTCCTGATACTCCAGCGCCGGGCGACGCAACGGACGTGGCAACAGAGCCAGATGAAGTTGCGGCCGGTAGCACAACCGGGCCTGGCACCGAAGGGGTGGTCCACGTAGCTACCACGGTGGGTGTTTGACCCAGCGAGCTCAGGGATGGTGGCGGCGGACGAACCAGGTCCGGAAACACAATAGATTCCTCGCCACCCGCCTCGGCCTCATTGACCGCCGCGACCGTGACTTCAGATGACCAGGCTGCCATCACCAAACACACAGCCGTTACGCTGGAGCCCAGAACCAGAGCCAACAGCACAGACCACCAGCGAGGAAGTTCGGGAAAACCGTTACCACCGACGTGACCGATCGTCCGCACTTGCCTCTGGCGCTCCGATGACCCGACGCTGATCCCCGGGGGAAGGTCGCTTGCCGCTCTCGCCAGACCCTGCGACGACTCCAAAAGAGGAGCACGTAACGGTCGACGATTTACCTGAGCGTTGTCAGGGCTGTTGGTCACCGCTTGACCAGGAGCGACATCGATCGGATGCGTCTCGTGAGCCATGTTTACGGCCCCGACTGTTCGACGGCTAATGCCACATCTCTGGCACCAGCGAGCCTGCACTGATCAATCACTTCCACGAGCTGCTCAGTCAGAACGGACCGGTCGGCGACGATGACCACATGAGGAGTCTCGTCATGCTCGAGCAACGGATGAAGCGCCGACTGCAACATATAAACATCGACCACCACACCGTTCACAAGGACGTTCCCCGAAGCGGTCACCGCGACCCGGATCGAACGCTGCTGCACCGTCTCACCGCTGGCAGCACCCGGGCGCTCAATGCGCATTTCGACGTCATCGACAAACGTGGTCGTGACCATGAAAAAAATCAGCAGCAAAAAAGTCATGTCGATTAGCGGGGACAGATCAATCTCGCTGCTATTGTCGGCCATCGGCTGCAACGAAAATCGCTTCATGGAGCCTCCGGACGACCCGCTCGAACAAGCTCCAGAATCGTGTTTGCGCGCCGATCCAGCCAACGCCCCACCAACGTACCGGGAATCGCCAGAATGAGTCCAAACTGTGTCGTCACCAACGCTTCACTGATCCCGCCGGCTACTGAGGCGCCCGCATCGGGGTCGCCCGCAAGAGCCGAAAAAGTCTCCACCATCCCAGACACGGTCCCTAACAATCCCAGCAGCGGAGCCACCACAACCAGCGTCCGAATCCATCGCGCGCCCCAATTCAGACGACGACTGATTTCGTCATGGGAAAAAAGACGTCGCGTCACGGGCATGCAGCTACCTGCGTCCTCCAATGGAAGCTGCACCCAATTCGGTCGAGACCAACTCAGCAGATAGCGAAAGCGAAGCATAATCAGCGCCCAGAGCACCGTGCCCAGACACAACAGCAGCCAGAGCACCGCTCCCCCATCCCGCAGGTACTCTTCCAGAACATCTGGTCTCATGCCAGTCCCTGCTGAGGATCGGCAGAGGTCGGTGACACCTCATCTTCCCGCAGCGAAACCATCGGTTCACTCCTGTCGGTCATACCTGCAGGCTCAAACGACGCCACAGAGGCAGCTCCGGCCGATAGCCTGAGCGACAGGCGTTCCGCCCAGCCTGCCAATGCTGTGTGCAGCAATACGGTCGGTATCGCAATCCAGAGACCCATTTCAGTGGTGACGAGCGCCTCCGCGATACCACCACTGAGCGCGCGAGCATCGCCTGTACCACGTGTATTGATCACCTCGAACGTCTCGATCATGCCACTTACGGTTCCAAGAAGCCCCAGCAGGGGAGCAGCCGCGGCGATCACCTTCAGCGTGCCCAGACCGCGCTGAAGTGCCTGCATTTCAAGCGCGACAGCGATATCCATCGCCAGAACACGTGGCGCGCGCTGACCCGCATCCGCGAACCGCGTCATCGCGGACAGCAGGTGTCGAGCAACGCCCCATACTCGCATCGTGGACGCCTGAGACAAATCGACCTCGCCGCGTACACCCACGACCTGATGCAGTCCAGACACAAACGTCAGCGTCCACCGGCTCCAAAAAAACTGGATCACCTTCACCAGGGTCACCAGAACTGCGGCCAGCGCAAGTCCGACCAGCGGCACTCCGACAGGACCCGCCTGTTGAAGCAGGGAACGACGCGCCGGTAAAACCACGAGGGCACCGCGTTCGCCACGCTCAAACAACCTCATCGGCAGCGGCTCGCTGGACTCAAGATGAAACGCCGCTTCGAGTTCATCACCCGGCAATCGGCGCAGCTCAAGCCAATTGCCCTCGCTGTCCTGTGTCGCCACACCAATACCCGACGGACCTTGCAGCAGTGCCGCGACCTGCCCCACGCGAAGCACGCGACCATCCAACACCTGCGGACCTTCCACCTGAAAAAAGGGCACCGATTCTACCCGTACCTGACTCTCATCTTCCAGAAACGCAATCCACTGAGCGAACACATCAACGACGGCAGCCTCGTCAACATTTCCCCGAGGAACAGCGATCCCGTGGTCGAGCAGCTCGTCACGTCCACGTCGCAGGATACCCTCCAGCCCATCAGATTCCGACGCTACAGCTTCACTGGCCATTTCGGCCTGCCGCCGCTCCAGCGCCTGCCGTAGCCCAAAAATCTCCATCTCCAGCGCGGCGATGTTGCCTGAGAGCGACTGAGCACGGGTGTCTGACTGCGTGCTCTGCGCGGCCAACTGGAAACGTAACGCGTCGCGTTGCCGCTGAAGGGCATCGCGCTCCACACGCAAGAACTCCAGCTCCTGCTGCACCAGCTGCTGCAGACGTGGCTCCTGCGCAACGCACACATCTGATGACGTCGGCAGCGAAAGCAGAGCGATAGCCACGAGTCCAAATGCGTTCGCCCACGACTTAACCTTATGACGTCGCTCAAAGCGGACCGCCGCCCTGCGAGTGTGATCACCGCTCACGACCGACCCGCCCACGGACGCCACATGTCGAAGTCTGTTGCTCACCGGGCCTCCCAGGCTGGATACGACCAGACGGGAACCAGCCGAACGTCTGGAATGCCGGACGAGGCAAGGACGTGAAACAGATCAAACACGGCCTCCGTCGCGCGACGATCGCTCAAAAGCGTGACGTCGTCGCCATCACCGGGGCGAAGGTATCCGGCTCGCCCGTCGGGCAGCCGGATGTATAGCGCCACCATGCCCAACCGAGCCACGTCCACAAGCATGGGCTGCCCTTCCACGACGAGAGACTGCCGGTCCAGACCGTAATCGGTACACAGCTGATGTTCGTCGTGGAGCAGGTTCCAGACGCGGGCGATGCCTCCAAGCGGCGAAACAACGCCCGCGTGGACGCTATCCACGATCTGATCGAGCCGTTCCGTGCGCTCGGTCATTCGGTAGTGGAGGCTGCGGTCGAGCCATGAGCGGGACATGGTGACGGTCTGGTTAAAGAGCTCCATCCAGGACGACGGCATCTCCTGCATCGAGCCTTCCGCCGGTATCGCAGACACCTGACCAGTCAGGGCGTCGCGTTGGCCCTGAAGAGACCTCTCCTGCAGCTCCAGCTGACGTAGCCATGATTCAGACTGCGCAGCCCCCGTACGCACCCGCTCGCGCAAGGCCGATATCTCGGTCGCCAGCGCTGCAACCTCCTGCTGCAGGTCCTGCAACTCCTGAATCGACAGCTCATCGGTGGCAGCCTCTGGACGCGGCTGCGCGTGTAGCACGCCGGTCGCTACCGACACCGAAGTCAAGGCCGCAAAGACCGCGAGAACCAGCTGTTGCGATCGTATTATCATGCGCGGCGTCCTACGCCTGGAACACGGGGTGGTCAATCGGAAGCCGTTTCCACAACGCAGAACCCGACTCAGGTCCGCACACTCGCTCGGCCTGCGACGCCGAGTCAACCTATAACCGCACACATGTTCAGACTATCTCCGTGCACTGGCCGTTGATTCGCGGAGAATTTCAATGGCCCCGTCATGTGCCCGTCATAGAGCGCTCGTTATCGGTGGCATGGGAGGACGCGGAGGCATGGGGGGGATCCGATGGCCCTGCTCACGTACAAAGCGTTCGACCAGCTCAGCGAGTTGGCCAGGCTCGCCTTCGGGCAACCACTTTCCTTCGCGCGTGGGTAGAAACATGGACCAGGTGCCCGACTCGTTCAGGCAAAGGCGCAATACCGGGAACAGGCCTGCAGCCAGAATCGGCATCACCGTCAGGCAATTCTTTCTGCGACGTACACATAACTGACGAATTTTCAGCGCCCATAGCGTTTTCAGGACGATGGATTCCTCTTCAACAGACAATTTCACGGTATTCATAGCTTGCACGGGCGAAGAGTTGGTTTCTGTAAACGGAACGAGTGAACACAGCGTATGGTGCTTGTTACGATTCGGCATCTCCCTTGTTGTCGTTCATGCGGACAGTGGACTCATAGCGCGGATCTCTTGTCATCATGGATCGATGCAAACGCCGTAGCGCTGCACAGTGCAGGCGGGAGGCCCAGGACCTGGAAATTCTTGCTTCCTCGGCAAGATCAGCCAGCGCGCGCTCATGAAAATAATGCTGTTCAAGTAGCCATCGTTCCATTTCAGGTAACTCCTCCAATAATTCCGCCACCAGCTCCCTTCGTTGTAGACGCCATACAATCTCATCGGGAAGCAAGGGGCGAACAGGTAACCCACCCATGCCCGCTTCGACGGCGGCGTCATACAGATCATCGGTAACATCCGACAACTCCTGTGCCGCAAACAATGACTGTACAACATGACCGACACGCAAACGAGCCTCGGCCGGAGTCAGCGTCGATGCCTCGCCAGAGGGGTTGCCATTCTGCTCTGCCTCCAGCACCTGTTGCAAGCGCTTGATGCGTCGCATCACGCGAACTGCGCTCCGCGATGCTCCCGTAGCGTCTCGCAGCTGGTCAATCAGCTGTCCGCGCACGCGGATGATGGCCCATGCCTCAAATGGAACTGCGGAATCTCTGTCGTAACGACGCCATGCCTGAACCAGCGCAAGCCGGCCGCTCTGCATCAGGTCCTCATACTCCACGCGATACCGGACCGTGCGAATGATCCCCATAACGACATGACGAACCACATGGTCGTAGCGAGCTAACAGTTCCGATTCCTGCACAGCAACCTCGGGTGTACACGACCTCATGGCGTCTCATCTTTTCAGTGCATCGTAGGCTTTGCGTTCCAGCGAAGCGACGCACGAATCTCTCCCGCATCAACCCCTTTAGAGCAGACCCCACGGGCGTGCATAAACGACACGAAGCGCCCTGAATACCGATACGTCCTGGCGAATTGTTCCGTTTATATATTGAGGCCAGCTACCATAATTAGTATCTGCCTGTAAACCGACAATCGGAGTGCCCGTCTCCCCTGAAATATATTCGGGTACCTGTTGCCTGAAACGACGACCTGGACCAACAGGCCCCACCTCCCGGGCGGTGCCGTAGGGGGCCACCTCATACCAGTCGGTCGGATCAGCGCCAATAGCCGCGCGAAACCGGACTTCAAATGTCTGGCACAATAATCCGATACCGCTGAATAATGTGTCTTCAAAGCCCGAATACAGACGCACCGCAACGGGCAGCGCGAATGCATGTGTCGGAGCGCCCGACGCCCGGGGACACGACAATACATAATCCAGAGTAAACTCGATACCGGCAACTCTGAGCGCACTCGTATTAATGGATGCATCCAAGATACCCAGCGCACCGGCTGATCGGATATCCAACTCGTCGAGAGAACGTGTCGCACGATAATACGGATAATCGCGACCTGAGCCAGTCCCGACCAGTGGAATCGGATCCAACCATAGAGGTCGAACCTGAATGATACCACTCTCATCCCAGTCCACTTCCACTCCATGCAGGTAACGATAAATGACCAACCCGCCAGACCCCGGAAGCTGCTGGTCAGCCAACAGCGCTGGCGAAGGCGACCCCGTAAATGTAACACCCCAACTGGAATTATAGACCGCACCGACCCGTCCGAGGGAGGCAGGACAACCCTCATCGATGGTTTCGTCGCAGCGATTGTATTCCCCATCGCACTCCTGACGAGTGAAACGGCTATCGTCGCACTGACAAGACCATTCGGTACCAGTCGCATCGGGGAAGCAGGCTCGCAGGCCAGACGGAACGGATTCACACGCTTCGCCGCATGCACCACAATCACCGACTACGGTGCCATCGGTCTCACAACCCCACGATGTCGCGCTGCAGTCCAGCAAACCAGGCGTACATTGTGAAATGCCACAGTCACCCGACGAACAGATCGGTGTTGCACCCGGAATGCTGCACGTCAGGTTACAGCCACCACAGTGCACCACACTGCTGTTCAGGTTCGCCTCACAACCGTTTGCCGCGATGCCATCGCAGTCCTCATATCCGGCCCGACAATCAGCGATCGTACAGGTCGATAGTAAACACTCGGAGATCGCATTGGCAAGGTTACACACCCGACCGCATGATCCGCAGTGGGTTTCATCGTTGCGGGTATCGATCTCACATCCCGTCTCTGGCATGAGATCGCAATCGGCGAACCCGGACGCGCAGGAAGCAATCGTGCATCGGGAATCTACGCAGCCCTCAATAGCCTGAGCAAAACGGTCCGTGCAGTCCGACTCACACCCGCCACAACTCTGCAACGTCGAGACGGTATCGGTCTCACAACCATCCGCGAAGACACCGTTGCAATCGGCAGTACCGGGCGGACACTCTGCAATGACGCATGTCGACATCCCATCGAGTGTTCCAGCACATGCGCCTACTGGCGCTCCTGACGCCAGAGAAACACAGCTGTCATTACAGCTGCTACAATCCGAATCCGTACCAAGAGCGATCTCGCAGCCATCTGTGAGCACGCCGTTGCAATCAGCAAACCCCGAGGCGCAGTCGGCGCGGCATTCACTGTCGCCAGACGGCGACTCGCGACAGACAATCGCGCCGTTCACCAGAGAGACATCGTCCACCACCGTATCATCGCAAATATCACCACAGCCACGGCAGTGCAGCGCACCCCAGAGTCCCGGACCGACAAGCTCGGCATCGTCGTTGACTCCGTTACAGTTGGAGTCCGCATCGGCGGAACAGCGCGATGGATCCGGGAAACCGTCCGCCCCGCGATAATAACTCAACGCATCCCGATCGTTACAGTCGACCGCTGAAACACCACCCGTTCCCGTGCAACGACCAACGCCGTACGCGTCTCCGTCGAGGTCCAGACAGGCACCACATGTACCTTCCAGAGGGAGGCAAAGCGCCGCTGAATCTACGGGCTGACACGCAAAACCGAGCGGACACTCCGGGTTGCCGGTGCATGTGTCCACGCAGTAACCCTGAACGACTCCGTCCGCGCGCGCAACGCCCGACAACTCGACCGGATCCCAGCAAAAACCGGAGCCACAATCCCCATCGCGCGTGCAGGCTTTGCAAACTTCACTCCTACCGAACTCAGAATCCCGCGGACGACAAATTGCTGCAAACGGCTGCCCCCGTTGCATGGCGTCCCGATCCAGCGCCTCAGCCAGAGGGTACTCAGGAATCCAGTCAGCATCCACTCCTGGATGAATCGGATCCGCCACCGCGACCAGCTGGCAATCCCAGACCACGAGTGAACCCGCGACATCCGTAAATCGACAATCGTCGAGGGGCGACACACACGACTTGGTACATACTCCCAGCCCTGAAGATAAACGCGGGCCGAACAAGTCGTCAGCCATAATACCCGTCCGCTCACTTCCGGTCTGTTGGTGGGACCACTGAAACTCCTTCATACAAACTGTCCCCGGCAATGGACAGTCGGCGTTGGTAGCGCAGGGGGTAAACAGAAATGGCACCTCCGCACTACCCTCCCTGACCTCCAACGAATCCAACTCGTCCGGGTTGGAACCATCCAGTTCGACTGAACCAGCCTCATCGCTGGCACCCCCATCCGGAAGTGGCGCGATATCCTCCAAACCTGTGTCACGGTCTGGTGAGGCAACCTCAAATCCATCAAACTCCGTATCTTCAAAAGCCACAGACACGTCTGAGGTCGCATCCGAACAAAATGGCCATGAACAAGCCGCATCACACGCCACGGCCTCACAGAATCGCTCCGGCAAGGCTGTCCGATCATTCGCACACGCCACGCACCAACAGCACATGACAGCGATAACTGACGCATACTGCTTACGAATAACAAACATACCATCCTCAGCAATCTAGCCTGAGCGGCAACCTGTCGCGTTCCTGCTTCACTTTTCTGGACCATTCCTATTGTGTCCATCGTTGCAGCAAAATCAATCGCAACATGCAAATCAGGCAGAAAAATCTGCTTATACCGATCGGTCCAATCATTGCGGAAATCTCGCTATGAAAAACGTCACCGAATTGAACTTATTTTCCACACATTTCCAGACGTTTACCCTCAATCCGTCGCATGCATGCAAAGTCACAATGCCTCAGACCCGATAACATACCAACCTGCCGTCACTCCCCTGTCACCTTTCCGTCACCTCTTCGCACTCTTCAAACGCGTATTTCACAAATCGTTGTACCGCCGCGTCCAACCAAATACCGTCACACATCGCACAACTCGTGAGCCAGACGACAAAACGCCATGCATGCTGCATATGAATCGCGCTTCTTCAGATCTTCTCTTCACTTGTGGGTTTCGCATCGAGAGCATTCACGCATCGCGCCAGCACAAGATGGCACGCCCCGAACGAAAAGACGTCATGCTGACAGCTCCCGATCACACACCTGATAAGACCCAAACTCCCTCCGGTACCACAAACCAGCTTCTCACCATTGAGCAGTGGCCAGGGAACATTTGTCTGCCGATACAATCGTGACTGAGCCCACGACCCTGACGCATGTGAACAAAAACGACCAGACATCGAACCATTGTCGCCGACACCATCCGCGGTGCCTCACGTATGCTCATGTAGCATCGTTCATCGACCCGTGATGCAGCCACACGCCAGCTCAAAAGTGATGATGCCAAACGCTCGTCCGGACCCGAACGCCCGTCAGGCAGTTGTCCATGCCAAATTCCAACTCCCCGACAACACCGGAACTCGTTGCCACCAGAAACGCCACACCACTACCGCACTTTCCAATCCACCTGCCCCTTACCTGTGCAGGCCCATCCCCGCGGAAAGACCCAGATACCTATTCCCCCTCGTCATGCGCACGCACACCGAGAAAGACCCAACCCTGACCACGCCCACATGAGAATCAATCCAGTTCGGACCAACTTGCTGAAGGCATCCAAAGAAACATACAGCCACTCAGACGAATCGAGCCACTCCCTTATGGCATGTGATCCACCAAACCAAGGACTCCGAATGGGGCTGCCGATCGACCCCAACGGGTGCAACAGGGTGCTTCCGTACAATGGTTGCGGACTTGTATGATGTTCCCGACAACCGACGTACGTACGGAGTCACGCCGCACGCCCCATCACTGGTTTGGTATCCACCGAAGAGGTGCTCACCGAAATCACCAACGGTACAACGCAAACGACACCAACTGAGGCAAACCAGAACCTCCATGCTCGCCTCACCGTCACCACGCGGTGAAAGGGTGCGACGGGCAAACCAACACAGCTCCCCCAAGACATCAGTCAAGTCGGCGCCTGCCGGTATCCCCGACTGGCCCAAGACACGATACCCGCATTCATAAACAACACCCACCGACTCTACTGTCTAAACCGCATGCCCAACCCGATTAGCAGGACATCCGTGGGTAACCCATTCGGTTCGATTCCGCGCACGAGGCCACCTCTGGTCCGAACAGGTGTCGACCACCCGGACCCAGTCATTCAAGAATCGCACGCCACCGAATAGAACACCAACGTCGCGCATAAGAGCAACGAACAACCGTAAAGCCCCTTCCGTAGCCGAGCGAGTGTCCTCGAACCGCTCTCGCCTCACGACAAGGCAAACTACACGCGATATCCACGCCGCCAAAAACAAAACTGACGGAGGCAGCCGGACTACGCGAACGAAGATAGCAACCGGCACCGTGACGCAGCTGCGAGCTCGTCCCCCACGAAAACAAAAGGCCCCACGTGGGGGCCAGGGCGACAAAGTGACTGTCGAACGAAATCAGCCCTGCGCCGACGACTCGGACGACAACTCATAGCCAGCCGCAACCCCAGCCTCGCTTGAGTCAACAAGCTCGATCAGTGAAAGCTCAGCATTATCACCCTGGCGAGCGCCAAGGTGAAGGATGCGCGTGTAACCACCCGGCCGAGCAGCGAAGCGGGGGCCAAGTTCCGTGAAAAGCTTGGCGAGGGCTTCCTTGTCTCGAATAAGACCGGCGGCCTGACGGCGTGCATGGAGGTCACCACGCTTCGCAAGAGTAACTAACGGCTCAAAGAACGGCCTAAGCTCCTTGGCTTTGGCAGTAGTCGTCTGAATCCGCTCATGGAAGATCAGCGACGTCGCCAGGTTGCAGAGGAGAGCTTTCTTATGAGAGGCGGTGCGGCCGAGCTTTCGGCCCTTCTTCAGGTGACGCATGGTAACTCAATGGGCAAACGCACCGAATGGCGCGGAAGGTTCAGTTGGCAGCCTCGCGCTGCTTCATACGCTCTTTGAGCTCGCGCGGTGGCCACCCATCAAGCTTCATTCCGAGAGACAAACCCATCTCGGCAAGTATCTCTTTGATTTCTTTAAGCGACTTCCGACCAAAATTTTTGGTCTTCAGCATCTCTGCCTCGGTCTTCTGCACCAGCTCGCCGATGTAAGTGATGTTGGCGTTCGTGAGGCAGTTTGCACTGCGCACCGACAACTCAAGCTCATCCACGGTCCGAAGCAGATTCTCGTTGAACTCCTCGCTCCGCTCTTCATGACGTGCGGGCTCAGGCTCGGCACCTTCATCAAAGTTGATGAAGATAGAGACCTGCTCCTTCAGAATCTTGGCGGCAAAGGCGACGGCATCTTCGGGACGTACAGAACCGTCGGTCCATACTTCCATGGTCAGACGATCAAAATCGGTCTCAGAGCCGACGCGCGCGCTCGTTACGGCAAAATTCACCTTACGGATCGGCGAGAAAACCGCATCCACCGGCATCCAGCCCACTTCCCAATCGGCATCCTTGTTATCTTCCGCCGGCACGTAGCCGCGACCGACGTTCACGACAACCTCAAGCGACAGCCGCCCGCCCTCAGAAACATGCGCAATCACGTGTTCCGGGTTCAGGACCTGAAGGCTGGGTGGACAATGAAGATCACCAGCAGTCACTACACGGGGACCCTCAACATCCAGACGAAGTGTAGCTTCGTCTACAGAGGAAGCTCTCATCCGGAGTTCTTTGAGGTTCAGGATGATCTCGCTCACATCCTCCCGAACATCCGGCAACGTTTGAAACTCATGAAGCGCGCCGTCGAACTTCACGCCAGTAACAGCTGCTCCCTGAAGAGAAGACAGGAGAACACGACGCAACGCGTTTCCAAGCGTAGTACCGAAACCGCGCTCAAACGGCTCCGCCGTAAACCTCGCGTAGGTTTCAGAACGCTTCTCAGCGTCGATGCGAACCTCGCGCGGCTTGATCAGGTCACGCCAATTTTTCCAGATGATATCCATAAACCTCACCTGCCTCGAACGGTAACACCGCTGACCAGGAACCGGAAGATTGGGTCGAACGACGACTTAAACGCGACGACGCTTCGGAGGGCGACATCCGTTGTGCGGAATCGGCGTCACATCGCGAATCAGCGTCACCTTGAGCCCCGCAGACTGCAGCGCACGCAAGGCCGACTCCCGACCGGCACCCGGACCCTTCAGAAACACTGTAACGTGCTTCATTCCATGGTCCATCGCCTTTCTGGCCGCGTCTTCAGCAGCCACCTGAGCCGCAAAAGGAGTACTCTTGCGCGAATGCTTGAAGCCCCGAGCACCTGCGCTCGACCAGGACACCGTGTTACCGGTGACATCCGTGATCGTCACGATGGTGTTGTTGAACGTCGCGGACACGTGAACCACGCCGCTCTGAACATTTTTTCTCACGCGCTTCTTCACGACGCGCTGTACCTTGGCCATAACTCCTCCGATCAACGCTGCCTACGCAACGCCCTTTACAGATTACTTCTTCTTCTTGATGGCAGCCTTGCGCGGACCCTTGCGGGTACGTGCGTTCGTCCGGGTGCGCTGGCCGCGTGCAGGCAAGCCCTTACGGTGCCGAAGGCCGCGGTAACAACCCAGATCCATCAGACGCTTGATATTCAATGCCACCTCGCGACGAAGGTCACCCTCGACCTTGTACTCGGCGTCCAGAATATTACGAATGTTACGAACCTCGCCCTCGGTGAGATCGTCGGTTCTCACCGACTCATCGATTCCAGCCTTGGCCAGAATCTGCTCCGCCGTCCGCCGACCGATGCCGTAGATGTAAGTCAGCCCGACCACCACCCGCTTCCGAGCGGGAAGGTCAACGCCTGCTATTCTTGCCATAACATGCTCTCCTCAACGCTCCCATCACGGGAGCGGTTAACCCTGACGCTGCTTGTGACGGGGATTGATGCAAATCACTCGCACGACACCTTTGCGGCGGATGACCTTGCAGTTCTCGCAGATCCCTTTGACGGACGGGCGCACCTTCATATCAAACTCCATTCGGACAATACATCACCGGGGCGACCGGCCTTACACGACGCGGTCAGGCGCGTCAACGCCCGTCCCGGAAAAAATAGAGAAGCTAAGTCCCGCTCGGATCCTCGACCCTATCGCGGATCCGCCCAGATTTGGCAGTTGGCTGCTCTTCGTAGTTCTGTGTAATCAGATAACCTTCAATCTGCTGCACGGTGTCCAGCCCAACAGACACCACGATGAGAAGCGATGTCCCACCGTAGAAGAACGGACCACCCATAGCGGACACGCTGCCAAAATATCCCAGCAGCACGACAGGCAAAACACACACCGCCGACAAGTACACTGCACCGCCGGCAGTCAGCCGAGTCAACACACGGTCGATGTACTCAGCCGTCATCTTGCCCGGCCGAATGCCAGGGATGAACGAGTTCTGGCGCCTCATGTTGTCAGCCACGTCCACCGTGTTGAACGTCACCGCAGTGTAGAAGAAGCAGAAGAAGACGATCAAGACGACATAGACCGTGTTGTACGACCAGCTCATTGGGTCCAGCAGCGCACTCAGGGTCAATGACCAGGAAGCCTCCGGGAACCAGCTCGCCACCGAAGCTGGAAACAACAGGATGGAGCCTGCGAAAATCGGTGGGATCACGCCGCTGGTGTTAATCTTCAACGGTAGATACGACGAGCTCCCAGCCGCCGCTGCGAGCCTCCGACCACCACCACGTGCGCTCTGCACTGGGATACGTCGTTGAGACCGCTCGAAGAAAACGACACCGGCCATCACGGACACCATGACGACGACCAACATCACAAACTGCCCGAACGACAGAGTATTGGACCTCACCTGCTCCACCAGACCCACTGCGCCAGGAACCAGCCCAGCGACAATGCCAGCAAAAATGATTAGGCTGATGCCATTCCCGATACCACGCTCCGTGATTTGCTCACCCAGCCACATCAGGAAGGCTGTCCCGGTAGTCAGCGCGACAACGGTCACGAAATAGAACCACGCACCACTCGTCACCAGCAAACCCGGTTCCTGAGCGTTCAACCCGACGAGCATACCAGCAATGCCGATACCCTGAACGACCGCCAGGACGATGGTGCCGTAACGCGTGTACTGATTGAGCTTGCGGCGGCCGGGCTCGCCTTCCTTCTGCAAACGCTCGAATGGCGGGTAGACAAGGCCGAGTAATTGAACCACGATCGAAGCAGAAATGTACGGCATAATCCCGAGGGCAAACACCGACATCTGCTCAAGCGCACCACCAGAGAAGAGGTTATACAGACCCAGAAAACCGCCCTCTCCAGCGCCCATCCTCTCGGCCATCTCCCGCCTATCAACCCCGGGTGTCGAGACGAAGATACCAAGCCGGTAAACCGCCAACAGGCCGATTGTCACGAGAATGCGCTTACGCAACTCCGGGATGCGAAAGATGTTGGCAAGCGACAAGTTCACGTCAGACTACCTCAGCCTTGCCGCCTGCGGCTTCAATCTTGGCCACAGCAGAGGCACTGAACTTCGCTGCGCGAACCGTCAGGGCAACCGAAACGTTGCCGCTGCCGAGCACCTTCACACCGGCATAACCGCGGGTGACCTTCAGCAAACCGCGTGCCTCAAGCGAGTCGGCATCGACCACATCGCCAGCGGCAAAATGATCTGCCAGCGACGACAGGTTGATGACATCGTAGTTCGTAGCAAACTGTGCGTTGTTAAATCCGCGCTTCGGAAGACGGCGATACAACGGCATCTGACCGCCCTCGAATCCGAGGCGGGTTGAGCCACCGGCACGCGAGGTCTGGCCCTTGATACCCTTGCCACCTGTCTTGCCGAGCCCACTACCCATACCACGCCCGATACGCTTACGCGTCTTTCGGGAACCCGGCGCAGGTGAAAGATTATGCAGACCCATAAGGAACCTCCCTGACAGACGCTTACGCCTGTTCCCAGGTCACCAGATGCTTCACCTTGGCCAGTTGACCGCGAAGACCCGGAGAATCATTTAAAACCACCGACTGTCGGACCTTGCTCAAACCGAGCGCCTGTACAGTCAAAACCTGCGTTTCCTGCTTACCAGCGAGTCCGCGCACGAGCGTAACTTTCACCTGACTCATCACCGACCTCCTTCCACCCGAAGTCCACGCTTGGCTGAAACGTCATCAGCGCTCTGGAGCGCACGGAGGCCCTCCAACGTCGCGTACACCATGTTGAACGGGTTATTGGAACCCAATGACTTGGTCAGGATGTTGCGGATGCCCGCAGCTTCGAGGACAGCGCGCACAGCGCCGCCCGCAATAACGCCCGTACCAGGCCCAGCGGGCTTGAGAAGAACCTTACCGGCTCCAAACTGCCCGACCACCTCGTGAGGAATGGTCCCTTCCCCGGTAAGAGGAATGGCAAGCATGCCACGCTTTGCCTTCTCGTTCCCTTTACGGATCGCTTCAGGGACTTCGTTTGCCTTCCCGTGACCGATGCCGACCTTGCCGGCGCGATCGCCGACAACGGCAATCGCGCTGAAAGAGAAACGACGACCGCCTTTCACGACCTTCGCCACACGGTTGATGTGCACAATCTTGTCGACAAGACCCTCGTCAAGACCGCCATCATTCTTAAAATTGCTGTTGTCCGTCATGGATTGTTCCTCAGAACTTCAGTCCGCCTTCCCGTGCACCTTCAGCGAGGGAACGAATTCGCCCGCTAGCGTAGGGATAGCCGTTACGGTCGAAAACAACCGCTTCAATCGAGGCAGACAGGCAGCGTTGCGCCACCAGCATCCCGACCGCGCGGGCTTCTTCGCTCTTCGTCAAACCTTCGCCGGTGAACCCTGAGTCCACGGTCGAAGCTGCAGCCAGAGTCACGCGACGAACGTCGTCGATCACCTGGGCGTAGATATGCTTCGAGCTGCGAAATACGGTCAGACGAGGACGCTCCGTCGTTCCGTGAATGCGGCGCCGGACGCGCGCTTTGCGCCGACGCCAGTTGATAAGGCGCTTGGATGTACCCTGTGACATATGGCTTTTCCTGATCACTTGCCTTTGCCGCTGGACTTTCCTTCCTTGCGGCGAATGGTTTCATCGGAGTAACGGACACCCTTGCCCTTGTACGGCTCAGGCGGACGGAGGCCTCGAATCTCAGCTGCGACCGATCCAAGCACCTGCTTGTTGTAACCACTCAGGCTAACAGAGTTCTCCTTGGTGTCGATCACCGCAGAAACACCCGCAGGAAGCTCGAACAGGATAGGGTGTGAGTAACCCAGGCTGAAGAGGAGCCACTGACTCCCCTTGGATTCAGCACGGTAACCGACACCGGTAATCATCAATTTCCGTGTGAACCCCTGCGTGACACCCGTCACCATGTTGCTGATGAGTGTTCGAGCGAGACCATGGGCGGCCCTCGCCTCTCGGGATTCGTCGTTCCGAACCACCACGATCTGGCCATTGTCCACAGACACGGTCACACCCACGGGGAGACGCTCCGAGAGCGAACCCTTGGGCCCCTTGACGGACATCAGACGCTCCGCCAACTCGACGGACACCTTGTCCGGAATGACGACCGGCTTCTTTCCAATACGAGACATATTGCTGACCTCCTTGTGACCGTTTCAGGTCACCACACGCTGCAGATGACTTCGCCGCCGATGCCACGCTGACGGGCCTCGGCACTCGTCATGACCCCCTGCGAGGTCGTGACGACGGCGATTCCAAACCCATTGAGTACCACCGGCAGGTCACGCGACTTTACATAGCGCCGCTGACCAGGCTTCGACTCACGGACAATGCCCGTGACCACGTGCCGCTTCTTGTGATACTTCAGCTGCACCTCGAGAACGCCCGCACCAACGCCATCATGATGGCGATAGCCAGCGACGTAGCCCTGGGCCTGAAGCACGCGAGCGATCTCCGTCTTCACGCGCGAGTTGGGCATGAGCACCGCAGCGTGCCCGGCACGACCCGCATTGCGAATGCGGGTCAACATGTCTGCTATTGGATCTGTAAACATACACCTTCCTGAATCAGGCCGCCGTTCATTACGACGCGATATTCAACGCTGGGACTACCAGCTGGACTTTACGACACCAGGCAACTCACCACGATGTGCGAGTTCCCGAAGACAGATACGGCAGAGTGCGAACTTCCTGTAGTACGCGTGAGCACGGCCACAACGCTTGCAGCGATTGTAACCACGAACATCGAACTTCGGCTTGCTCTCTGCCTTGTTGATCAGGGCCTTTCTTGCCACGATTTCCTCTCGATTACTTGCGGAACGGGATGCCAAGACGACGGAGCAGGCTTCGGCCATGCTCGTCGGACTGTGCAGTTGTCGTGAAGGTGATGTTCATGCCGCGGAGCTTGTCGACCTTGTCATAGTCGATCTCAGGAAAGATGATCTGCTCACGAATACCGAGCGTGTAGTTACCCAGCCCGTCAAACGCCTTCGGAGACACACCACGAAAATCACGTACGGAAGGAAGCGCGATGAGGAACAGACGCTCAGCGAACTCCCACATCCGATCGCGTCGAAGCGTAACCTTGACACCGATCGGCATGTTTTCGCGCAACTTAAAAGTCGCAATTGACTTCCGGGCCCGCGTGATCACCGGCTTCTGTCCGGTAATCGCAGTCAACTCCTGCACAGCGAGGTCTATCACCTTCACGTTCTGTACGGCTTCACCCAGACCCATGTTTACCGTTATTTTGGTAAGCTTGGGGATTTCATGAATATTGCGGAAGCCAAACTCCTCCTGCAGCGCAGGCGCGACTTCCTTGGCGTAACGTTCCTTTAGACGCATGACTCACTTCTCCGGTTGCGGGCGAGTACCGCAGCCACATACAGCCTGCATAGAGCAAGGCTCAGTCAAAAATTTCCTGGGACTTCACACTGAAACGTACCTTGCGGACCCGCTCCTGCGCGACGTTGAAAGTCGATGCTGCCGCAGACTCGGACGTGTGGAGCGAGCCATCCGCCCCGACCCAACGCGCCTGCGTACGAACGGGCTGCGAGAGCTTCTCCGACCACAACCGCACATTCGACGCAGCGATTGGAGCCTCTACCTCTACGATGCCAGACTCACGGCCAGTACCAGGAGCGCCCTTCACGTGCTTCTTCACGAGATTGCGACCCTCGACCACGACGCGCCCCTCACGCGGGAACACAGCCAATACCTTCGCAGGTCCGAGCTTCCTGTCTTTTCCGGCCACTACTTTGACCAAATCGCCCTTCTTCACGTGCATGACATCCTCACAGCACTTCAGGTGCAAGCGACACGATCTTCATAAACGACTTGCCGCGCAGCTCACGAGCAACTGGCCCGAAGACGCGGTTGCCGATCGGCTCGCCCTGCTTGTTCAACAGGACCGCAGCGTTCTCGTCAAAGCGAATACTCGAACCGTCGTCTCGCGATACCGTGCGACGAGTCCGTACGATCACGGCCTGCACAACATCACCTTTTTTAACTTTGCCACCAGTCGAAGCCTCCTTGACGGACACAACGATGATGTCACCCAAACCAGCGTACTTACGCTTCGAACCACCAAGGACCTTGATGCACTGCACCTGCCTTGCGCCCGAATTATCGGCTACTTCGAGCCGCGATTGCATCTGAATCATACGTTACCTCTCGGTACACCACTGACGTGGGTCACACTTCCGGAGCGCGCTCGATAATCTGGGACACCCGCCACCGCTTCTCCCGGCTTAGCGGACGCGTCTCCTCGATCTCCACTCGATCACCAATCCGGCACGCATTCGCCTCATCATGAGCCTTGTACTTTACGCGGCGTGAAACGAACTTCTTGTACTTGGGATGCTGAATCTTCTTCGAGATCGACACGACAACCGTCTTGTCCATCTTGTCCGAGACCACGACCCCAATTCGGGTCTTACGGTGCGGCTTTGTCTCCATATCCTGTCCGTCCAACTGTGTGACGACCGCCTAGCGGCCGCGCTTCTCTGTAAGAATCGTCTCGATGCGAGCGACCGTCACGCGGGCCTTCGAGATCTCCGAGGGCTTCTCCAACTGACCGGTGTAATGCTGCATCCGAAGCCGGAACAGACGATCACGCAGTTCAACCGACTGACGTTCCAACTCTTCGACCGACAACGACCGCAATTCTGCTGCCTTCATACCAGCTCACCCCGATGAATAAACTTCGTCTTGATCGGCAGTTTGTGGCTTGCCAGTCGGAACGCTTCCTTTGCCGTCTCCAGGTCAACACCTTCCACTTCGTACAGAATACGACCGGGTTGGATGACCGAAACCCAGAGTTCCGGAGAGCCCTTGCCTTTACCCATTCGGGTTTCGGCGGGCTTCTTCGTAATTGGCTTGTCTGGAAAGATCCGAATGTACAACTTCCCTTGCCGCTTCATAAACCGGTTAGTCGCAATACGGGCAGCCTCAATCTGGCGCGCCGTTAACCAACCCTCTTCGAGTGCAACCAGCGCGTAGTCACCGAACGAGATCTCGCTACCACGGTGAGCGAGTCCGCCGAGGCGGCCCTTGAACTGCTTGCGAAATTTAACTTTCTTCGGACTCAACATCGTGTGTCTCCGATCCGCCTAAACGATAGAGGCGGTGCTCTTAGCCTACCTTGGCCTGCTTGTCGAGCACTTCGCCCTTGAAAATCCAAACCTTTACACCGATTACGCCAAACGTGGTCTTCGCCTCGCTAAACCCGTAGTCGATGTGCGCTCGCAGCGTGTGAAGCGGAACCCGGCCTTCCAGGTACCATTCGCGCCGTGACATCTCCGCGCCACCCAGCCGGCCAGCACAGTTGATTCGGATTCCCTTCGCGCCAACACGCATCGTACTCGTAACGGCCTTCTTCATCGCACGACGGAACGAGACTCGGCGCTCCATCTGCTGAGCCACGTTCTCGGCCACAAGCTGAGCATCCAGTTCGGCCTTGCGTACCTCGACGATGTTCAACAGCACGTTCGCCGAGGTGATCTTCTGAAGCTCAGCCTTGAGCTGATCCACACCCTGACCTTTCTTGCCGATGAGAACACCCGGCTTTGCCGAATGAACAATAACTTCGGCCTTCTTCCAGGAACGCTTGATCTCGACGCGTGAGATACCAGCCTGCTTGTACTTTTCTCTCACGTGCGCGCGGATCTTCAGATCTTCGTGCAACCACTTCGCGTAATTCTTGTCTTCGTACCACTTGCTCCGCCAGTCCTCGATGATACCGACGCGAAGCCCGATTGGATGTACCTTTTGACCCATGAGTTCCTCCATCGCCTTCAGGCGATACGTCTTCAGCCCTCGGCGGGGCGAAGTTCGAGCGTGATGTGTGCAGTGCGCTTGTTGATACGTGCGGCACGTCCCATCGCGCGAGGACGGAAACGACGCAGCGTCGGACCTTCGTCAACAAAGGCGCGGGCAACAACCAGCGAATCAACGTCCCATTCCTTCAGGTTTGCCTGAACGTTTGCGATGCCCGAAGCGAGCAACTTCGCAACGATCTGGGCTGAACCACGGGGAGTGTACTGAAGAATCGTCAGTGCCTCGTTGACCGGTCGGTTGCGAATCTGGTCGACAACCACTCGCACCTTTCGAGGAGCGATACGGATGTTGGGGAGACGCACGATGTTCGCACGGTTATCGAATTCATTCTTGTGCATTGGAGCCTCTCAGCGCTTCTTCGCCTTCTTGTCGACTCCGTGGCCGTAGTAGGTACGCGTCGGCGAGAACTCGCCGAGTTTGTGACCAACCATGGTCTCAGTGACGAAAACAGGGATGAACTTCTTACCGTTGTGAACAGCGAACGTCAGCCCAACGAATTCAGGAAGAATCGTGGAACGTCGCGAATACGTCTGAATAACTGCCTTCCGCGGCCCAGACTGCGCTTCTACTTTTTTTACCAGGTGGTCGTCGACAAACGGCCCCTTCTTAACGGAACGTGGCATAGTTTACTCCCGATTACTTACGACGCTTGACGATGAACTTCGACGTCGTCTTGTTCGTACGCGTCTTCTTACCTTTGGTCTGGTGGCCCCACGGTGTAACAGGATGCCGACCACCAGAGGTACGACCTTCACCGCCACCATGCGGGTGATCCACAGGGTTCATTGCGACACCACGCACAGCGGGCCGACGACCCAGCCAACGCGAACGGCCGGCCTTACCGAGTGAAAGGTTGGCGTGCTCCATGTTCCCGACCGTCCCGATGGTCGCGCGGCATTCCAGAAGAATTTTACGAAACTCACCGGACGGCAACCGGAGAGTCGCATAGATACCCTCTTTCGCCATCAGCTGAGCGCCTGCGCCGGCACTGCGAACCATCTGGCCGCCCTTTCCAGGCCGAATTTCAACATTGTGAAGAATCGTCCCGATCGGCACCGACTTCAACTTCAGGCAGTTGCCTGGTTTGATGTCCGCCTTCGACGAGCTCACGATTTTATCACCAATCTTGATCCCGACGGGTGCGAGAATGTACCGCTTCTCGCCATCCGCATACACCACCAGGGCGATTCGAGCGCTGCGATTGGGGTCGTACTCGATCGTGCTGACCACACCGGGTACACCGATCTTGTCGCGCTTGAAGTCGATCCGGCGATAAAGACGAGCGTGGCCACCGCCGCGGTGACGCGAGGTGATGTGACCGTGATTGTTGCGCCCCTTGGCGTTTTGCAGACGCTCAAGCAGGGACTTCTCCGGTGAGGTGGCCGTCAATTCCTCGAATCGTGCGGTGACGACGAACCGTGTGCCCGGAGATGTGGGCTTATGTTGTTTCATTGCCATGACTGATTACCTCTTCCTGGTGCCGCGCCCTTATTCTTCTTCGGTCGCAGGCGTTTCGGGAGATGAGAATTCAATGGTTTCGCCATCACGGAGGGTGACGACCGCCTTCTTCCAGGCGCTGCGCCTACCCAGTGTACGACCAAACCGCTTTGGCTTACCCGGCATCACTGCCGTGTTGACCTTCACCACATGTACCGAGAACAGCGACGAGACGGCCTGAGCGATCTGGTGCTTGTTCGAGTCCATCGATACCTCGAACGTCACTCGATTCGGAAACAGTGGGTTCGTCGTCTTCTCCGTCACGACGGGACGCTTGATGATGTCGTAGATACCGCTCACTTCAGAACTCCGTCGATGTGCTTGACCGCCGCTTCGGTCATCACGAGATGATCAAAGGCGAGCACGTCATAAACGTTCAGGCCGACACTCTGCAGGTATTTAGCGTCCGGCAGATTACGCAACGAGAGTTTGAGTTTCTCGTTATCGATATCGACCACCAGAGCCTTGGGAGCGCCAAGGTTGGTCAGGGTCTGCCATGCGGCCTTTGTCTTCGGGGCTTCCATCTCGAACCCTGCCACCACCTTGAGCTTACCCTCACCCAGCTTCTGCGAGATGACCGAGCGGAGCGCTCCGCGGCGAACCTTCTTCGGAAGCTTGAAGGAGTAGTCTCGGGGCATCGGTCCAAACACGATACCACCGCCCACGTAAACGGGGGCCTTGATTGAACCGTGACGCGCGCCGCCTGTGCCCTTTTGCTTGAGCAGCTTGCGCGTGGAGCCGCTTACGTTGTGGCGATTCAAGGTCGCATGAGTACCAGCACGACGCTTCGCCATCTGGTAGCGCACCACCTCATGATGAAGGTGCGGCTTTACCTCAGCACCGAACACGTCGTCCGATACCTCGACCTGGCCGACCTTCTCGTTATTCAGGTTGTAGACATCCAGTTTCATGATTCCTTTCCCAGGTCGATTACGACTTCAGTTCAACATGGACGCCAGCAGACAGATCGAGCTTTCCGAGCTCATTCAAGGTCTGCTCCGTCGGGTCCAGAATGTCGATGAGGCGTTTGTGCGTGCGAATCTCGAACTGCTCACGGGACTTTTTATCCACATGCGGTCCGCGAAGAACAGTGAATTTGGTGACTGACGTGGGCAGCGGGATCGGACCCGCGACTCGCGCACCGGTACGACGTGCTGTCTCGATGATATCCTGAGCGGACCGATCGAGCAGCGTGTAGTCGTACGCCTTTAGCTTGATTCGAATCTTATCGTTCGCCATGTCTTCCTCTGTTTGCCGCCCGACGGCGGGCGCCTTCCTGATGCCTGATGATCCGTCATTCTTTGCTCGGGCACTACCCGACTCGTCCTTCACCAACTAACGGCACGCTGGACCTGTCACGGCCCTCCAACAATACGATCCTGAACTTGCACAGGAACCTGCTCATACCGATAGAACTCCATACTGTAGCTGCCGCGACCCTGAGTGTTTGAGCGGAGGTCGGTCGTGTAACCGAACATTTCCGAAAGAGGCACGTGTGCACGGACAGCACGCAGCGTGCCAGAATCCGCGATTTCATTGACCTGGCCTCGGCGACGCTGCAAGTCACCAATCACGTCGCCCGTGTACTCGTCAGGAACCACCACTTCAACCTGAAAAACAGGTTCTAGCAGCGATATTCCAGCCTTTCGTGCGCCATCCTGCAAGGCCATCACAGTAGCCACGCGAAAAGCGATCTCATTGGACTCGCCGTCAACGTGCTCACCGCCCACAAGCGTTACCGACACGTCTACCATCGGGTACCCCGACAGGAGCCCGCTCTCGATTGCTTCGCGTGCCCCCTTCTCGATGGACGCCACATACGCCGCAGGAAGTTCAACCGAGCTCATGGTACTCGCAAACGTAGTACCCGCACCCCGTTCGGACGGAGCGACATCCAATACCACATGGGCGAACTGTCCCTTCCCAGCAGTACCTGGTCTCACAAACCTGCCTTCGGTCCGTACGGGTTGCCTCATGGTCTCGCGATACGACACCTGGGGTTTCCCCACACGAGCGTCCACCTTGAACTCTCGAAGTAGACGATCGGTGATGATTTCCAGATGGAGCTCGCCCATTCCAGAGATGAGAGTCTGCCCAGTCTCCCCGTCTTGGCGTACGCGGAACGAGGGGTCCTCAAGAGACAACTTCTGAAGGCTGGTCGAGAGCTTGTCCTGGTCAGCCTTCGTCATTGGTTCAATGGCGATTGAAATCACGGGCTCGGGGAAGCTGATTCGCTCCAGAATCAGCGGCGCTGTGTCGTCACAGAGAGTGTCCCCGGTAGACGAAGAACGCAATCCAACCACCGCAGCGATATCGCCAGCCTCTACGTAATCAATGTCTTCGCGCTTGTTGGCGTGCATCCGAACAAGGCGCTGAATCTTCTCCCGCTTCTCCTTGCCTGGATTGAGAAGGTAGGCTCCCTTCTCGAGCCGGCCAGAGTAAACGCGAATATAGCTGAGATGACCGACAAAAGGGTCGGTCATGATCTTGAACACCAAAGCAGCGAGAGGCTCATGAACGTCAGCATGACGGATGACCCTGTCACTATCTTCCACAGCCCTCTGCGTATCCTCGATCTCACGTGCCGAAGCTGGACGCAAACCGACGACGGCCGGAATGTCCAACGGCGATGGCAGATAGGCAACGACAGCATCGAGCAGAGGCTGAATCCCCCGATTCCGAAACGCGCTGCCACACAGAACGGGAGTCAGTTTACGGCCATGACACGCCTGTCTCAGCGCGGAAACCAGCAACTCGTTGGAGACTGCCTCGCCATTCAGGTACAGTTCAGCGACATCGTCGCTGACGTTCGCGACGGCTTCGACCAACGCGTCTCGAGCTTGCTGAGCGCGTTCACGATGGGCGGACGGAATCTCGTCCACAATCACCCGCGCGCCCAACGACTCGGAATCATACGAGAGCGCGGACATGGAGATCAGGTCAATCTGCCCGACAAACCCGTCTTCAGCCCCGATAGGCAATTGAAGAGGCACTGGGTTTCCTCGAAGACGTTCTGCAATCTCCGCCAGAACCCGTTCAAAGTCCGCGCCGATCCGGTCCATCTTGTTGATGAACGCAATCCGCGGAACCGAGTAGCGGTCTGCCTGCCTCCACACCGTCTCGGACTGCGGCTGCACACCGCCTACGGCGCAAAAGACGGCCACAGCACCATCCAATACACGAAGACTCCGCTCGACCTCGATCGTGAAGTCAACGTGTCCTGGCGTATCGATGATGTTTATCGCATGCCCTGCCCACGAACAGCTGGTCGCAGCGGCGGTGATTGTGATCCCGCGTTCCTGCTCCTGCTCCATCCAGTCCATGGTCGCTGCGCCCTGGTCAACCTCACCGATCTTATGCGTCTTTCCTGTGTAATACAGGATGCGCTCGGTGGTTGTCGTCTTACCGGCATCGACGTGAGCCATGATGCCAATATTACGCGTTTTGCTCAGGAGACTATCCGAGAGCACAGCGTCCTCTTCCAGATTTGACCGCGAACGATGCCGCGTTGTGACGCCCCATGTTGCCGGTATGGCCTGGGGTACAAAAGTTCGGAAACTAAACTACCACCGGTAGTGCGCGAACGCCTTATTGGCATCGGCCATACGATGGGTCTCGTCCTTCTTCTTCACGGCAGCTCCACGGTTGTTGGCCGCCTCCAGAAGCTCGTTGGCGAGACGTTCACGCATCGTGCGCTCATTACGCTTGCGTGCAGCACCAATCACCCAGCGAATCGCGAGAGCCGTACGGCGATCAGCGCGCACTTCGACTGGGACCTGGTAGGTGGAGCCACCCACACGACGAGATTTAACCTCAACAGCCGGCCGAACGTTATCGACCGCCTGCTTGAAGACCTCAACCGGGTTTTCACCCTTCGTACGCTCTTCGACAATATCAAGCGCACCGTAAAGAATCGACTCAGCGATGCTCTTCTTTCCGTCAAACATCAGCGAGTTAATAAACTTCGAGACCAACCGATCACTGTACTTCGGATCGGGAAGAACTTCGCGCTTCGCAATGACTCTACGTCGTGGCATCGTATTTCCTGAATGGGGGCCAACGGGCCTTCTTTATTTCTTCTTGGTCGGGGCCGCGGCAGCGCCCTTCTTCGGGCGCTTCGCGCCGTACTTCGAACGACCCTGGCGACGCGCATCCACACCCTTGGCATCCAGTGTGCCACGAATGATGTGATATCGCACACCCGGAAGGTCCTTCACACGACCTCCACGAATCAGAACAACAGAGTGCTCCTGAAGATTATGCTTCTCGCCAGGAATATAGGCGGTCACTTCCATCAGGTTAGTGAGACGAACACGCGCCACCTTCCGAAGTGCCGAGTTCGGCTTCTTGGGTGTCGTCGTGTAGACACGCGTGCATACACCGCGCTTCTGCGGGCAACCGCGAAGAGCGGGGGCGGATGTCTTGTCAGTCTTGCGCTGACGCCCTTTGCGGACGAGCTGATTGATTGTTGGCATATTTTACTGCTGTCTTCGTCTGTACACGAGCGACCCGCCTCACGAAGGCAGCCGCCTTCCTCAAGCGTAGGGCGTCGGACTATACCGATGCAACGTGGACTGTCAAGGCACCTCGTGGCTCATTCGCCACGATTCGGCATGTTTTGGGCAGCGTTCACGCCTTCGCGTATGGCAAAAAGATCGAGAGCCGCCAGTGGCGGCTCTCCAAGGTGCGGCACTCAGACGCTTAAATCGCGCTGGACTCCAATCCTTCGTCCACCGATTCGCCGGCCTCGGGACTCAGACGCACGTCTAGCTGACGGTAAGCAGGAAGCCCAGACCCCGCCGGAATCAGACGTCCCATAATCACGTTTTCTTTCAGACCGCGCAGGTAGTCGATCTTGCCATTGATCGCAGCTTCTGTGAGCACCTTTGTTGTCTCCTGGAAGCTAGATGCAGAGATCCACGACTCCGTGGACAGCGCTGCTTTGGTGATCCCGAGCAGAAGGTCGTCGGCTACGGCCGGCGACGCTCCCTGAGCCAATACATTCGCGTTCTCTTCCTCGAACAGCGTGCGATCAACCGTTTGCTCCGCGAGGAACTGAGAGTCGCCCGGATCCACGATCTTCACTCGGCGGAGCATCTGCCGAACGATTGTCTCGATGTGTTTGTCGTGAATACGAACACCCTGCTGACGATAAACTTCCTGAATCTCGTCAACGAGATAGTTCGACAACGACTTACGCCCGGAGATGGCCAGAATATCGTGCGGATTCTCGAGACCCTCGGTTAGCGCCTCGCCGGCTCGCACGTAGTCACCCTCCTGGACAACGATGTGCTTCCCTTTCGGTACCGCATAACGTCGCTTCTCGCCGGCTTTCGGGACAACATCCAGAAAGCGTTTGCCTTTGGTCTCTCGTGCAAACTGAACTTCGCCGTCGATCTCGGATACAACGGCCATCTCTTTGGGCTTGCGCGCCTCAAACAATTCGGCGACCCGTGGCAGACCGCCGGTGATGTCCTTGGTCTTCTGAGACTCTCGCGACACACGGGCAAGCACTTTCCCAGCGAAGATCTCCTGTCGGTCGACAACGTCGATGATCGCGCCCGTGGGCAGACTGTACGTTGTCGTCCCTCGTCCCTCGCGGGACTTCACCGTCAAGCGCGGACGAGCGTTGGGGTCTTTCGATTCAATGACCACCAGACGGGCGAGGAAAGTAGTCTGGTCGTAAGACTCCTCCACGGTCACGCCCTCGATAATGTCCTCGAAACGAACAACACCGTCAGAGTTGGCGAGAATAGGATTGGAGAACGGGTCCCATTCAGCGAGCGTTGTGCCGGAATCGACAACGGTGCCCTCTTCGAAGAACAGCTTCGCGCCATACACGACCGGGAAAGACTCCTTGGTCTGGCCCTTCTCGTCCTGAAGAATCAGTTTGCCATTACGATTCATGGCAACCCAACCATCATCGAACTTCACGCGGCGCACATCCTCGTACCGGATTCGGCCACGATGCTTGTTCTGAATGTTGGATGACTCCGCATGCAAGGTTCCTACGCCTCCCAAGTGGAAGGTACGCATGGTCAACTGCGTGCCGGGCTCACCGATCGACTGTGCGGCAATGACTCCCACCGCTTCGCCCACGTTGACGAGACGGCCGCGCGCCAGGTCGCGGCCATAACAACGTGCGCAGAGCCCACGCTGCGACTGGCAGGTGAGCGGAGAGCGCACGGTCACCTTCTCGATCGCAGCATCTTCGATGAGCTTCGTGATGTCTTCCGTAATTTCGGAATCCGCATCGACTAGCAGCTCATCGGTGTGCGGGTGATACACCGGCTCGAGTGTCACACGTCCCAGAATACGATCCGCCAGGGGCTGGATAATTTCACCGCCCTCAATCAGAGCCTCAAGCTCGAGACCATCGAGTGTCCCGCAATCCGGCTCGCTGATGATCGCATCCTGTGCGACGTCCACAAGGCGTCGCGTCATGTATCCAGAGTTAGCCGTCTTGAGTGCTGTATCCGCAAGACCCTTTCGAGCACCGTGGGTCGACGTGAAGTACTCCAGACCGGTGAGGCCTTCGCGGAAGTTCGCGATGATGGGCGTCTCGATGATCTCGCCCGAAGGTCGCGCCATCAGTCCGCGCATGCCGGACAACTGACGCATCTGCTGAGCGGATCCACGAGCGCCGGAGTCGGCCATGATGAAAATCGAGTTGAACGAGTCCGTCGTCTCGGTACGTCCGTCCGCGGCCACGAATGTCATCTTCTTGATCTCTTCCATCATCGACTGAGCGATCCGTTCCGTGGCGCGTGCCCATGCATCGACGACACGGTTGTATCGCTCGCCGTCGGTAACGGCGCCCTGACGCTTCTCATTCTCGATCTGCGCCACCTCCTGCTTCGCTTCTTCAATAATTGCAGGCTTACTGGCAGGGATAATCATGTCTGTCAGGCCGACGGTGATACCGCCAAGCGTCGAGAACGTATACCCAAGCGTCCGCATGCGATCGGCGAAGATCACGGTCTTCTTCTCACCGGCTAACCGGTACGCATCCTCAATCAGGCTGGCGAGATCCTTCTTCTTGAGCGTCTGGTTCACCTTGGTGAACGGGACCTCTTCGGGCAGAATCTCCGAAAAGATCACACGACCAACTGTAGTTTTGTAGCGCACGCCCTGAATGCGACACTCAATTCGTGCTTGCAGGTGCACCTGACCATGGTCCCACGCAGCCCGCACTTCGTCCGGGCTGGAGAAACGCATGCCCTCGCCCTTGGCGAAGGGGCGCTCACGGGTCATCCAGTAACATCCCAGAACAATGTCCTGGCTCGGTCCGATGATCGGTTTTCCGCTGGACGGAGAAAGAATATTGTTCGTCGAAAGCAGCAGAACACGAGCCTCTACCTGCGCCTCCACCGAGAGCGGCACGTGCACAGCCATCTGGTCGCCGTCAAAGTCCGCATTGTAGGCGGTGCAAACCAGAGGGTGAACCTGAATCGCCTTCCCCTCAATCAGCACAGGCTCGAACGCCTGAATCCCCAATCGGTGCAGGGTCGGAGCGCGGTTCAACAAGACCGGGTGCTCCTTGATCACGTCTTCCAGAATGTCCCACACTTCCGGACTTTCACGCTCCACCATTCGCTTGGCAGACTTGATCGTCGAGACATGACCGAGCGCTTCGAGCTTGTGATAGATGAACGGCTTGAACAGCTCCAGAGCCATCTTCTTGGGAAGCCCGCACTGATGGAGCCGAAGTTCCGGACCGACCACGATCACGGAACGACCAGAGTAGTCGACCCGCTTACCCAACAGGTTCTGACGGAAACGGCCATGCTTGCCGCGGAGCATGTCGGATAGCGACTTCAGGGGACGCTTATTCGGCCCCGTAATCACCTTGCCTCGCTTCCCGTTGTCAAACAGCGCATCGACCGCTTCCTGAAGCATCCGCTTCTCATTACGGATGATGATTTCAGGAGCAGAGAGCTCGAGAAGACGCTTGAGACGATTGTTACGATTGATGACCCGGCGATACAAATCATTGAGATCGCTGGTGGCAAAACGCCCACCCTCGAGCGGAACAAGCGGACGGAGATCAGGCGGGAGTACTGGAATGACCTCAAGCACCATCCACTCAGGGCGGTTGATGCTTCCGCGGAACGCTTCCACCACCTTGAGACGTTTCCCGACCTTCTTTCGCTTTGCATCACTGTTTGCCACGCGCATTTCAGCGCGCAGCTCCTCGCTGAGGCCATCGATATCCAGGTCGGCCAGAAGGCGACGGATCGCCTCTGCGCCCATACTGGCCTCAAACGCTTCCTCGCCGTACTCGTCCTGATACGCGGCATACTTCTGCTCAGAGAGTACCTCACCCTTCAGGAGGGGCGTGTTCTTGGGATCGAGTACAATGTACGACACGCAATAGAGAACCTTCTCGAGGTCTTTCAGGGGAATATCGAGAAGGTTGCCGATACGGGACGGGAGACTCTTGAGGAACCAGATATGCGCCACAGGGGTAGCGAGGTCGATGTGACCAAGACGCTCGCGACGCACCTTGGCCTGAATGACCTCTACACCGCACTTCTCGCACACGATCCCGCGGTGCTTCATGCGCTTATACTTGCCACAGATGCACTCGTAGTCCTTCACAGGCCCAAAGATTCTTGCGCAAAACAGGCCATCCCGTTCCGGCTTGAACGTTCGGTAATTGATCGTTTCAGGCTTCTTCACCTCACCGTGCGACCATTCGCGGATTCGCTCGGGAGATGCCAGGCTGATCTGCACGGCGTTGAAATTGACGGGGTCTTTGGGCTTCTCAAAGAAGCTGAAGATATCTTTCATGGCTGTGTCTCCTGTTCAGGTCTGCGCGTCAGTTGAAGGGGTCCACCAACGGCTCAGACAGCCTCTTCAAGCAAAGATACGTTAAAACAGAGGCTCTGAAGTTCCTTCATGAGCACATTAAACGACTCCGGAAGGCCTGCTTCATGCTTGTTCTCGCCCTTGACGATGCCTTCGTACGTACGCGTTCGGCCGTTCACGTCATCGCTCTTCACGGTGAGGAATTCCTGCAACGTATAGGCTGCACCGTAGGCTTCCATCGCCCAAACCTCCATCTCGCCGAGACGCTGACCGCCAAACTGGGCCTTACCACCCAGCGGCTGCTGTGTGACAAGACTGTACGGACCAATCGAGCGTGCATGGATTTTGTCATCCACCAGGTGATGCAGCTTGAGCACGTACATGACCCCAACGGTCACCTTACTGCTAAACCGATCACCCGTTCGACCATCGCGCAACCAAGTCTTACCATCGGCTTCGATCTCCAGGAGTTCGTATAGCCGCTCGATATCCGACTCGTGAGCTCCATCGAAAACGGGCGACGCGAAATGCACGCCACCTTTCATGGTCTCGGCCACCGAAAGGACCTCCTCGTCCGACAGACTGTCCACGAGTACGTTCACCTTCTGGCTTTCAAATACCACCTGGATCAGCGAACGAAGGCCTTCGACATCGCCGTCTTCCAAAAGACCGCGCACCTTGCGACCCAACTTCCAGGCCGTCCAGCCAAGGTGGGTTTCCAAAATCTGACCCACGTTCATCCGACTGGGCACGCCGAGCGGGTTCAGCACCACATCTACCGGTGTACCGTCATCGAGGAACGGCATATCCTCATGAGGGAGGATACGTGAGACAACACCCTTGTTGCCGTGACGCCCAGCCATCTTGTCGCCAACCTGAAGTTTACGCTTCACGGCCACGTACACCTTCACCATCTTGATGACGCCGGGACCGAGTTCATCGCCCTTCTGCAACTTCTGGATGCGTTCCTCTGTACGAACGCGAATCTCCTGAATCTGCTTCTCAAGCGACTTGAGAATGTTGTCACGACGGGTCTCGCGTTCCGGCTCCTCGGAAACCTGGATCGACTTCCAGAGTCGGCGCTGAACGCCGTCCAGTGCGTCACGGGAAAGCAGCGTACCGCGCTTCAGAAGCACCTTCTTCCGATCATCGATCAGGTCAGACGCGAGGGTCTGTCCTTCCAGAATTTCGCGCACGCGACGATAAGCCGCATCACGGAGAATATTGATCTCGTCGTTCTCGTCTTTCAGCAACGACTTCTCTTCCTCCTCCAGGATCGCCCGTGAGCGCTCGTCCAGATCGATGCCCTTGCGACTAAACACCTTCGCACCGATCACGATCCCGCGGGTTCCAGGCGGCATGCGTAGCGAAGTATCTCGCACATCGCCGGCCTTTTCACCAAAGATGGCGCGCAACAGTTTCTCCTCAGGAGACAACTGAGTCTCGCCCTTGGGCGTAATCTTGCCAACGAGAATGTCTCCCGATGCCACTTCCGCACCGATACGAATGATTCCGGAGTGGTCGAGGTTCAGAAGCGCCTCATCACCCACGTTGGGGATGTCGCGCGTGATCTCTTCCTTACCCATCTTCGTGTCACGAGCGGTGCACTCGTACTCCTCGATATGAACAGACGTGAACACATCTTCCTTCACAACACGCTCGTTGATCAGGATGGAGTCCTCATAGTTGTATCCGTTCCATGGCATGAACGCGACCAGAACGTTCTGACCAAGCGCCAGCTCGCCGCGGTCCGTCGACGGACCGTCAGCGATCACATCGCCTTTGCGCACACGATCACCAGCCCGGACGATCGGCTTCTGGTTAATGCAGGTGCTCTGATTCGAACGCTGGTATTTCACCAGCTTGTAGATATCAGGGCGTGTTGAGATCTCTTCATCATCAGAGTCAGCCTTGATGACGATGCGGCCAGCGTCAACCGACTCCACTACGCCGTCGTAGCGAGCGACCGATGTAACACCCGAGTCGCGGGCGACAGCGCGCTCCATCCCAGTTCCGACAAGCGGCGCAGACGTACGCGTAAGCGGTACTGCCTGCCGCTGCATATTCGAGCCCATGAGAGCGCGGTTGGCGTCATCATGCTCCAGAAACGGAATCAACGAGGCAGCTACCGAGACCAACTGGTTCGGCGAGACGTCCATCAGCGTAACAGCCTCGCGCGGCAGGAACGCGGGCTCACCATTACTACGGCAAGCCACCACCTCATCAGCGAAGAACCCATTCTCATCGATAGGGGTCGCCGCCTGAGCGATGTTGTTGCGCTCCTCTTCAAGTGCGGAGAACCAGGAGACGTTCTCCTGTGGTTTTCCGTCGATGACTTTTCGATACGGCGATTCAATAAAGCCGTACTCATTCACACGGGCAAAGGTCGCCAAAGAAGCAATGAGGCCGATGTTCGGACCTTCAGGCGTCTCAATCGGGCAGATACGGCCGTAGTGAGTGGTGTGAACATCGCGCACCTCGAAGCCGGCACGCTCACGAGTCAGACCGCCGGGCCCGAGTGCAGAAAGTCGTCGCTTGTGCGTCACTTCTGACAGTGGGTTTGTCTGATCCATGAACTGCGACAACTGACTGGCGCTGAAGTACTCTTTCACGACAGCAGTTACCGGCTTCGCATTGATCAGATCGTGCGGCATCATGGTGTCGATTTCCTGATTGCCAGCCATCTTCTCTTTTATGGCCCGCTCCATCCGGACGAGCCCAACCCGGTACTGGTTCTCGAGCAGTTCACCGACAGCACGCACCCGACGATTCCCGAGATGGTCGATGTCGTCAGTCTTACCGCTTGTCGCCTTCATATCCAGAAGATGACGGACGGTGTCGATGATGTCCTTTGAGTGAAGTACGGTGTACTCGAGCGGGAAACTGAGACCGAACTTGTGATTCAGCTTCAGGCGACCAACCTTGCTCAGGTCATACTTGTCGGCCTTGTAGAAAAGGCCCTCAAACAACGCCTCAGCAGTGTCTGCCGTCGGCGGGTCGCCAGGGCGGAGACGCTGATAGATTTCGAGGCGCGCTTCTTCAGCTGTCGCGATTTTGTCGATAGCGAGTGTATCGCGCAGGAACGAACCATAACGGATGCCGTCGATCAGTAGCACCCGGATGGTCGTGATGCCCCTCGCGATGAGCTCCTTGACCCTGTTCTCCGAAAGCTGCTCATTGCACTCGACGATGATCTCACCTGTCTCCTCATCGAAGATGTCTTCCGCAGCGTATTTCGCGAAAACCTCTTCATCCGCGACAGGAATTTCCGTGATGTCCGCCTTCAGCAGACGACGAATCTTCTGCCGGGTGAACTTCTTCTTGGCCTTGACGATGACCTCACCGGTCTTCGGATCTTCCACATCTGCCGATGCGACACCGTCCTCGTGCAGTTCGAGCTCAAGCCTTTTCCGTGAAGTAGGCCTGTCCAGGTACAGCGTCTCAGTTCGGTAAAACAGACCGAGAATCTCCTCGGCGGTGTATCCATCCCGAGGATGATCTGAGTCCTTGCGGTACGGATCTGGCGGAGTCTTGTACAGCGCGCGAAGGAGTACCGTGGCGGGAAGTTTGCGGCGACGGTCGATACGGACGTGAAGGATGTCCTTCGCGTCAAACTCAAAATCGATCCACGACCCGCGATACGGAATGATACGGGCCGAGTACAACAACTTGCCCGACGCGTGCGACTTACCGCGATCATGGTCAAAAAACGCTCCGGGCGAACGGTGCAACTGACTCACAATCACGCGCTCGGTGCCGTTGATGATGAACGTGCCGTTGTCCGTCATCAGAGGGATCTCTCCGAAGAAGACCTCCTGCTCCTTCACGTCACGGATACTACGCACGCCGGTGTCGTGATTGACATCCCAGACCACCAGGCGAATCACCACCTTGATTGGCGCGGCAAAATTCAGCCCACGTGCGAGACACTCGTCCACGTCGTATTTCGCCCGTTCCAGGCGATACTCCACGAACTCCAGCGAACAGGTGTCCTGAAAGTCCTTAATCGGAAAAACCGACTTGAAGACTCCCTGCAACCCCACATCTTCGCGCTTCTCGGGGAGGACATCCGTCTGAAGAAACTGGTCGTAGGACCGCTTCTGGATATCAATCAGGTTAGGAACATCAGCTGGTTTACTCAACCGACCGAAATTCTTGCGGATTCGGAAATTGGTCTGAATTACGGACGCCATTCAGCACTCCTGTGACTCGTGTACAGCCTGCCCTCAGCGAACTTGCTGACCTGCTGCGATTGGTCCCGAACGATCAACACGAAATAAAAACTGCTGCGCCCCGGGTGGAACGCTGCCAACTAATCTCGCGGCAACAAGCATGCTCGCGGATACCTTCACGTTGCGCATCATGGATGCAGGACCTGTGCCCCGGGACTCTGTCGGACCTGTCCGAAGCCGGGGACCGGTACGCTAAGCACGTGAAAACGACAGTGTCAAGCTCCCGCTTTCGCTCGCAGGAGCAAAAAAAGAAATGGCAGGCCAGTTGACCTGCCAAATCCTCAAACTCTCAGAGCAACAGCGAGATCACTTGATGGTGACCTTTGCGCCAGCTTCGGAGAGCTTCTTCTGAATGTCTTCAGCCTCGTTCTTGGAAACGCCTTCCTTGACAGCCTTCGGTGCGGCTTCGACGAGATCCTTGGCCTCCTTGAGGCCGAGACCAGTGATGGCACGCACGACCTTGATGACCTCGATCTTGTTGGCGCCCACTTCTGCAAGTACCGCGTCAAACTCCGTCTTTTCTTCCGCGGGAGCAGCAGCTGCGGCAGCGGGGGCTGCGGCAACAGCAGCAACAGGAGCAGCGGCGCTGACACCCCACTTCTCTTCAAGCTCCTTCACGAGCTCCGAAAGCTGAAGGATGTTGAGGTTGGAGAGAAAATCGACGACCTGCTCACGAGTAATATTAGCCATGACGAACTCCATCTGGTTGGTCGCTCACGCGACCTGTTGCATTGCGAATGAATCCGGGGTGCCGCTGCCGATCAGGCGCTGATTGCGTCCTTGCGGGCGTTGAGCACATTGAGGAAGCTGGACGGACCAGCCGCCAGCACACGAACAAAGGTCGAACCCACTGCGTTCAGGGTGCCGAGAAGCGTAGCGCGAAGCTCGTCCTTCCCTGGCATGGTGGCCAATGCCTCCACTCCGGCAGTGTCAAATACCGAGCCATTCATATAGCCGGCGCGAATCACAAGCTTGTCGTTGGTCTTCGCCACCTCCGTGAGCAGCTTCGCGGTAATGACAGGGTCCTCCGCATGGTAAGCGATCGCCGTGAACCCTTTGAGGGACGGGTAAAGCTTCTCCATTTCGGTGCCCTGCATGGCGATGCGTGCAAGGGTGTTTTTCACGATACGGTACTTCACGCCGCTTTTACGCAGCTTGGTACGCAGCGCATTCACCGCATTCACGCTCATGCCTGCGCTGGTGGCGACAATTACAGCCGGGGCTGTAGCGAGGTCTGCCCTCAGCTCGTCGACAACGACTTCTTTTTCTTCTCTTTTCACACTGACCTCTACGATTCGGCCTGAAACAAAAACCCCGCAAGTCAAAGACAGGCGGGGTGAAAGCAGACCAGACAAGAGGCTAATCTACCCGCTTCCCACCTCCCCAGGAGTTATGCAATCCATGACTGCACCTGGTTCTTCGGCGTTGGCTTGGGTTATTTGATTCAGGAGGGCCTGTAAGCAAACCTTATTGATTGCGGAGTGGCGTCGGATCCAACTTGATGCCCGGACCCATGGTCGAACTCAGCGTCACGCGCTTGATGTACGTACCCTTGGCGGTCGAGGGCTTGAGGCGGATAAGCGTATCGACGAGAGCTGTCAAGTTCTCACTGAGAGCCTCGGCGGTAAAAGAGGCCTTTCCAATCGGGCCGCTCACAATACCAGCCTTCTCAACGCGGAATTCGACTCGACCAGCCTTCATGTCTCGAACAGCACCCGCTACATCCATGGTGACCGTGCCCACCTTCGGGTTGGGCATGAGGCCACGGGGACCAAGAATTCGGCCCAACCGACCCACGAGACCCATCATATCGGGTGTCGCGACCGCAGCGTCGAAGTCCAGCCAACCCTCTTGAATTTTCGCAGCCAGATCATCTGCTCCGACGAAATCGGCACCCGCTTCACGAGCTTCGCGTTCCTTTTCGCCCTTGGCGAATACGGCGACGCGTACGGTCTTACCCGTTCCATTTGGGAGGACAACAGCTCCGCGGACCATCTGGTCAGCATGCCGCGGGTCAACACCCAGATTCACCGCAAGCTCGATCGACTCATCGAACTTCGCGTTGGCGAGCGTCTTGATGAGGGCCACACCCTCTTCAACGGAGTACAGACGGGTGCGGTCGACAGCGGAACGAACCGCATTTGCGCGCTTTGAATGCTTTGCCATGGAAATTCCTCCTCAGTCGCGAACGATGTCTACGCCCATGCTACGGGCGGTGCCTTCGATCTGCAGCATGGCCGACTCAATGTTGTCTGTATTGAGGTCGGGCATCTTGATCTGGGCGATCTTTCGAACCTGATCGGGCGTCAGCTTCCCTACCTTGTTGCGGTTGGGAACGCCCGAGCCGCCATTGATGCCGATCTCTTTACAGATCAGAACCGATGCCGGGGGGGTTTTCAGGACAAATGAGAACGACCGGTCCGCGTACACAGTAACGACAACCGGGATGATGTACCCCTTCTTGTCCTGCGTTGCGGCGTTGTAATCCTTGCAGAACTGCATCAGCTGAATGCCGTGCTGGCCCAGTGCTGGTCCTACCGGCGGACCAGGCTTGGCCTCACCGGCAGGGAGCTGCAGTTTAACCTGCGCAGTAATCTTCTTGGCCATGATTCAATCTCCCATGTCGGACGCCGAAAGGCGCCGCTGGTGCAAACGATTTGCCGATCACAAGAACACGCTCAGGCAGTCGGCTCCACCTGAACAAAATCGAGTTCCACGGGCGTGGCGCGTCCGAAGATGGACACAAGAACACGCACCTTGGCCTTATCACTATTCACTTCTTCAACGGTACCGAGGAAGTTCTTGAACGGTCCGTCGACGACCTTGACCTGGTCCCCGACGCGGAAGGAGAGGATGGGCTTGGGTGCCTTCATGCCTTCTTCCATATGACCGCGGATTTTATCGACCTCACGTTGTGATACCGGGGGCGGGTCTGTCTTTCCACCCACGAACCCGATCACGCGAGGCGTCTCTTTCACCACGTGCCACATTTCTTTGGTCAGATTCATCTGAGCGAGCACATAGCTCGGCAAAAACTTTACTGGCCGCTGTGTCTTCTCACCGTTTTTCACCTCAACGACGTTCTCGGTGGGAACGATGACCTCGCCCAGATAATCCTGCATGTTGAAGCGCTTCGCCGTCTCTTTCAGAGCGGTACACGCCTTGGCTTCAAACCCTGACTGGGTTTGAATGATGTACCATTTCATCTCAGGCGCGTTCGATTCAGACATCGGTTATCTCCGGTGGGCGTTGAAACGGCTCAGCAGGACGCGGTCAGATGGACAGCATCAGCGTGGTGAAACCGTTCCAGACGTAGTCCGCGATGGCGACCAGAAAGGAGGCGAGAACGGCGACCACCAGGACAATGATGGTCGACGAACGCGTTTCCTCACCCGTGGGCCAGGTCACGCGGGACAGTTCTTCGACGACCTCACCCAGAAACGTACGGACATCAGCCCTGTTCCAGAGATAAGCCGTGACACCACCGCCAAGAACAATTCCCGCCAACATCGAGGGTGTGACGCCACCCGCGAGGCTTGCGTCTGACATCTCGAGCCAGAGCAGGACCTCATGGACCGCCCGATAAAACAACCACGACAACAGTGCGCCTGCGACGAGGTACACAATCGAGACGTATTTTCCGAGGTCTTCCATAGTGGTCTGGCAAAGGGCGTGTAACTCGAACGCGAGTTATCTTACAGCGCAGGAGGGACTCGAACCCACAACACGCGGATTTGGAGTCCGCTGCTCTACCATTGGAGCTACTGCGCTTCAGGCTTTACCTCTCATGGAGGCAAACACCCAGAGGGGCTCTTCGCGAATTACTTCGTGATTCGCGCAACAACACCTGCACCAACGGTGCGGCCACCTTCGCGGATAGCGAAGCGGAGGTTCTGCTCCATGGCGATGGGCGTGATCAGCTTGATGACAAGCTTTACGTTATCGCCGGGCATTACCATCTCCACGCCCTCGGGCAGCTCACAGATGCCAGTCACATCGGTGGTGCGGAAGTAGAACTGCGGACGATAGCCCTTGAAGAACGGGGTGTGACGGCCGCCTTCATCCTTGGAGAGGATGTAAACCTCAGCCTCGAATTCGGTGTGGGGGGTCACGGAGCCCGGCTTGGCGAGCACCTGACCGCGCTCCACGTCTTCCTTCTTGATGCCGCGAACCAGCAAGCCAACGTTGTCGCCAGCCTGACCCTGATCCAGAAGCTTGCGGAACATCTCAACGCCGGTCACCGTGGTCTTCGACGAAGACTCCTTCAGACCAACGATCTCAACTTCCTCACCAACCTTGATGACACCGCGCTCCACACGACCGGTAACAACTGTACCACGTCCAGAGATCGAGAAGATGTCTTCAACCGGCATCAGGAACGGCTTATCAATGGCGCGCTCCGGGGTCGGAATGTAGGTGTCGACCGCGTTCATCAACTCGAGGATCTTGTCGCGGCCGAGCTCCGGACGGGTTCCGTCCAGTGCGCATGATGCCGAGCCCTTGATCACCGGAGTGTCGTCGCCGGGGAACTTGTACTTGTCCAGAAGCTCACGAACTTCCATCTCGACGAGCTCAAGAAGTTCGGCATCGTCCACCAGGTCAACCTTGTTCAGGAAGACCACGATGTACGGCACGCCAACCTGACGAGCGAGCAGGATGTGCTCGCGGGTCTGGGGCATCGGGCCGTCAGCCGCAGACACCACCAGAATCGCGCCGTCCATCTGTGCTGCGCCGGTGATCATGTTCTTGACGTAGTCAGCGTGACCCGGGCAGTCGACGTGCGCGTAGTGACGAGCAGTGGTCTCGTACTCGACGTGCGCCGTTGCGATCGTGATACCGCGCTCACGCTCTTCGGGAGCGTTGTCGATCTCATCAAACTTCTTGAACGAACCACCATGAAGCTCTGCCATCACCTTGGTGATCGCAGCGGTCAGGGTCGTCTTGCCGTGGTCAACGTGCCCAATGGTGCCAATGTTGACGTGGGGCTTTGTCCGCTCGAACTTTTCCTTTGCCATGACTTCTCTCTCCGAACGACGAAGGCCCCAGCATCAACGCGGGACCGAACTTGAACAACCTTACTCCAGGACGCCACAAGAGGTCGGGCCTTTACACCCTTCCTACTCACTGCGCAACGGACTCTTCTACCAAGAGCCCGCGACGGGGATTGAACCCGTGACCTCTTCCTTACCAAGGAAGTGCTCTACCACTGAGCTACGCGAGCACCGCGACCTTCTTCACTCAAAGCGGGAGACGGGACTCGAACCCGCAACATTCAGCTTGGAAGGCTGACGCTCTACCATTGAGCTACTCCCGCAACGCACCAACTCGACTTTCACAGACTTACAATGGAGGGAGAAGGACTTGAACCTTCGTAGGCTAACGCCGGCAGATTTACAGTCTGCTCCCTTTGACCACTCGGGCATCCCTCCGACGTAACAGCCGCAAGGAAAACATAGGTTTTCACTTCCTGCGCATCCAAGCTGACGATGGGACTCGAACCCGCAACCTGCTGATTACAAATCAGCTGCTCTGCCAATTGAGCTACGCCAGCGTTCCTTTCGCAGCCCGGGCGAACCCGGGAGCCGACACACTACGTAGAGTTTATGGCGTGTCAATCGATTTTTTAGCCAACGCGCGGCGCCATTCGTACAAAAACATGCCCGCTGCCACCGAAACGTTCAGGCTCTCCACCCCCTCCATGGGGAGCGTTACCGCCACATCGCAGCCTGCACGTACAGCCGGACGGAGCCCTTTACCCTCGGATCCCAGAACCAGAACCGTCCGATCTGCAAAATCGACGTCCCACGCCGCCGTCCCTTCTTCCACCACAGCACCATACGTCCAGAAACCTGCTGACTTTGCCTGTTCCAGAAACCGCGCCACGTTCACCACCCGGGCGACGGGAAGGCGAGATGCCGCACCGGCCGCAACCTTTCGAACCGCAGCCGTAACGGTGGCGGCACGATGACGAGGGATCACCACGCCCGTCGCTCCAAATGCGCACGCACTCCGCATAATTGAGCCCAGATTGTGCGGATCCTGCACTTCGTCCAGCACCACGATCAGGGAGCGCCCTGGACGGACGAGCAGAGCTTCCTCGGGTGTGTAGTCGAACTCCAGCACCCGCGCCGCAACACCCTGATGTGTCACTTCGCCCACCGCGCCGCGCAGTTGCTGATCTGTCACGAGACGAAATCGGATCCCCATCTCTCTGGCACGATCCAGCACGCGCGTTCGAGCGTCACCAGGACGTCGGCTCTGCACCAGCCAAAGCTCCTGAACGGTCTCTGGTGCATCGTCCAGGAGCGTCTCAACGGAATGGATTCCATATGTCCACGGCATGAATGCCTCGCTCCGCGCCCGTTTTCAGGCGATCTTGCCAGAGTCAGTCGCCCAAGGGTGGCGACGTCCCGATTAACTTCCCGAGCGCTCAATGTCCCTGAATAGCCGGACGAGCGCATCAAGGGGCTCGTCAGCACCAATCACTGGACGGCCTACGACGATGTGAGACGCACCGGCAATGGTCGCCTCACCAGGGGTCATGATCCGCTGCTGGTCACCTGCGGCGTCACCCGGGAGTCGAATCCCCGGTGTCACGACGAGGCGTTCATCGCCGATAGTCTGCCGCATCCGTGACGCCTCATGACCAGACGAGACGACCCCGTGAGCGCCCGCGGCGACCGCCATTCGCCCCCACCGAACTGCGATGTCGCTCGCGCTGCCAACCATGCCCAGGGCGGAGAGATCCTGTTCCGATAGCGACGTTAGCACGGTGACGGCCAGGATCCGCGTCGAGAGCCCCAGCCGCTCCACCGCCGCTCGAGCCTCCTGTATCATCAATGGTCCACCGGCTGCATGAATCGTCAGAAGCTCAGGGTTAATTGGACCGAGAGACTCGATAGCGGTAGCGACCGTGTGCGGAATATCGTGGAGCTTGAGATCCAGAAAGAGCTGAGCATCAGCCTGCCGAATGGCGCGGACCACGGCCTGCCCATCTGCATAGAACTGCCGCATGCCCACCTTGAACCAT
>Ga0169931_10001182_pt1 | contig 43136 bp, 35 predicted proteins | sample Kivu_15m_20L_FD_129675 | JGI IMG/M metagenome (GOLD analysis project Ga0169931, IMG submission 129675) | Freshwater microbial communities from Lake Kivu, Western Province, Rwanda to study Microbial Dark Matter (Phase II) - Kivu_15m_20L... | ecosystem: Environmental > Aquatic > Freshwater > Lake... | reverse complement strand
TGCTGGCGAGCTTTGCGCGGCGTGCGGATTCGGCTGCGACTCCGGACGGCTTGAACCTGACGCCGGCCGACACCGCGCGCATGCTCGAGGCGCGCCTGGTCGACGCCAAGCGCGAGGATCTGCTCGTGCGACTGAAGGACGCGCTCGCCAAGCTCGATCCCAAGCTGCTCGAGCTGCCGACGTCGGAGCGCAACGTGCCGGGCCGCGGTCAACGACCGCCGCGCGGCGGCTGACGGTTGGTTGTACGGCGCCAGATGGCAGCGCCAGGCGGACGGACCCCCTCATGCACCGCGCTACAAACAGCGCCTCGACGAGTGCGAATGGAAGCCTGCGACTCGACACCGAGCCGTCCGTGAGCCGAGCACCAAACAACCGGTCACGACCGAAAAATCCTGTGCGCCCCCCCTTGACTGGGACGGTCCTTCTCATGGAAGAGCAATTTGTCTCACGCCACCGGTGCGCGACGCGCACCGGTGGCGTGAGACAAATTGCTCTGGCGCCGTACGATCAGTCGCTGTCGCGCGAGCTCGCGAACACGCCCAGGTCCGCGAGCACCGCGAGCGTCAGTCCGACGGTGTATAGGCCGTCCACCGCGCCGTGCGAGTTGATCGTCCAGGCGTAGAAGATCGTCGAGAGCGGCAGGAACAGGAAGCCGAGGAACGGCCACAGCGCGTTCTCGTACGCGCGCTCGAGGTACCCGTTGAGGTACATCAGCACGAGTACGCCACGCGCGAGGAGTCCGCCCAGGCATCCGAAGAGACAGCACACGGGGCGAAGAATACGCAGCGCGCCTGGAGAATTCGCGCTGGGTTGTACGGCGCCGTGCAACCGAGGTTGCGCGCGGGCCGCTCGCTCAGCTGCCGAGCACCGCGGCCAGCTCGAGCACGAGCGCGTCGTAGGCCGCCTGCTGCTCGGGGTTCAGCGCGCTCACGTCGAGCGGCGGACCCTCGCGAACGAGCCCTTGCAGGTCGTAGAGCTGGTCGGCTTGCCCCACCCGGCGGATGAGCTTCCAACGCGCGTCGCGCACCATCCACGCTTCGCTCCGATAGGTCGGGACGGGCGGCGGCCCGTTGGGGGCGAAACGCTGCTGGAAGATCGTCGTGCGCACGGGCGGCGCCGAGGGACTCGCGAGCAGCGCCGCCAGGCTACGCCCATCGATCGGCCGGTTGTCCCCCACGCCGGCGCGCGCATCCGTGCGCAGCAGGTCCGCCATCGTTGGAAACACGTCGACCGCATGCACGAGGGCGTCGCTCGTACGCCCGGGCTGCGCGACCGTCGGCCCGGCGACGATCAGCGGCACGTTGACGCCGCCCTCGAACAGCGTGCCCTTGTTCTGGTTGTTCACCGACGGCGCGGTGATCGCTTCGTTCGGCGTGCCGTTGTCGCCCAGCACGATGACCGTCGTGCGCGCACGCACGTCGGGCGGCAGCGCCGCGAGCAACCGGCCCAGCTCGGTATCGACGGCCTCGACCGCGGCCTTGTAGTGCGCGTTGGGCGTCAGGTTGGGGTTGCCGGCCAGGGCCTGCGTGTGCAGCGCGGCGGGCGGCGCGTGGAAGGGCTGGTGCGGCGCGTTGAAGCCCAGGTACACGCACCACGGCTCGGGGCTCGCGGTGATGCGCGCGAGCGCGTCGTCGACTTGGTCGGTGGTCGCGTAGACCGAACTCGACTGCACCGCGCCGTTCACGGTCTTGGTGTACTGCGCGAACGTGTCGCCGAAGACCAAGTTGCCCAAGGTCCCCTCAAACCAGTCGAAACCCTGCAACGTGGCGTGGTCGAGATCGCCGACCGAGAGCGACCCCAGGTGCCACTTGCCGATCGCGGCGGTCGCCACCGGCGTCGGCGCGGCGTTGTCGAGCACCTCGGCGATCGTCACCTCATCGAGCGCCAGCGCGGCCTCGTTCTGCCAGTGGTTGATGGGCTCGCCCAGTTGCGTGCGGAAGTTGTGCCGCCCCGTGAGGATCTGGGAGCGCGTGGGCGAGCACGTCGGCGCCACGTAGAAACGCCTGAAGTACACGCCGGCGTCCGCGAGTGCGTCGAGCGTGGGCGTCGGCGGGGCGTCGGGATGGACGCCGCTGCGCGCGAACATGTCGGCCCCCCAGTCGTCGAGGACCACCACCAGCACGTTGCTGGGCGGTGTCGGCGCTGGCGGGCTGGAACCTCCCCCGCCGCAGCCGGCGAACAGTCCGCTGGCCACGCATCCCAGGGCCAACCCTGCGCGGGCCGCCCGATGTTGGCGAAGGTGCAAGCGCATGCGCGCAGCCGCTGGGGCGCACCGTGCGCGCCGCGGGCGAGGCGTCTGTAGTGTACGCCCGCGAAACTGCCAGGGGCGACGGGCGCGCTACATCAGGATGCGCTTGAGATAACCGCGCAAGCGCCTGAGGGCCTCGGCCTGCTCGGCGTTCAGTGGCTGGTCGAGCAGGTTGATTTGCTCGGCGTTCGCCCCGCTCGCCAGGTCGAAGAACAGGTTGCCCGGGCCGCCGCGGTCGACGAACTTCCAGCGCGCGTCGCGGACCATGTAGCCGGCCGACGTGTACGGCGGCGGGCCGTTCGGCTCGAAGCGCTGCGCGTAGATGAACTCCCGCTCCGAGCCGGCCCACGGCTGCTCGAGGTAGGGCAGGAGCGACAGGCCGTCGATCGTGTTCGTGTTCGCCGGGGACGAAGCCACCGACGGATCGATGCCCAAAGCATCCAGCGTCGTGTTGAACACGTCCACCGCCTGCACCAGCGCGTAGCAGCGACTTCCGGGGTACGCCACGCCCGCGCCCGAGATCACGAAAGGAACGCGCACGCCGCCTTCGAACAGCGTGCCCTTGGATTGGTTGGGGATGCCGGGCGGCAGCACCGCATCGCTGGCCGAGCCGTTGTCGGCGAGGAAGATCACCGTCGTGTTCTCGCGCACTTCGGGCGCGATCGACTGCATGAGCCGTCCGATTTCCGTGTCCATCGCCTGCACTGCGGCGCGGTAGTGCTCGACCGGCGTCGCGTCGGGCGAGCCCGAGAGGTTGTACGTGTGCAGGTGGGACGGCGGCGCGTGGAACGGGATGTGCGCCGCGCTGAAACCCAGATACAGAAACCACGGCTCGGGCATCGCGCCGATGCGCGCGATCGCGTCGTCAACCTGGTCTGTGGTCGCGTAGGTCTTCGAGGTCGAACTCACCCCGTTCACGACCTTGGTCCAGTTCGTGTAATCGCCGCCGAAGCTGAAATTGCCGAGGATTCCCGAGAAGTGCGGGAAGCCCGACAGATTGGGATGCAGGGTGCCGCTGTTGTTGGCGGTGCCCAGATGCCACTTGCCCACCGCGGACATCGCGACGGGAGTCGGCGCGTGCTGCGCGATCAACTTGGGCAAGGTCGGCGTCGTGAGCGGCAGCGACCACGCGTTCTGCCACTCGTGGATCGGGCGGCCGATCAACGAACGCACCGCGTAGCGCCCCGTCATGATCCCCGCGCGCGTGGGCGAGCAGATCGGATCGGTGAAGGCGTTCATGAACGACACGCCCTCGGCGCACAGCTGGTCGATGTTCGGCGTCGGCGCGGACGCCGGGTGCGAGCCGAACTGGTGGATCATGTCGATGCCGATGTCGTCGGCGACGATCACGAGCACGTTGCGAGGCGACTCGCCGGACGAGGCGTGTGCGTCGCTGAACTCGGCCGCGGCGACGCAGGCGCCGAGGAGCGACAAGCGAAGGGACGCGAACAGACGGGACACGGTGCGGAACATTGCCTGGGGGAGCGGTGGAGTGCGGGGGAGCCCGGAACGTGGCGACTGGGTCGTCGATGATAGCCGCAACGTTCTCGGGGATGGGACCGGCGACACGAATTCGAGGCGATAGTTCAGCCGCCGAACAAGGCGCGCGCGACACCGAGGACTGCCGCGCCGACCAAAACGGCGGGGACGCTGGCGCGGCGCGCGAGCAGCAGGCCCGCGGCGAGCGCGGCCACGGCGCAGGCCAGCAGGTCGAACTGCCGCAGACCTGAAGATGTTTCCGGGGCGAGCACTTCGCGTCCCAGGCCGAGGCCGAGGTCGAGCAGGAGGCCGGTCACGGCGGCCGTGATCGCGCCCAGCGCCGAAGCCAGAGCCTTCACCCCCCGCAGCCGCTCGACAAAGGGCGCGCCGACGAGCACCCACAGGAAGCAGGGCACGAACGTGACCCAGGTCGTGAGCAGCGCGCCGAGCACGGCCGCGAGCTGCGGGTCGAGCGGCCCGGCGTGTCGCCAGGCGCCGACGTAGCCCACGAACTGCAGCACCATGATCAGCGGACCGGGCGTGCTCTCCGCCAAGCCCAAGCCGTCGAGCATTTCCGCCGCCGTGAGCCAGCCGTGCGTCGACACCGCCTGCTCGGCGACGTACGGCAGCACCGCGTAGGCGCCGCCGAAGGTCACGACCGCGGCCTGACTGAAGAACAGCCCCTGGCGCGTGAGGACGTGCTCGGGATCGAGCAGCGCCGCGGCGAGCGCGACGGGCGTCCACCACAGCACGAGGCAGACCAGCGCGACGCGCAACACACGCCGCCAGGTGCGCTCGCGGGCATCTCGCTCCGGCACGTGCACGTCCGCCGCAGCGTGCAGCTTCGCCGGCGCGAACCAGTTCGGCGCGACACGTGCGCCGACGCCGCCCAGGAGCGCCGCCGCGAGCACGACGAGCGGAAATGGGACCTCGAGCCAGCGAAACGCGGCCCAGCCGGCGAGCGCGAGCGCGGCGAGGGCCGGCGTGCGCAGTGAGCGCGAGCCGATGCGCACGAGCGCGACCGCGATCAGCGCGAGCACTGCCGGCTGCAAGCCGTCGAACAACCCGGCGACCCAGGCGAGGTCGCCGTGCGCGACGTACACCCACGAGAGTCCGAGCAAGATCGCGATCGAGGGCAGCACGAACAGCACGCCCGCGGCCAGGCCGCCTCTCATGCCGTGCAGCAGCCAACCGACGTAGGTCGTGAGCTGCTGGGCCTCGGGTCCGGGCAGCAACATGCAGAAGTTCAGCGCGTGCGCGAACTGCGGCTCGGCGATCCAGCGCCGCCGCTCGACGACTTCCTCGTGCAGGATCGCGATCTGCCCCGCGGGACCGCCGAAGCTGATCCAGCCGAGCTTGAACCAGAAGGCCAAGGCCTCGCGAAACGTAGGTTGAGGCGTGGAGTTCATGCCTGGATGCAAGCAGTACCATCACCCCTCGCGCGACCTGCGCACAAGCGAAAAGCTGCGACCATGCTGATCAAACCGTACTACCTCACTTGTCTCGCGCACGCGTCGTACTTGGTCGGGGACGAGCGCACCGGCACGGCGGCTGTGATCGACCCGCAGCGCGACGTCGACGCGTACGTGCAGGACGCGCAGGCGCGCGGCCTGCGCATCGCGCACGTGCTGCTCACGCACCTGCACGCGGATTTCGCCTCCGGGCACCTGGAGCTCGCCGCACGCTGCGGCGCGACGATCCACATCGGCGCCGCGGCGTGCACGGACTACGCGTCGCATGCGCTGCGCGACGGCGACGTGCTCGAGTTCGGCGACGTGCGTTTCGTCGCGCTCGCCACGCCCGGACACACGCCCGAGTCGACGACCTACGCGCTGTACGACCTCGCCGTCGACGCGCAGCGCCCGCACGCGCTGTTCACGGGCGACACGCTGTTCATCGGCGACATCGGCCGGCCCGACCTGCTCGTGTCGGTCGGCATGAGCGCCGAACAACTCGCTTCGCTCGCCTACGACTCGCTGCGCAACAAGATCCTGCCGCTGCCCGACGAGACGCTCGTCTACCCTGCGCACGGCGCCGGCTCGGCGTGCGGCAAGAGCTTGAGCAAGGAGACGAGCTCGACCCTGGGCCAACAAAAGCGCGTGAATTGGGCGCTGCAGCCGCTCTCGCGCGAAGCCTTCGTGCGCGAGCTGACCAGCGAGCAGCCCGCCGCGCCCGCGTACTTCGCCTTCGACGCGCGGCTCAACTCGCAAGACAAGCCGACGCTCGACGATGCGCTCGCCCGCGCGCTCACGCCGCTCAGCCTCGAGCAGTTGCTCGAGCGCGAACGCGGCGGCGCCGTCGTGCTCGACACGCGCGAGCCGGACGACTTCGCGCCGCGCCACCTGCGCGGCTCGACGAACATCGGCTTGTCGGGCAAGTACGCGCACTGGTGCGGGTCACTGCTCGATCCGCGGCGCGAGCTCGTGTTGATCGCGCCTCGCGGCCGCGAACGCGAGTCCGCGGTGCGCCTGGGCCGCATCGGCTTCGACAACGTGGTCGGCTTCCTCGCCGACGGCATCGACGCGCTCGTCGCGCGCCCCGACTTGCTGCGTGGGCACGTGCGCATCGACCCGCACGAGCTCGAGCAGCTGCTGCGCGGCGCCCAGCCGCCGCTGGTGGTCGACGTGCGCGCCCAGAACGAGTGGAACGCGGGCCACATCGACGGCGCGCGCAACGAACCGCTGCCGCAGCTTCGTGAGCTCGCGCGCCATCTGCCGCGCGATCGCCAGTTGGTGATCCAGTGCCAGGGCGGTTACCGCTCGTCGATCGCCGCGTCGCTGCTCGAACAGGCCGGCTTCACGCAGCTCCTCGATCTGCGCGGCGGCTGGGCTGCGTGGGACGCGCACCGCCGGGCCGGCTCGCGCAGCTGAGCGTCGCGCGCCGCGTGCGACGCGACGCTCGCACGTTCACGGCTGCCACTGGTTCGCACGCTCGTTGCGCGCGGCGCACTCCACCGTTTTGGCGATCCGTGCAGCGCGTGTAGGCGCGCGTTTGGCCGCGCCGATCCACTCGAGAATGCCGCGTTTGGCGGAGGGCGGAAACGCGTCGAAGTTCGCGGCCGCTCCCGGTAAGGCGCGCAGCGCAGCGCGCAAGTCCTCCGGCAGTTCCAAGCGCTCGACCGCTTCGAGTTTGCTCCACGATCCGTCGCGCTGTGCGGCCTGGATCTTGGCGAGCCCGGCCGGCGCCAGCGCGCCCAGTTCACGCAGCCGCTCGACGCGCTCCTTGTTCAAGCGCAACCAGCCCGTGCCCGGCTTGCGCGGCGCGAACCACAGCATGCTGCGCTGTTCATCGAGCTTGCGCGGCAAACTGTCGATCCAACCGAAGCACAGCGCTTCTTCAACGCACGCGCCGTACTCCACGTGCGGCCCGCCCGAGCGCTTCTTGAACGTGATCAGCCACACGCCCTCGGCGCGCTTGTGGTTCTCGGACAGCCAGCGCCGCCACTGAGCGCGCGTGTTGGCCTGGAACGAGTTGGGCGGTGCTTCCATGCGAAGAGTGGCGCAGGGCGCGCGTGCAACCGCAGGCTCGCCCAAGGTGAAGACCCCGTCATGATGCGCGCCAGCGTTGCTGGTAGCATCCTGTTCGAGCGCGTTTCGGTGCAGAAAACGCGCGGCGAAACGGCAGTAGGAACAGGAGGGGCTATGCGTTGTTTGGTGGTGGATGACGACCCGAAGTTGCGCGAGTACGTGCAGGCGGGCTTGAGCGAGTCGGGCTACGAGGTCGAGACCGCCGGCGACGGCGACGCCGCGCTCGCGGTGCTCGGCCAGGCGCAGCGCAACTTCGACGTGATCCTGCTCGACGTGATGCTGCCCGTGCAGACCGGTTGGGAGCTGCTCGAGCAGATCCGCGAGATCGGACGCGAGACGCCGGTCATCTTCGTCACCGCGCGCGACACCGTCGAAGAGCGCGTCAAGGGCCTGCGCCTGGGCGCGGACGACTACGTGATCAAGCCCTTCGCGTTCAGCGAGCTGCTGGCGCGCATCGAGGTCGTCGTGCGGCGGCGCAAGACGCTCGCGCCGGTCGAGATCCACGACGTCAAGCTCGACCTCGTCAGCCGCGCGGCGTTCCGCAGCGGGCGCAAGATCGACCTGAGCCCGCGCGAGTTCGACCTGCTCCTGGCGCTCACGCGCGCCGAGGGACGCACGTTGACGCGCGCCGATCTGCTGCGCGACGTGTGGGGCTTCGAGCGCGAGCCGGAGACCAACCTCGTCGACGTGCACATCGGCCGCCTGCGCCGCAAGCTCGATCGCCACGGCCCGGCGCTGATCGCCACCGTGCGCGGCGAGGGCTACCGCATCCCGGACCAGGTCTGACGCGTTCCGCGCGCCGTGTCCGCTCGCAACTGGTCGCTGTCGCGTCGTCTGACGCTGTGGTTCGTGCTCGGCACGACCGGCTTCGCGCTGACGATGGCCGCGGTCACGGCGGTCTACGTGTTCGACTCGATCGAGCACGAGCTCGACGTGCTGGCCGAGAATCGCCTCAAGGAATTGCGCGTGCGCCTGCTCGGCGCGCCGACGCAGAACGCCGAGGATTTCGATCGCATCGCGAACGAAATCGCGAGTGCGAGCCCGGACCCGCTCGCCTGGCGCGTGTGGAGCGTCGCCTGGGGCTGGGTCGAGCACGACTGCGGCGCGAAGGAGCTGCTCGAGCCCGAGTTCGACAAACCCGGCCCCAAGGACCGCACGGTGCGTTTCGAGGACGGCCGCCGCTGGCGCACGGAAGTGCTCCAGGACGACCTGCAAGTGGGCCTTTTGCTCGACGGTTCCGCGCGTTTCGAGCGGCTGCGCTCTTTCCAGGTCTGGGCCGGAAGCGTGCTCGTCGTGGCCGTCGCCGCGAGCTCGCTGGTGAGCTTCTTCCTGATGCGGCGCGCCTCGCGGCTGCTCAAGTCGGTGGCCGACAGCGCGCGCCGGGTGCGCGAGCCGGGCTCGCGCGTGGACGTCGACGTGACGCACGCGCCCGACGAGATCCGCGAGGTCGTCGACGCGCTGCACGAGTTGCTCGCCAACGTGCACGCCGCCACGGAGCGCCACCGCGTGCTGTACGCGAGCATGGCGCACGAGCTGCGCGCGCCGATCCAGAACCTGATGGGCGCGACCGAAGTGGCGCTGCTCTCGCGGCGCGACGGCGAGGCGTACCGCAAGGTGCTGGTCTCCAACCTCGAGGAGCTGCGCGAACTGGGCGACGCGATCGACAACTTGATGACGATCTGCGCGCCGCGCGAGCCGCAGAAGGCCGCGCCGGTCGAGGAGTTCGACGTGGTCGACCAGGCGCGGCTGCGGCTGGAGCGCGAGGGTTTGCGCGCCGAACGCGCCGGAGTGGAGCTGCACATCGACGCGCACGGCGACACGCGCATGCGCGGCGACCGCGAGAGCGTGCTGCGCGCGCTGCGCAACCTCGTCGCCAACGCGATCGAGTGGAGCCCCAAGGGCGGCCAGGTGCAGGTCGAGATCGCCGGCACCGACGCTGGGATCGTGGCGGTAGTCGACGACTCCGGCCCGGGCGTGCCGCAGGCGCTGCGCGAGCGCATCTTCGACCCCTTCTACCGCGGTCCGAGCGCGCACGGCCGACGCGTCGGCTACGGACTGGGCCTGGCGATCGTCAAGGACGCGGCGACGCGCCACTCCGGCCACATCGAGATCGAGACCTCGCCGCTGGGCGGCGCACGCTTTCGCTTGACGCTTCCGCGTCGGACCGAGAGCGCCCACGAACTCGCCGCGGAGTGAGCTTCCGCACCTGCGCGCGCGCGGCTACTCTCGCCGCGCCATGATCGCCCACAAACTCTCGACGTATCTGCGCGCCGCAGCTCTCGGCGCGCTTCTGCTCGGCGCGTGCCAAACCCCGGACTACGGCCGCCCGCTGCCTCCGGGCGCCCCGGCGTTGCTGCCGCTCGGCAAAGGCGAAACGCGCCCGCGCTTCGCCGAAACTTGGTACGACCGCGACGAACTCCTGCCCGCGCTGGAGCTGTCGATTCAGTGGTTCGCGCGGCCCTCGTCGCAGGAGCACTTCCCCTGCGAAGGCATCACCCACGAACGCGCGCGCGCGAGCTTGGTGCGCTTCAAGGAGTTGCTGCTGAGCGCTCGCGACGGCGACGAGTTCGACTCGCGCGTCACGCAGGAGTTCCAGATCTTCAAGAGCGCCGGTTGGAACGCCAAGGGCGGCGGCGTGTTGTTCACGGGCTACTGCACGCCGATCCTCGACGGCTCGCTCAGCGCCGACGCGACCTACAAGCACCCGCTGTACGCGCTGCCCCCCGACCTCGCCAAGGGCAAAAACGGCGAGATTCTCGGCCAAGAGCAGGCCGACGGCACGCTCGCTCCCTACCCGACGCGCGCGGCGATCGAAGCCAGCGGCATGCTCAAGGGCCTGGAGCTGGTGTACCTGCGCGATCCGCTCGACGCGTTCATCGCGCACGTCAACGGCTCGGCCGTGATCCGTCTGCCCGATGGAACCGAGAAGCGCTTTGGCTACCACGGCAAGAACGGCCGCGAGTACCGCTCGCTCGGCAAGGCGCTGGTGCGCGACAAGCACATCGCGGCCAAGGACATCTCGCTCGCCGCGATCCGCGCCTGGGGCGAGAAGAACCCCGACCTGCTGCAGAAGTACATCGAAGAGGACGATAGCTTCGTGTTCTTCCTGCCGATCGACGGGCCGCCCAAGGGCAGCCTCAACGTCGACGTCACCGGCGGTCGCACGCTCGCGACGGACAAGAGCCTGTTCCCGCGCGGCGGCCTGGTCTACGTCGACGTCAAAGCACCGACCTCTGCGAAGTCGATCTACATCTACGACCGCATGATGCTCGATCAGGACACCGGCGGCGCGATCCGCACCGCCGGTCGCGCCGACATCTACATCGGAGTGGGCGACGAAGCCGAACAGATCGCGGGCGGCGCCAAGCACCCCGGCCAGATGTACTACCTGTTCCTCAAGTCCGATGCCGACGGCGCGCGCGGGCGCTGAAGCGAAGCTCGACCACCAACGCCATGAGCCACTACGAAGTCGTCAAGTACACCGTCGAGCCCGTCGAAGGCGACGATCAGATCGCCGTCGTGATCCACGCCTCCGACGGCAACAAGTGGGAGTACGGCATCCCCTTCAACCGCTCGAGCGGGCGCTACCAGTTCAGCGAAATCGACGTGCTCGAAGCGGACTTCGGCGAGGAGTTCGCGCGCGAGCTGAGCGAGAAGGTCGAAGCCGCCGTGGCGGCGCAGTGCCGCTAGGGTCCTGCTTGCGAAGTTCGTCGAAGGTGTCGCGGGAATCGGCGTTCCTGGCAAGGCGCGAGGATTCCAGGCGACCTGAATAGGTCGCCGAACCGGAGCAACGCCGGCAGGGGCGGCGAGGCCAGCGAGATATTCGACGAAATTCGGAAACAGGACACTAGCTCAGCGCCTGCGGTAGTCGAGCCAGGGCGCACGCTCGAGGCGCGCGTCGACTTCCTCCCAGCTCGGCGGAACCGCGTTGCGCGGCCAGCTGAAGCGCTCGAACTTCGCGCGCTCGAGCGCGCCCTGCCCGGCGCGGATCGCCGCGCGGTGCGTCGGCGAGCGCAGGAACTCCTCGACCGCGGCCTCGTCGCGCCAGATCGTCATCGTCCACGCCTCTGTTCCGAACAGACGCTTGCGCCGCGAGTATTCGATGTGGCCGGGCTGCGTCGCGAGGCTCTGAACCACGAGCTCGGAATGCGCGTCGAAGGGCGGCGGCGCGTGTTGTCGAGCTGCGCGTAGGTCACGACGACCACGACCTCGTCGTCGTCCTCGAGCGTCCCGCCCGCGTCGCGCGAGTAACCCGGGCCACGGAAGCTGGTCGAGACCCGGCAGCCGGGCAACAAGGCGGCCGCGGCGAACGCAGCCGCCAGGCTGGCGGCGATCCAGGGCAGAGGGCGGGCGAAACGCATCGGGAGGAGCACGGACAGCGCGGAAAGGTGGGCGTTTCGTTCGCATTCCGACTTGCTTCCCGGCGCGCGTTCGGCCGCGGCGCCCACGCGGATTCAATCGGCGGGACCCAACGCTCGGAATGCGTTCCCTCGAGCCTCACGTGGGCTCTGGCGCCTGTCGATACATCTCGGCCGGACACCTCCGCCTCCCCCGGACACCTCCGCCGCCCCCGCACACCCATGGGCCTTCTCGGCTGGATCAAGACCAAGCTCTTCCCCGCGCCCGCCATCGCAGGCGTGGTTGAGCCGCGGCCCGCCGCGCCAGCGCGCGCGCCGCGAGAGCGCCCTCAGGCGGAATCGCAGACAGGCTCACAGACGCGTTCGTCCGACTCCGCGCTTCCGCCGCGCGCGCCAGCGTCCAGCGCGTCGCGCGCGGCGCTGCTCCGCGCTCGCGTCGGCCCGCTCGACGGCGACGAGCACTTGGCCGGGAAACTCGACAATCCCGAGAGCGACCTGCTCGAGCGCCTCCGTCAGCGCATCGAAAGCGGCGAGCTCGACATTCCGCTGCTGCCGCCGACGAGCGTGACCGCGCTCGAAGTCGCCAACCGGCCCTCGGTCGATGTGCACCAGCTCGTGCAGACCATCGCGCGCGACCCGCTGATCACCAGCGAACTGCTGCGCATCGCGAATTCGGCGCTGTACGCCACGCAGAACAAGGCCGGCTCGCTGCAGCAGGCCATCATGCGCATCGGAATCAAGGCCGTGCGCAACGTCGTGTTCAGCGCGGCGATGAAGAGCTCGCTCAGCAACGCCCGTCGCCTCAACGAGTACGCCGAAGAGGTCTGGCGCCAGTCGCAGTCGGTCGCCGCCGTCGCACGCAAGCTCGGCGCCTCGACCGGCTTCGAGCGCGAGCAGGCCTACCTGATCGGACTGCTGCACGACATCGGCAAGATCGTGTTGCTCGGCATGCTGCAGCGCGAAATGCGCGACATGAGTCGGCTCTCGCCGGCCCTGGTCGGACGCACCTTCCGGCTATTCCACGAGAGCGCGGGCGGCGCCATCGCGGCGCAGTGGAAGCTGCCGATCGAGATCGTGTCCGTCGCCTCGAAGCACCACGACTTCGCCAGCAACGAGGACTACCCTCGCGCCGCCGCGCTGGCCAAGCTCGCGCACGAGATCGACCTGCGGCTGTCGCTGCGCGACGAAGGCGGCGTGCGCATGCTCGTCGAGTCCCCGGCGCTCGAGTTCCTCGGAATCCGCAACGAAACCGCGCGTTGGCAGCTGATCGAAGCTGCGCGCGAAGAGTGGGAAGCGCACGCCCACAGCCATCCGCAACTGAGCGGGCCGCGCTGAGCGGTCTGGGGGCTGCGCGGCGTGTGCGACGAGCAGCGCGGCGCGAACGTGAGCCGATCGGACAGCTGCGCTGTTGCTGGTCACCCTCGTGACTAGTCTTCGCGGGAGCAACGTGACCCGCTCGATGCGACCGTGGGCGACGAAGGCTCGGTGGTCGCTGAGCCGGCGCGCGAGCGTGAGTCAGCCGCCCGTCGTGCCGCCGCCGGCGCCGCCGCCAGTCGTACCGCCTCCGCTTGTTCCGCCTCCGCTTGTTCCGCCGCCGCTCGTGCCGCCGCCCTCTTTGCCGCCGCGTCCGCGCCTACCCGCGCCCTCGCCCTCGCCGCCTTCCTTGGCTTCGGTTTCGAGCCCCCAGTAGCGCGCCCACTGCCGCTCCATCGGCGCCTCGAGCTTGGGCGCCTCCTTGGCGACCTCGAAGCCCTTCTTGTTGTCCTGCCACCAGGCGAGCCACTGCGTCGAGTTCGGGCCCAGGTCGCGCCCGGTGAGCTTCGCCAGCGCCAAGCGCGTGTCGTTGCGCAGGCCGTCCATGCGGTGCACGCCGACCTTCTTCGACAGCTCGATCAACGCCTCGATCGACTTCACGCTGCGGATGTTGCCCAGCGACATGATGCGCGCCTGGCTCGCCGCGAACTGCCGCTGGTCGAAGGGATCGTCGGCGAGCAGCGCCACGGACGACTCGCTGCCGTGGCGGCCGATCTCCTTGATCAGCAACGGATAGAGCTTCTCGTTCTCCACCAGCTTCTTCTTGTCGCGCTTGAGGAACGCGTGGAGCGCGTCGAGCGAGTCCTTGTGCGTCAAGCGCCCCAGCGCCGTGACCGCCGCCTCGACCACGCGCTCGTCCTTGTCGTCGAGCCCCTTGCGCACCAGCGCGATGACCTCGGGATCGATCACGTCGTGGCAGCGCCCGATCGCCGCCGCGCGGGCCTCCGGTCCGCCCTCCTTGTCGAACGCGCGCGTCAGCTCCGTCATCGCCGTCTGCTTGCGCGCGGGATCGACGGGCTTGGCGTCTTGGGCCTGAACCGGCAGGGCGAGTGCGAGCAGGGCGAACAGGTGCAGCATGGGAGTGTCTGTGGGTCAGGGAGACTGGCTCAGTATGGTCAAACCCGCGCCGGAGAACGAGGTTTCGCCCCGGCGGGTTCTAGGACGCAACGGCGCCCATACCCCACGCCGCGAGCCTCGGTGAGCCGGCTGGCCCCCCCGCTGCCGAGGAATCCTCAGTGGTTCACGTCGGGGGCAAGCGCCCCGACGCTCGAGGCCAAGCCAACGACGTCTTCGTTCGGGAGTCGGCCGCGAGCGCCCATCAACACCGTGAGCCCACCCGAGACCGCTCAGCCCGGTGCATCAGCGTCCCAGCGAGCCCCCTGTCCGCGCGCTGCGCATCCGCCTCGGCGCCCCACCGAGCCGAACCCCAAGCACCGTCGCGCCCGTGTTCGTCCGCATGGCCGTCCCATGCGCCAGGCGAACGTGCGAAAGCGGCTGTGAAATGAGCGCGAGGACAACCTGTGTGCGTACTGCCGATGCCTCAGCGCAGCCTGGAAGTGAAGCAGCCGCCGAACCATCCGTTGGCGCGCGAAGTCAGGCACTGACGGTTGCGCGGCGTAAGATCGGAACGAGTCGCAGATGAACCGTCAGCTCGAAGACCTCATAGCGCGAATGACGCACCAGGATCCGCCGAACACGAACAGCGCGGATTCAGTGTCGTTCCAAGCGTATAGAGACGCTGAGGCGATTTCGGACCCGGAGGTTCTCCGGGCTGCAATGGACGCAACGCTCTCAGAGACGAACAAGCACAGAAGGGACAACCTGTACTTCGTTGTCTGCAAGATCGCTCTGAACCTAGACGACCATGAAGCGGGGCCGTTTCTCGTCCGACAAGTGCACCGCGAGACCGACAAGCACGTTCTGTCGTCGCTGCTCGACCGCATCGGTGAGCTCCCCAAGGGCCCAGGCACAGACCTCAGCCTCATCATCGCGCTCACACGAGACAATAGGTGGCTGGTGCGACGCTCGGCGATAAGGGCCCTCAATCGGACGGCCTCGCCGACAGCCGAGGACGCTTTGATCGACGTTCTCGCGACGAGCTTAGACCCTCACGATCTCACCTACGCCAACGCAACGCTGAACGAAATGGGAACAGCGAGGTGCATCTCCGCAATCGAGAAGCACCTGAAGAGCCGCAAGCGCGACGTGAAGGACTCGGCGCAATTCGCGATCGATGAGATCAGGACGCGAAGCGCCGCGGCGAACAGGCCCAGCTCCTAGGCCACGCTTGCCTCGACGGTCGAGGCGCGCAGAGTGGTCGATGTGATCGCGCGCCACGCAGACCTTCTGCTCTTGCAGCGCTACGACGAGGGCCTGCTGAGCGAGCCCAAGGGCGCCGCCGGCGGCGTGCTGCCGAAGGTCTCCGACGCGCGAGCGGCGATCTCCGAACTCAAGCGTGATCTTGTCGCACGCGGGCAGGCCACCGATCTCTTCGGGCGTGAACGCGAGCACGCACTGGCGAGCTTGCTCGGCAGTCTCGACCAGAGCGTGCTCGGCAAGCCCGCCTACGCGACGATCGAGACAAAGGCCGCGCACCTCTTGTAGTTCGTGATCAAGAGCCACCCGTTCGCCGACGGCAACAAGCGCTGCGCTCGGTCGGCTCTCCGCGGACTCCACGCGGCTGGCGCATCGCGATCTCCCGCGCCCGGACCGCCTACTCCGCGGTCGACAGCCGTGAGCCGCTCAGCGGCCCCAATGCTGCTTCAGCGTGCGAGCAAGCCCGCGCCCGCCGCATCCGCCACAGCGCCCCACCGAGCCAACCTTCAGGCGCCAGCGCGCCCGGTGCACGTCCGCTTGGCTGCCCTATCCTCACAGAGGCGGCTCTTCCTCAGTCCAAACGTCGGCGTGCGCGCGCGCAGCTCCCCCACCCGTCTCAGGTAGTCGCGCCGCGCCGAGCGGATAGGAGAACGTTGATGACCTGGCGTCTCACACTGGCAGCCTCGGCTGCGCTTCTCGGATGCACGGCGGCGCCGGCAACGACTCAGCGCTACGAGCTCGAGCCCGTTCCACGCGTCGAGGTCGAGCTCGAGGGCGAACTCGTCCAGTCCGGGGCCGATCGACCAGCTCCCTCGACGGCGCCGACGGCCCGAGCGCTCGAATCCAAGCCTCGAGTCACGCGTCAGCAACGGCGCGAACAACTGGACCGGACGATCCGAACGACGCCCGGCTGGGAGCTCCACGAGTCGGCGCACTACTTCATCCTCACGTGCGTCCAAGACACGAAGTTCATTGAAGAACTGAAGCAGCGCAGCGAGAGCATTCGCCGCGCGATCCAGCGCAACTTCCCCCACCCCGACCTCGACCCGGTGCCGATCCACACGGCGCCCAACGTCATCCGCATGCTGGAGGACGACGATCAGTTCACGTCGTACGGCGGCCCGGCGGGAAGCTCGGGCTTCTGGAGCTCGCGCATAGACGAGATCGTGCTGTACGACGACCAGAAAGGCGGCGGGCGGCGCAACACATGGGCCACGCTGAGCGGGATGGTGTTCTTCGAGTACCTGAGCTCGATCAGCGGCGAGGCCGAAGCTGCGCCGTGGTTCCTGTACGGCCACTCGGACTACTACAGCGGCTTCAAGTTCGTCGACGGCAAACACCAACCTGCGCCGTTCGACTGGCGGAAGGGACTCGCGAAGTCGAGCGTCGAGACATCGAAGATCGTGCCGCTCGAGGAGTTCGTGCGCTTCACGCGACAGCAGTACGACAGCGCTCACCCTCGCCGGCCCACGCCCGGTTCCCACTACGCGGAGGGCTGATCCTTCATCTGGTTCCTGCGCGAGGGCCAGACCTCGAAGCACTGGAATCCGGCCTGGGACAAGATCCTCGACACGTGGTGGAGCGCGTGGCGTGAGACCGGCGACGCCAACGCGGCCACCGACCGCGCGTTCGCCGGCGTCGACTGGGCGAAACTGCAGGCAGCGTGGGAAGCATTCACGCTCGAGCTGTAGCGTCGTCGAGCTCCTCGCCGCTGCAGCCCACGCCGTCGAGCGGTGCGCGTTGCACCACCTGTGGTTGCCCACCACGCCAGTTCACTACGGCGTAAATCTCGGCTGCGGCGGCGGGGACTAGTTGCCCGGCGGGTACTTCGAGGGCGGGCGCTGCCAGAGGAAGCTCTCGCGCAGCGGGAGCGGAAGATTGGCGATGCCAGCCTGCATGGCGGGAGCGCGGAGCTTGCCGCCGAAGCGAAGCGTGTGGCGCCGCCGCACGGGAATGGCCTTGCGCCGGTACGCGGCTCCCGCGACGGGCGCGCGTCTGAACGCGGCCGTCACACGGCGACCACACGGCGCAGGGTTGACGACGCAGGCCTCAGTCTCCTCGAGCAGGTGGCTGCGGAGTGGGCGGATCCTGGTTCGACTTCGCCATGTGCTCCATGAGCAACCGCATTGTGCCTTCCGGGTCTTCGGCGCCGCCGTGGTAGAGCACTCGATTTCTGCGCGCAACGGGGCTCGTTTCGGGTCCTTGCTGACAGCCTCCTGCACAACCGCATTGAGTCGGCGGCGCTGGTGCGCGGCATGAAGCCAAGACTAGCGACGTCGCCGTAAGCAACTGGAGCACGCGGGGAACGCGACGCCCCTCGAGCGTGATCTGCTCAGTCGTTGAAGCTTGAACGGAACCGCGGTCCGACATCTCGCCCTCGCCCTGGACCTTCGCTTACGGCCTGCCGCTCTCAGGGGCACACGACAAAACGCAGAGCGTTGGTGAGCGAGGTCGACTTGGGGCTGGGCGGGTCGCGGAACCAGGCTTGGATGTGCACGGTTTCGCCGCCGGTGAAGGGAGCGCCCAGTGCGGTGGGGTTGGTGGCGAGGTAGGTGTTGAAGTCGACGCTGAAGAGGCCGGTGCAGGTGTTGGGCGTGCCGCCGCTCGATTGCAGGGGCAGGCGTTGCGTCGGCGATTTCACGCAGAAGAAGCTGCTCGAGCCCGCCGCCCAGGACAGCGGAGTGAAACCGGTGTTGTCGAGGCCGTAGAAGAACAGGCCCTGGCGCTGCGCGTCGAGCTGCGAGGCGCTCACTTGGAAACCCGCGCCTGCGTTGGCGTCGGGCGAGCCCGTGGCGGCCATCACGCCGACGCAGCCCAGGCTGGTCGTGCCGGCGGTGCAATAACTCGTGACCGAACCGCAGCTCGCGGCGACAACCACCAGTTGCGAGAGGCCGCTATCGAGCACGTTGGGAAAGTTGGGCTCGCTCGTGCAGTCCACTTTGAGCCCGACGAAGCTCGCGCCGCCGCTGACCAACGCCTGCAGCGCCGCCGTGACGTCGAACGAGTAGTTGAAGCTCGACTGCGTGGGCGGCGCGTACTGCCCGACGCCGACGGGCGTCGCCGCGATCTGGAAGTCGCTGAGGTCCGCCGCGCCGTTGCCGGCGTAGAGCGCGAACTGGAATACGCGCGGTCCGTTGTCGAAGGCGTTGTTGACCGACACGCGCCCCGAGAGCGTGGCGCTCTGGATCGTGGCGCCGGCGAGCGAGGCGACGTTGAACTCCTGGATGGCGCGCTCCTCGACGCTCGCGGTCTGGCGCAGGAGGCCCTCGAAGGGCGCGGCGTTGAAGCTGTCGCCGAGCCCGTCGCGCGGCGAGTCCTTGATCGAGGCGCTGAGCGCGGGGGTGAAGGTCTGCGCGAGCGACGGGGCGGCGAGCGCGAGAGCAACGACTGCGGTGAGGAGCGGCTTCATGGCACGGCCAGCCTACGCTGTGAGCGTGAATCGCGCTGGTGCGTCGTGCGCGGCGACGGAGCGTGGGCAGTTGTCCGCCCCGAAGACCCGGAATCAGGCAACCAACGGAGAACCAAGGTTCTAACGGCGCAGCGTGCGCGAGCGATTCAGCGCTCGAGTTTTCGGGCGCGCGACGATCGGCGCGGCAGATTGCCCGACGTCCCGGATTCGGGCAACCCGCAGGCAACTGCGCAGGTGCTGGCTGTCCGATGATCGTGTTCATTCGCCCGTGCGCGCCGAGCTCCACGCCGCGCGAACAGATGGCCTGGCCGGACGCGTACTCAGCAACGCCGGAACACCAAGACGAGAAACGACCAGCGGGCCTGAACGTCTACGGCTCCCGAAACAGGACGACATCGAATCCTGGGGACAGGGAGCCGAACGCAGCACATGTCGTGAAATCACCCTGGATAAGCTGCCGCGCAACGTGAGGATGTTCGACGATCCAACTTCCGGGCGACCCAGAGTCCACATTGATTTCGCTGTCAATCCTGAACCAGTGGAGCACAGGCCGAACGGACATCACCTCCGTTGCCGGCAAACGCTTCGCATCATCCACAAGCTTCCAAATGTGCCTCTCAGCGTCGGGGTCGCGAGCTCGCAATCTACTGACCACCGATGGCACGGCGCTAATTCGAGAATCCGCGAGCCGCTGAACCGCGTCGTACATTTCACCTCCCCACCTCGGGGGACATAGACCCAAGTAGAAGCACGCCTCACCTATGTCCACGTGGGTTCGATACTCGCTTATTAATGCGCGGAGCGTCGGGCCAGAAAACAGCCGCCACGTATAGTCGGATCGGACGGTGCGCAGAAGATCCGCCGCCTCGCGTTCCAAGTCGTCCAGAACAAATTCGGTGAGATTGAATCGACTCCGCCCCCAGTCGTTTACAAGCAACCACGCCGGCCATCCGGCAAGGCCGGGATCATTGTGGCGTGCGTCCAATTCGTGCGTCTTTGTGGCTGTCCAAGCCAGGTCCCTAATCTCAGCCTGTTCCGTCGGGGTCAATTCGACCTGACGTTTAGTGGAGTGCAACTGGTTCAGCTTGCGAGCTGCGGAGGACCAGCGTCGTTGCCATGCTCGGCTGTCTTTGGTCTCGTCGGACCTCCACTCGGCCTTCAACTCAGCGACCAGAGCACGCAGCTGCGCCTGCGACTCACGAACGCGTTGCTTCAGCGTCGCGAGCGAAACAAGCCCCGCCCAGCCTGGCGCAACCTTCAGTCCAGCAAGCAGGCGATCTCGGCGTTGGAGTAGGGCGTTCCGTAGGATGTCTCTGGTTTCAGGTAGCCCGGCGACCAGCACTCCGTGTCCGGCATCTCTCTCGTTCGAATCGCCCGACACAACAGATAGACTGGCACGCTGCTCGCGCTCGCCATCACGCCCGAGTTCGGTCTCCGGGCTTGCGACAACCGCCGGGAGCAACACAGACCGCTCCGGCCACTCCGAGGTTGCACTGGTCGCGCATAGAGCGCAGGCCATGGCCAAGCTGACCGCGAGACTTTGCGAGACCATTGGTCGTTCTCTCGTTTGTCCCTCGTGGCTACTTCGCCGCCTTAGAGCGAAGAGACGTTGAACTCCTGGATCGCGCGCTCCTCGACGCTCGCGGTCTGGCGCAGGAGGCCTTCGAAGGGCGCGACGTTGAAGCTGTCGCCGAGTCCGTCGCGGGGCGAGTCCTTGATCGAGGCGCTGAGCGCGGGGGTGAAGGTCTGCGCGAACGACGGGGCGGCGAGCGCGAGAGCAACGAAAGCAGTGAGGAGCGACTTCATCCCTCCAAGCTACGCAGCTCTCGCGATTTTCGCGCGGTCCGGCCGGCGCCGCGGCGCGCGAAGGGCGCATTCGACGCCGCAGCGCCGTAATCTCGCGCCCCATGATCGCCATCGCGAAAGCCGCCCTGCTCGCGCTCGCCCTGTGCTTCTCGTCCTGCTCGGTCCAAGCCAGCGAACGCGTCGAGCTCGGCGTTGACGTGCTGCTCGCCAAGGACAGCAAGTTCATCGAGCTCGTCCAGGGCAAGAAGCTCGGGCTGATCACCAACCCCTCGGGCGTCGACCGCGCGCTGATTCCGACCGCCGATCGCCTCGCGCACGATCCGCGCGTCAAGCTCGTGCAGCTGTACGGCCCCGAGCACGGCATCCGCGGCGACGTCGCCGCTGGTGATCAAGTCGGCGACGAACGCGACGCCGCGACCGGCTTGCCGGTGCAGAGCCTGTACGGCAAGACCAAGCGCCCTTCGCCCGAGTCGCTCGCGAACCTGGACGCCGTGCTGTTCGACATCCAGGACGTCGGCTCGCGCACCTACACCTACATCTCGACGCTCGGAGAGGCGCTGAAGGCCTGCGCCGCGGCCGGAAAGCCGCTGATCGTGCTCGACCGACCCAACCCGCTCGGCGGCGCGCGCTTCGAAGGCCCGATGATCGAGGAGCGCTGGCGCACGTTCATCGGCTGGGGCCCGATGCCGGTGACGCACGGCATGACCGTCGGCGAGGTCGCGCGCTACTTCAACGACGTGCTCGCGATCGGCTGCGAGCTCAAGGTCGTGCCGCTGCGCGGCTGGAAACGTTCGATGGCCTGGGAGGACACGGGCCTGTCGTGGACGCAGACCTCGCCGCACGTGCCAAACGCGACGCAGGCGCACCTGTACACGACGACCGGCATGATCGCCTCGTCGACGACCAACCTCAGCGACGGCGTGGGCTCGACGATGCCCTTCGAACTCGTCGGCGCCGAATTCATCGACGCCATCGAACTCGAGATCGCGCTCAACGAGCTCAAGCTGCCGGGCGTGCGTTTTCAGGCGCTCGCGTACAAGCCGTTCTACGGCAAGTTCAAGGACAAACCCATGCGCGGCGTGCGGCTGCGCTTGGTCGAACCGCGCGAATACCGGCCGCTGCACACGGCGCTCGTCGTGCTCACCACGCTGCGCAAGATGTATCCGCAGCACTTCCAGCTCGCGGACGACGACGCGCTGGGCAAACACTGGGGCGAGCTGAAGCTGCGCGAGCAACTCGAAGCGGGCGTGAGCGTCGAGGAGATCGAACGCGCCTGGGCAGCCGGCTACGCGGAGTTCGAGCGAGCGCGCGCCAAGGCGCTGTTGTACTGAGGCTTCGCGAGCGCGGACGACGCCGGATCAGCGCTTCGCTTGGTCCGCGGCGATGCTCCGCACGGCGCCAAGGCCGCACGACGCGCCTCGCACCCCCACGCATGGGGCCGGAGGCGCTCACTGCGCCGCTTTGCGAACGAATCGAAGCGAGACAATCCGAGCGCCGACACACGCACAGCGAAATTCGCGCCGTTTCGCCCTCGCCGGCCACGACGTGCGGCGGATCGAAGCGAAACGCCCCGCAGCGACGGCGCCGGACCCGAGTTCGCGAACTCTTCGATGTCGCGCCAGCGCTCGGCGCCGTACAACTCGCAAGCGATGGCGCTGCAGTGGTATCCCGGTCACATGACCAAGGCGCGGCGCGAGCTCGCGTCCTTGCTGCCTTCCCAGGACGTCGTGATCGAAGTGCTCGACGCGCGCCTGCCCCTCTCGAGCTCGAATCCGATGCTCGCCGAGCTGCGCGGCGACAAACCGGCGATCAAGGTGCTCACCAAGAGCGACCTCGCCGATCCGCTCGTCACCGCGGCGTGGGTCCGACACTTCGAGCGCGAGGCGAACGTGCGCGCGTTCGCGTCGACGACGAAGCACCCCAGCGCGATGCGCCAGCAGATCGCCGAGTGGGCGCGCAAGCTCGCCGCGCCGCGCGGCCCGGGCCGAGCGCTGCGCGCCGTCATCGCGGGCGTGCCCAACGTCGGCAAGTCCACGCTGCTCAATACGCTGATGAACCGCGCGGTGGCCAAGGTCGGCGACAAGCCCGCGGTCACGCAGCACCAGCAGGTGGTCACGCTTCCCAGCGGCATGCAGGTCACCGATTCGCCCGGGCTGATGTGGCCGAAGATCGAGAACGAGCAGCAGGCCTTTCGACTGGCGCTGGCCGGCTCGATTCCGGACACGGCGATCGACTACCTGACGATCGGCATGTTCGGCGCGCAGTTCCTGCTCGCGCAGTACGCGCAGCTCGTGGCCGCGCGCTACAAGCTGCCCGCCCCGCCCAAGGACCCCGAAGCGCTGCTGTTCGTCGTCGGAAGCCGGCGCGGACTGCTGCGCGCGGGCGGCGTCGTCGATCTGCACAAGGCCGCGGAAGTGCTCGTCCACGAGTTCCGCGCGGGCTCGATCGGCGCGATCAGCCTCGAGACGCCGCCCGAGCCCGCGCTGCCTATCGACGGTGAAACACGCACTCCGCAGGCGCCCGGCGACAACTCAGGCGACAACTCAGGCGTCAGGCTCGACGCGTAGCTCCCGGCGACGTGGCGCTGCGAGCTTGGGCTCGAGACCCTCGCACCGGATTTTCAACATGCCGATCTCTCTGCAACGAATGTTGCCCTGGATGCTGCTGGCCCTGTGGATGCCGCTTTCGGCGACGGCGCAGACACAAAGTCCCGGGGCTGCCGCGCTCAACTTGCGCCTCGTGCCGCTGCGAGTGGGCTTGAGCGACAACCAACCCAAGGACACGCCGCTCGAGCAGACGCCGCTCGCCAAAGAGGCGGCGAAGGTCGGGCTCGACTTGGCTGCGCCGCCGCATCCGCTGGTCGCCGCCGCCTGCCGCGACGGTCGGATGTTCTATCTGTTCTACAAGGGGACCGAAGAGGCCTTCGGCGAGCGGGCCTGGATGCTGCAGCGCATCCGCAAGACGGGGCGCACGTGGTTGAGCGCCGACGGGCCGCCGGAAGAGAAGGTGACCTACCTCGTCGAGGCGTTCAAAACGATCGGCGGCACACTGAAGGGCAGTGACCAGCACTTCGGTTCGTTCGCGCTGCGCGACGCGCAGCGGCGCGAGGTGATCAAGGAGTACGAGATCGGTTTCGGTGAGATCGAAGGCCTCGCCACCGGGGCGGCGTGGCCATTCGACCTCAAGCGCTCGTTCCACATGCTGCAGGACTACGCCCCCGATGCTGCGCTCTACGACCAGGTGAAGTTCACGCAGGTGAGCAACTGGCGCTTGAGCGTGTCGTTCGCGCGCGATGGAGCGTGGTCGCTGGTGTCGCCCGAGCTGGGGCTCAACCTGCCGAAGTCGATGCCCGAGCCGGAGCAGTCGCTGCCGAAGATCGACCCGGCGTCCCGCTCGATCGTGCTGCTGCCCGGCCAGGGACTGGCCTCACTGACCCTCGGTGAAAGCACGGTCGAAGACGCGCTCAAAATCCTCGGCAAAGCGCTGGAAGACGTGCCGGCCGGCGCCGGCGGGCGCAACGTGAGCTTCGCCGGCGGACTGACGTGCAACTTCGACGGCCAAGGGAAGCTGAACACGTTGTTCACGCGCTCGTCTTTCGGTGGCCAAGCCGACAAGGGCCTGCGGCATGGGCAGACGCGAGACGAAGTGCGCAAGCTCGCGGGCGCGCCGCTCAGCGGCGCCGACCAAGACGCCACGTGGACTTACCCGGGCCTGCTCGTCAAGTTCGACGCCACCGACGTGGTCGCGCGCTTCGTCGTCATGCGCAAGTGAGGGCCGCTGAAGACATCCCCCGCGGCGCCCGGACTCGCTGTCATCCGCTTGGGCGGCGCCGCCGCGCCCGAGCATCCACGACTCATTCCGTTAGAGGCTCCAAAACCGGAAAGCCACTGCCTGCGTTCTGTTGCTGGAACTCGTGCGCTGGCGCGCGCACACCTCGCCGGGCAGCAGCGGCTCGCCGAACGCGACGACACCCAGTCGCTGAAAGGTCGATAGCTGTGCGCCCAGCCGAGCGCTCAGCTCAACTCGGATCAACTCAGCGCGGCGAGTTCGAGGTCGCAGCGCAGCAGCGTGCGGCCGGCCGCGAAGCAGCCCTTGCGCGGGCCCGACTTGAAGCGCTGGATCACGCGGTTGTGGCGGTCGAGGCAGGCGAACCACTCGCCGTGCTCGGCGTCGGGGAAGTGGCCGAGCGTGAAGTCCGCGACGCGTTCGAAGCGTTCGAGCCAGCGGGGCGCGAAGGTCGCCGCGTAGGCGACCAGCGTGGCCTTGAGCGCTTCGCCGTGCACCCAGGCGACCTTGCGGCTCCACTCGATCTGCACCGGCGAGTAACCGTCGCGGTCGAGGTACAGGTACAGGCCGCCGTCGTCGCTGTCCCAGCCGAAGTCGAGCGCGTTTTCGAGCGCGATGAGCGCTTGCGCCGCGGTGGTTTCGTCCTGCGAGCGGCGCGCGTGTTCGAACAGGAGTCGCGCGGCGCAGATGGCGCGGCCGGCGCAGACCAAGCGACCCTCGGGGCCGTCGAGCAAACGGCCGTCGAGGCCGACGTTCTCGAGCACGAGGTCGAGCTCGGGCCGCAGGTGCAGCGAGAGCCGCGCCATCCAGCGCGCCAGGCGCGGTTCGATGTTGTCGAGCCCGAGACGGCGCGCCGATTCGAGCACGTCGACGGCGAGCACGACCGTTTGCAAGTCGCTCGCCGGCGTGGCGCCGCCGAACACGACGCTCTGCACTCGCTCGGGCTCGGCCGCGAGCATGAGCGACGAGTCGACGGCCTTGCTCGCCCGCTCGCGCGAGGCGGCGTCGCCGCTGGCGCGCGCAAACTCGCACAGTCCGCGCGCCACGGTGAGCTCGGCGATCGCGTCGTTGTCGATCGCAACCGGCCGCCCGTCGCGCGTGACCACGGAGAACACGCGCGGATCCTGCTTGGCGGAGAAGTGCTCGAGGAAACGCGCGCCGCTGACGGCCGCGGCGAGCCAGCTCTCTCGCGGCTCGACGTCCGCGTGAAGGCGCGACCACAGCCACAGCTCCTGCGCCTGCAGCCAAGCGTGCTTCTTCGTGTCGAAGGGCGCGCCGTCGCGGTCGAGGTGATCGAGATAACCGCCGTGCACGCGGTCGAGCGAGTAGCGCTCCCAGAACGGGATAACCGACTCGAACAGTTCCTTGCGGATCCGATCCCGCCAGCCCTGCAGGGCTACGCGAAAGGCGGCGTCGCTCGTTTTGGGGCTGAGGCTCGCGTCCATGCGTACGCGCGGAGCTCGGAGCTGCTGCGCGATGCGCAGGATAACCGTAGTGCGGCCCCGTCTCCATGCGCGCGGCGGACGCGTTTGCGGAGCGGTTCGCGATTGAGCCCGCGGAACCAGCGGGATACGTGCTGCGCGCACCGGTCCGCAGTGCCGCGGGCCGCTGCCCACGAGGAACACCATGCTGGGACGACGCAGTTTTTTGACGTGCGCCCCGCGAATCGCCGCTCTCGCGCTGCTCGTGTGCGCGAGCGCGCCGGCCCTCGCCCAGGCGCCTTCCAAGGACCCCATCGCCGTGACCTACGAGAGCGGCCGCAGCGCGCGCGTGCGCGTGGTGGCGCTCGAAGGCGAGCGCGTGCGCGTCGGGTCGCTGATCCTGGGCGGCTCGATCACGGTCACCAAGAACCTCAGCGCCTTCGCGCCGGGCTCGCGCCTGCGCCTCGTCGAATCGGTCAGCCCCACGGGCACGTTCGAGGCGCACTTCGCGCTGGCGCAGCGGGCCGCCGGCTGGCGTCTGCTCGAACAGGCCGGGCGGCACGCGCAGCTGGCGCTGGCGGCGCTCGCGGGACGCGACGACGCAGCGGCGCGCGAGGCGGAACTGCGCGGCTGGGCCGCCGACGCGCTCGAAGCCGCGGTGCGGCGTTCGGTCGGGGCCGGCGAGCTCGCCTACGCGCAACACTGCATCAAGCTGCTCACGACACGCGTGCCCGAGCAGCGCAGCGAAGCAGCGCTGGTCGAGCTGACGACGCTGGTCGACGAGCTCGACCGCCAGTTGCTCGAGATTCGCAATGCGGCGCGGGTCGCGCGCGCGGCCGGCGCGCAGGACAGGGAGCTCGCGCGCCAGCTCGAACCGATCCGCGAGTGACTCGCCCTGGGCGATCGGCGGCTGCGTGAAGCGATCTCGAGTTCGGCGCAGACCGTGAAGTCCGCGCGCCTCGCGCAGGCCGCGATCGACGCGTACCGCGCGGCCTGGTCGAGCGTGCAAGCCCTGGCGGAGCGCGCGCCGAACGACGCGGCGCTGGCCGAAGAGGCGGCCGAGATCGGCGAAAACGCGCAAGAGCGCATCGTGCGCGCCGCGCTGCACGCAGCGAACGCGCTCACGGTCCAAAGCGACTACCGCTCAGCGCTCAAGTGGACCGAAGAAGTGCTCGCGATCGAGCCTGAACACCGCGAGGCGCTCGACATGCGACGCACGATCCAGATCGCAGCCGCAGCAGCAGGCAACGTGTGGGGCTGGGGTTGGGTGTTCCCGCCGGGCGGGCCCCCGAGCGGCCCGGCGAACGGACCGACGCTCGGCAAGTGAAGATGCGGCGCGCGGAGCACAATGCCGCGCGCCGTGCTTTTTCAGCGGCCGAGCGCGGCGCCGTCGGCGAGCAAGCGCACGTCGGGATGACCGCGCAAGAACGTCGCGGGAACCTGCGGGCCGGGCGTGTCTTCCGAGGTGCGCCGCAGGATTTCGCGCTTGTCGGCGCCGAAGGCGAGCACGCGCACACGGCGCGCGCCGAGGATCGTGGCCACGCCCATCGTGATGGCGCGCTCGGGAACGAACTCGAGCCCGCCGAAGGCGCGCGCCGCGTCGGCGCGGGTCACTTCGTGCAGCCGCACCTCGCGCGTGCGCGAGTCGCGCGCCGAGCCGGGCTCGTTGAAGCCGATGTGCCCGTTGCGGCCGATGCCGAGCAGCGCGTAGTCGAGCCCGCCGGCGTCGGCGATCTCGCGCTCGTACTCGGCGCAGTGCGCGGCGATCTGCGCCGGCGCCACGTCGCCCGAGGGAATCCAGGTGTGCGTCGGCTCGAGGCCGATGCGCGCGAAGAAGCGCTCGCGCATGTAACGGCGGAACGACTGCGGATGCTCGGGCGGCAGCCCGAGGAACTCGTCGAGGTTGAAGGTCGTGACGTTCGCGAAGTCGAGCGCTTCGTCGCGCTGCATGCGCACCAGTTCGTCGTACACCCCCAGCGGCGTGCGGCCGGTCGGCAGGCACAGCACCGCCATGCGGCCGGCGGCGCGGCGCTCGCGGATCAGCACGGCGATTTCGCGGGCGACTTCACGCGCAGCCTCGGCCGGAGAGCAAGCCTGGATCGGGAGCGGCGCAGTGGAGGTGGTCATCGGCGGCGGCGGCGTCGGCAGCGGGAGAATTCTCGGAGAGGGTAGCGATCATCAGCCAGCCGTCCACCGCGCCGAGCGTGGCTCCAAGCTGTCGCCGCGGCGCAGGCGCGCTTATCCTGGCCGTATGGGACGACAGTGGCTCCAGAAGAAGCGTGAGATCAACGCCAACAAGCGCGCGAAGATCACCACGAAACTCGTGCGCGAGATCACCGTGGCGGCCAAGCTCGGCGCGCCCGATCCGGCGCTCAACGCGCGGCTGGAGGTCGCGATCGAAGCGGCGCGCAAGCAGTCGGTGTCGAACGACGTGATCGCACGCGCGGTCAAGAAGGGCTCGGGCGGCGGCGGCGACACGGCCACGATCGAACTGGTGACCTTCGAAGCCATGGCGCCGCAGAGGGTGCCGGTGATCGTCGAGTGCCTGACCGACAACCGCAACCGCACCGCGCCCGACATGCGCTCGCTGTTCCGCGACGGACAGTTCGGCGCGAAGGTGATGTTCTTCTTCGACCACCTGGGGATCATCGAAGCCACGCACGCGGACGCCGGCCTGGACATCGAGACGGCGGCCATCGAAGCGGGGGCGCAAGATGTCGAGCCCACGCTCGACTCCGACGACGAAACGACCGGCGCGCGCTTCTACACCGAGCTGACGGACCTCGATGCGGTGACGAAAGCGCTGCGCGCGGCTGGTTGGTCGGTGACGCAGTCGGAAATGGGCTACCGACCCAAGGAGAAGCTCACGCTCTCCGCCGAGGACCAGGCGGCCTTCGAAGAGTTCATCGAGACCGTCGACGACCACGACGACTGCCACCGCATCTACACGGCGCTGGGCTGAGCCGCGCATGGCTCTGGCCGCGACGATCCACCGCTTCGAGCTCGAGCTCGCCGACTCCGACCGCGGCGTCTACCAGGCGCTCGAGCTGCGCGTCGCGCGCCACCCCTCCGAAAGCGCCGCGTTTCTGATCGTGCGGGTGCTCGCGTACTGCCTCGAGTACGCCGAGGGCATCACGTTTTCCAAGGGCGGCATCAGCGCCGTCGACGAGCCCGCGCTGTCGATCCACGACCTCACCGGGCAGCGCACGGCGTGGATCGAGGTCGGCGCGCCCTCCGCCGACCGGCTGCACCGCGCGGCCAAGGCCACGCCGCGCGTCGCGCTGTACACCGACCGCCGCATCGAGTTGCTGCGCACCTCGCTCGCCGGCGAACGCATCCACCGCGCGCACGAAATCGCCGTCACCTGCTTCCCGCAGCCGTTCCTCAAGGCGCTCGAGGCGCAGCTGGAGCGCACCACGAAGTGGCACGTTTCGCGCGCCGATTCGCATCTGTACGTCACGGCCGGCAACACGAGCTTCGACACGCCGCTCGAGCCCACGCCGCTGTTCGAAGCGCCGTGAACTGAAGCGGAGCGCCGCGCTCACTCCACCAGACAAGCGAGCGCGTTGTGGAGCGCGTGGGCCGCGATGCAGGGCGCGAGCGAAGCGCCGCGTTGCCGGAGCCAGCCCAGTCCGAGGCCGACGACGAAGCGGTGCGGAAACTCGAGCACGAAGCCGCCGTTGAGGCCGTGCAGCAGCGCGAACAGCGCGGCGGTCGCGACGATGCACTCGATAGGCCGACCCGGCGCGAGGCGCTGCAGCGCGCGCCACGCGGCGCCGCGGCAGAGCAGTTCCTCGGCGACGGGCGCGAGCACTACGGCGGCGATCCACAGCTCCGCCGCGCTGTCGTACTCCAGCACCTCCGCTGCGTCTTCCCAATCTGCGAGCTGCGCGAGCGCGCTCGCGTAGCCCCACGAAATGCCGAAGCCGGCGAACGCTACGGCGGCGGCATGCAGCCACGCGCGCGGGGCGGTGCGCCAGGGAAAGGCCGCGAGGAGCCCGGAGTCCTCCGTCGCGAGTGCGGCGAGCGCGGCGCAGGCCGTCATGCCGAGCGCCGAAGCGACGCTGGCGTGGAATGCGGCGTCGGCGAGCGGCTCGAACAGCGCGGGAAGCGCGATGCAGACGAGCCCGCCCACGAAGGCAATGGCGAGCGACGTGACGGCGCGAGTCGTCGCGCGTTGGTCGTGCTCGTGCGCTTCCAGCCGCCTGCGCTCGACGCCGCAGCGCGGGCAGAAGCGCGTCGTGCGCTGCCACGGAGCGCCGCACGCTGGACACCGCTCGGATGCACCCTGGGCGCCGTTCACGCGCGCTTCACCGCACGTTGGAGCGAACGCTCTTGAGCCACCACACGAGCTCGTCGTCGGCCTCGAAGTACGCGTCGAGCGTGCGGCCGCCGGCGACTTCGAAGGTCACTTCCACGCGGTCGTTGCGCAGCCGCTGGGTGCGGCGCACCGAGATGGTGTCCTTCGATGCGGGCCAATCGAACTTATCGAGGAAACGCTCGGTCGAGCGGGTGCGCTCCTCGCGCAGCACTTCAGGGAAGAGCGCCACGAGCTGCTCGAGCACGCCGCTCTTCCAAGCCTGCACGAACTCCTCGGCGCGCGCGTCGATCGGCGGACTGGGCAAGACCAGCTTGAAGACCTTCCAACCCCGCGCGGTGCGTCGCCAGCCGACGCCGACGTTGGCTTCGTCCGGCAACTCGAACATCGTGCTCGCAAGCTCGCCGTCGCCGCCATCCACGCTCTCGCGCGAAAGCTCGAGCTCCGGCCACTTGCCCGCGGGCCAGGCGTTCGCGGCCGCCATCCGTTCGAGTCGGCTGCGCAGCGCAGGAGCGTCGCTCGTGACGCACAGCTGCTCCAAAGCGTCGACGTCGCCGGCGGACCACGCCGTGGCGAAGCCTTCGCTCATCGTCGACAGCGGTTCGGTGCGGAACGCAGTCGCAAGAACACCCGCCAACACGGCCGGAAGCACGACGATCAACGCGCCCGCCGTGAGCGCGTTGCGCGCGGCCTTGTGCCTGGCGTGGTCCTGGATCTGCAACGCGCGCTCCGCCGCACCCCGCGCCTTGCGGCGCGCGCTCGTCGGAACGGCGTCGGCGAGCACGGCCGTCGCGTAGAGATCGGGGTGAAGTCGGCGCAGCCGCTGCAGCTTCGCGCCAGCGAACACGACCCACCACATGAACAGCAACCATACGCCGCGCACGACGAGCAGGACAGTGAGCTTCGATACGCGAGCGTCTTCCTCGAGCTGTTCGAGCACACTGATCACCGCGCTGAGGGTGCTCATGCACGCGGGCAACAGCGACCACAAGAGCGGCTGGTAACGGATCAGGAAGTACGCGACCCAACTCACCGCAGACACCGCAGCGGAGACTGCCGTCACGACGAGTGCGGCGGCGGTGTCGGTCTCCGAATCGGCGAGCGATATGGCCACTCCGATCGCGGCCATCAGGTTGAAAATGAAGGCGAGCAAGAGCAGCAGGCGCGGAAAACGCAGCAGTTTCGCCGCACGGCGCATTTCCTCGGCCACTTGTCGCCGTTCGACACGCTCGGCCTGCGTGCGGCCCGACATTCCGCCATCCAGGGCTGCGCCGCACTCCGCGCAGAAGGATTCCGGCTTGACCTGGAGGGCGTGGCACTCCGGACATGCACGCTCCTCGCTGAGCACAGCGCTTGGCGCAGGCGTAGGCGCAGGCGTTGGCGTTGAAGCCTGCGCCGCAACTTGCGCCGGCGCGCCGCCTTCAACGGTCAGAACTCCCCCACACGACTTGCAGCGATAACTGCGGTCGGCGTGGGGCACTCGATACGACTTGGCGCACGCGCTGCAACGCGCGAGATGTGCAGCTTCCATGGCGAACTCTCTCCTCCGCGGCGCAGGCTATCGACGGTTCAAAGGCCGAGCAGCTCGCCAGCGCGGCAACGCACGGGTGCGCCGTCGAACCGACGTCACTCGACGGAGATTTTCTGCCAGATGCTGAACGACTTGTGGCCGCCGACATCACCGCCGGCGCCGTCCCACAGCGCGAGCGCGACGAGCACCGAGCGGCCCGAACGAAGCTCGACTTCGTTCGCCGTGCGCGGCGCGAGCTCGCGCACGAACACGACCGACCACTCACCGCCCTCCCAGCGCGCGCTCGCCGCGACGGCGCGGCCGCTCTGCCCAAGCTCGCGCATGGCCTCAAAGGACTCAGCCGAAAGCTCCGCGATCTGCCCGCCCGCCACCGGTTCGCTCGGCGCCGGCAGGTAGTGCGGACGTACGTCGCTCAGTTCGTCGCGCTGCGTTGGAAGCCCCAGCGCGTGGGGCCGGGCGTCGAGCAGATCGAGCACGCCCGCGCGGTCGATCAGACGCTGCGAGCGCCAGTGCCACAGGTTCACCGGGTGCGAGCTCGCGCCCATGCCGAACAGCGGAGGCGCGCTCTCGTTCGAGAACGCCAGCGCCGCGCCGTCGCGGCGCTCCGCGAGGTCGATGCTGCCTTCGTCGCGTGTCGCATCGCGCCAGCGCACGCGCAGCGCGAGCGACTGGCCGTCGTGCAGCGCCGACAACTTCGCGCTGAGGAGCGCGTCGTTGCGCCAGGCGAGCGGCGCGAGCACCACGTCGATTTCCGCGGCGGCGCCCCAGCGTTCGTCGCTCGGCTCGACACCGGCGCTGAGCGGCGCCGTACCGGCCGCGCGCCGCGCGACGAGCGTCGCCTGGCGGTGCACGAGCCAACGATCGGCGTCGACGGCCACCAGACCGGAAACGTACGTCGCGAGCGCTTCGAGCTCCTGCACCGGCAACGCGGCGAAGGAAGGCATCGTCGTGCCGGGCATGCCAGTGACCAGGCGCGTGGCCAGCGCGCGGTGCGAAGCGCCGCCTTTCACGAAACCGGCCGTGAAATCCCGCGCCCAGTTCGGCGAACCGTCGGGATTGCACTCGGGTCCGATCTGCTCGCCGCGGCCTTCGGAACCGTGGCACGCGGCGCAGTGACGCAGGTACGACTCGCGCCCCTGACGTTCGACTTCGCCGATCGCGGGCTGCGGCCGCGGCACGTGGACGGGCTCGCCGGGCGCAAGCCGCTCGTCCGCGCGTGCGCGCGCCTGCGCGAGATCGAGCTTAGCGCCTTCCGCTTGCGCCAACGCAAGCTCGCGCTGCGCCAAACCGTCGCGCGCGAGCGTGCGCACGTGCGTCGCGAGCGCGTCGAGCTCCGCTTCGTTCATCCAACTCCACGCGGGCATCGCCGAGCCGGGAATCCCGCGCCGCAAGGTCGCCACGAGATCCGCTTGGCTGGGCGCGTGGTTCACCGTGCTCACGAGTCGAAACTCGGCGCGTGTGAAGTCGCGCGGAGGCGGCAACAACAACGACGCCGCTTGGCCATCGCCGGCGCCGTTGGTCCCGTGGCACACCGCACAGTGCAGCGCGTAGAGCTTGGCGCCGTTGGGCGTCGCGCTTTCGCCACGCTCGGGCGAAACAAGACAGGCTGCGACAAGCGCGGCGCTGAACGCCGACGCGACAACGAGCTGGTGAGTTCTTTGCATGGCGAAGTTCCGCGGGACTCGCACTGACTCTAGGTGTCCGCGCAGCGCCGTTCGCTACGCCCTTTTCCCCGCGCGGCTACGCAGTTCGCCGCGCGCTCACTCGTCGTCGTCTTGCGCGACTTCGACCGGCAGGTAGTTGAACAGGTCCGCCGTGCCGAGATTCACGCCCGCAGCTGCGTTGAAGGCCGCGAGGACCTTCTTCATCGAGTGCGCCGTCAAGCGCCGGCCCTTCACCGCTCGCGCGACGAGTTTGTGCGTGAGCTGCGCCTTCGAAGCGCGCACGAGGTCGTTCGGGGTGAGCTGGCGCTGCGCGAGCAGGGCCGCCAGCGGTTGCTCGCCGAGGTTGCGTTCGAGGGTCATCGGGCTGCAAAGCGTAGCGCGCTTCGAGCGCCATCCGTCACCGCAGTGCGTCGATCTTTGCACGCACCTGCGCGCACTCGACGTGTTCGGCGCCGAGTGCGGCCTCGAGCGCCGCGAAGGCCTGTGCGCAGCGAGCCTGACGCTGTTCGAGCGCTCCGTCGTCGAGCAGCGCGAGCTCGACCTGCGCCGACCACAGGCTCCAGTGGTCGGGCCGCGCGAGCCGCGCCGCCGCCTCGCAGGCCTCCAACTGCGCCCGCGCGGCGTCGAATTCGCCGCCGCGCACTTGCAGCCGCGCGAGCGCGAGCGCCGCCACGGCCGTCCCAGTCGTGTAGGAACCCTTGCCGCCGAACGCGGCGAGCGCGGCGTTGGCGAGGTCTAGCGCCCGCGCGTCATCCGCACCTGAGCGCGCGAACAACAACGCCAAGGTCGAGCCGATGCGCGCCGTGCGCGGATCCGCAGCGCCGTAGTTGGCGCGCGTCGAAGCGAACGCGCGCTCGAGCACTTCGACGGCTTCGTCGGCCGCGCCGACGCCTTCGAGGCACAGCCCCAGGTACAGCTCGGCGAGCGCCGTGCGATGGTGGCCGGCCCCGAGCGACTCGCGCATTTGCGGGAGGATCGCGGCCAAAACATCGCGGCCGCGAACCCAGCGCCCCATGCGCGCGCACAGGCCGCCGAGGTTGCCGTAGACCGTGATGCGCTGGGGATGCGCGGGCGCGAGCAGGTCGTCGAACACCGAGCGCGCCTGCTCGAGCAGCGCGAGCGCTTCGTCGTCGCGATCGAGGTCCTCCAGCAGAGCCGCCTTGTTGAGCAAGAACGTCGCCGTGCGGTCGTTGCGTTCGCCGTTGAGCAAGTTCGAGACCGGAATCAGCTCGTCGTAGGCCGCCAGCGCCGCTTCGAACTGCTTCAGGTGCTTGAGCGAGAGCGCTTTCGCGCTGAGCGCGGACGTCAAAGCCGGATGCGGCTTCCAGCCCAGCTCGCGCTCGATCGCGAGCGCGACGTCCGCCGCCTTGACAGACTCTTCGTAGCGCTGGCTGCGGTAAAGCAGGTTCGCGTAGTTCGAGTACACCATCCGCCGCAGCTCCGCGGTCGAGTTCGGGAGCTGCGCGAGCAAGTTGCGCGCTTGTTCGATGCTCGCGAGCGCGAGCGGCCGCTCCGAGTCCGCGGTGGCGGAGAGTGCGACGCCGACCAAGTAGTCGATGCGCTGCTGGAGATCGTCCGGCGCGAGCTCGAGTTGGAGCGCCAGGGCGCGCTGCGCGGATTCGAGCGCGCGTTTGTCGCCGACCGCGCGCCACAGATGCGCCAGCGAGAGGTGCGAGTCGGCGACGAGCAGGCTGCGCTCGCCGTACAGCGCGAGCCGCAGTTCGAGCGACTTGTTGAGCGCGACAGCACCTTTTTCGTAATCGGAGAGCGACACGTAGCACGAGCCGATTGCGTCGAGCAGCTCCGCCAGCACCTCGGGCTCGCTCGCCAGATCGCGCTCGACGCGTTCGACGCCGGCGTCGAGCAGATCGCGCGCGGTCAGCTCGCGCCCCTGCGCCACCGCTGGCCCGGTCGCGGTGAGCAGGTCGATCAGCAGCTCCGAAACCTTCACCGCCTGCGTGGCGGCGCGGCGCGCTTGGTCGCGCTGCAACGAAGCGTCTCGTTCGGCCTCCAGCGCGCGGTCGCGCTCTTGCTCCGCCGTGCGTTCGGCGCTCAACGCGGCTTCGCGCTGCGCATCGGCCTCGCGCCGCGCCTCCTGTTCGAGGTCCAGAGCGCGCTGGATCTCGTCCGCGTAGGCGCGCTCTTGCCAGAGCAACGCCAACGGCACGCCGACAAGCAGCGCGGCGCCGAGCGCGATCGCGAAGCTCGTCGCCGGATTGCGCTGCACCCAGCGCACGCAGCGGAACCAGGCGCTCGGCGGACGCGCTTCGATCGGGCGCAGCTCCAGCACGTTGCGCAGGTCCCGCGCGAATGCCGCCGCGGACTCGTAACGCCGCGAAGGCGTTGGATCCATGGCTTTGAGGCACACGGTTTCGAGGTCGCGCGGCGCGGCGCGGTTGCGCGCGCGCAATGCATCGGGCGCGCCCTGTACGATCGAGGTCCGCAGGTCGAGCAAACTCGTCTCGCGGAACGGAGCCTGCAACGTGAGCAGCTCGTGGAGCGTGACGCCGAGCGCGTAGACATCGCTGCGCGCCGTCGCCTGGCTCGATTCGCCGCGCAGCTGCTCGGGCGACATGTACAGGAGCGAGCCGAGCGCGGCGCCGCTGGCGGTCAGGCGCGCCGAGTCTTCGCCGCCGAGCGACGCGAGCCCGAAGTCGAGCAGACGCGCCGCGCCGTCGCTGCCGAGCGCGATGTTCGACGGCTTGACGTCGCGGTGCAGCACGCCGCGTTCGTGCGCGTGCGTCAGCGCCTCGGCGACCTCGATCGCCCAGCGCAGGCACACCGTCACCCACGGACCGCGCAGGCGCTCGCGGCTCGGCGCCGAGGCGCCGCTGCGCAACTTGCTCTCCAGCACCCGTGCAACGTCTTCGCCGACGAGCCCTTCCGGCGCGCGGCCCTGCAGTTGCGCGAGCACTTCGGCGAGCGTGCAGCCCTGCACGAGCTCCATCGCGAAGTACGGCACGCCGCCGTCTTCGCCGACGGTGTAGATCGGAACGATGCCGACGTGCTGCAGGCGCGCAACGGCCTCGGTTTCGCGGCGAAAACGCTCTCTCGCGCGCGGAAAGAAGAGCTGCTCGCGGCGGATCACCTTGAGCGCGACCTCGCGGCCCAACGCCTCCTGGCGCGCGCGGAACACAACGCCCATTCCGCCGCCGCCCAGTCGCTCGAGCAGCGCGAACTCGCCCAGGCGCTCGGGAAAGTCCTCCGCCGGGGCCGCGGCGCCGATGCCCAGGCGCGCGAGCGCGGCGACGCGGCGACGCAACTCGTCCGCGTGCTCGGGGTGCGCAGCGCAGGCCCGTTCGAGCGCCGCTGCGTTCTCGCGCGCGTCGCCCTCGAGGCACTGGGCCACGAGCTCTTCGAGCGGATCTTCTGCGCTGGGGTCGGAGTTGCTCAATCGGGGGGCGGTGACGGCCGCGACGTATTGACCGGCTCGCACGCGCTGGCGTCAAGGCAAGGCGTGGTTTCGCGTGCGCAACACGGCAACGCTCCGGCGGCGCAGGCGACTCAAGCCCGGGCGAGTCGCGCGACGACGACTGCTACGATGGCCATCCCGCTGTGGGTTCGCACCCACCGCCCGCCGCAGCGCCCACCGCATGTCGAACGACGAAGCGAAACTCCACCAGCGCGCGAGCCGCGGCGACGAGCACGCGGTCGAAGAGCTGCTGCAGCGGCACTTGGAGGGCCTGCGCAACTACGTGCGGCGCAACATCAGCCCGGGCGTACTGGCCAAGGAGTCGAGCTCGGACTTGGTGCAGTCGGTGTGCCGCGAGGTGCTGGCCAACGTCGAGCAGTTCGAATACCGCGGCGAAGACGCGTTCCGCAGCTGGCTGTACCAGGCCGCGCTGCGCAAGTTGATCGACCGCCAGCGCTACTACAACGCCGAGAAGCGCGAGCTCGCGCGCGAGGCGCCGCCGCCTAGCCATGAGCTCTCCGGCGAAGCGGCGTCGGTGCTGGCCGCATCGCTGGCGGCGTCGCCGAGTTCAGAGGCGATCCTGAATGAAGAAGTCCAGCGCCTCGAACGCGCCTTCGCCCAACTCGACGACGGCGACCGCCAGATCATCCACATGGTCTACGTGCGCGGCTTCTCGCACGCGCAGGTCGCCGCCGAGCTGGGCCTGAGTGAAGTGGCGTCGCGCAAGCAGCTCTCGCGCGCGCTCGCGCGGCTGTCCAAACGCATCGCCTGACGACGCGCGCCGCCGCGTCTGCGCGCCTCGCGGGCGCGATGTACGCAGTTGAACGCAGCCCGGCCCGAGCTCGCGCGATTGACAATCGCGCCGCCATGGCCCGCTTCATCACCGTCGACGGCAACGAAGCCGTCGCCAGCGTCGCTCACCGCTCCAGCGAAACGATCGCCATCTACCCCATCACGCCTTCGTCCAGCATGGGCGAGCTCGCCGACGAGTGGTCGAGCAAGGGGCGCACGAACCTGTGGGGCCAAGTGCCCGAGGTGATCGAGATGCAGTCGGAAACGGGCGCGGCCGGCGCGGTGCACGGCGCGCTGCAAGCCGGCTCGCTCGCGACGACCTTCACGGCGTCGCAGGGGCTGCTGCTGATGATCCCCAGCCTCTACAAAATCGCCAGCGAATTGACGGCGTTTTGCATGCACGTCGCGGCGCGTTGCCTCGCCACGCACGCACTGTCGATCTTCGGCGACCACTCGGACGTGATGGCCTGCCGGCCGTGCGGCTTCGCGCTGCTCGCCTCCGGATCGGTGCAAGAAGCCCAGGATTTCGCCTGCGTGGCGCACGCCGCGACGCTCGAGGCGCGCGTGCCGTTCCTGCACTTCTTCGACGGCTTTCGCACCTCGCACGAGGTCGCGAAGATCGAGCCGCTCGAAGACGCCACGCTGCTCGCGATGTACGACGAGCGCGCGCTGCTCGCCCACCGCAGCCGCGCCTTGACGCCGGACCGGCCGAGCCTGCGCGGCACGGCGCACAATCCCGACACGTACTTCCAGGCTCGGGAGGCGTGCAACCCGTTCTACGACGCCTACCCGCAGATCGTCGAGCGCGCTTTCGAGCGCTTCGCCCAACTCACCGGCCGGCGCTACCAGCTGTTCGAGTACCGCGGCGCGCCCGACGCCGAGCGTGTGATCGTGCTGATGGGCTCGGGCGCCGGCGCGGTCGAGGAGTGCGTCGAGCGGCTCAACGCCCAGGGAGCGCGTGTCGGCCTGCTGCGCGTGCGACTGTTCCGACCGTTCGCGCTCGAACGTTTCGCAGCCGCGCTCCCGGCCAGCGTGCGCTCGATCGCGGTGCTCGACCGCACCAAGGAACCCGGCGCGCTCGGTGAGCCGCTGTACTTGGACGTGCTCGCGGCGCTGCGCGAGGCGCGCGAACTGGGACTGGCGCGCTGGAGCGGCGAACCGCGCGTGATCGGCGGCCGCTACGGCCTGTCGTCGAAGGAATTCACGCCGGCCATGGCCAAGGCGGTGTTCGACGAACTCGCGCGCTCCGCGCCGCGCAACCACTTCACGGTCGGCATCGTCGACGACGTCACGCACCGCTCGCTCGCGTGGGATCCGAACTTCGAGGTCGAGGCGCCGGACGTCGTGCGCGCCGTGTTTTTCGGCCTGGGAGCGGATGGAACGGTCGGCGCCAACAAGAACTCGATCAAGATCATCGGCGAAGAGACCGAGCTCTATGCGCAGGGCTACTTCGTGTACGACTCGAAGAAGTCGGGCTCGATCACGATCTCGCACCTGCGTTTCGGACCGCGCCCGATCTGCTCCAGCTACCTCATGCGGCGCGCGAGCTTCGTCGCCTGCCACCAGTTCGGTTTCCTCGAGCGCTACGGCGTGCTCGAGTACGCGCAGGACGGCGCCGTGCTGCTGCTCAACGCGCCGCACGCGCCCGCGGAATTGTGGGACGAACTGCCGCGCGAGGTGCAGCAGCAAATCCTCGACAAGCGCCTGCAGCTGTGGACGATCGACGCCGCGAAGGTGGCCGCCGAAAGCGGCATGGGGAACCGCATAAACACCGTGATGCAGACCTGTTTCTTCGCGATTTCCGGCGTTCTGCCGCGCGAAGAGGCCATCGCCAAGATCAAGCAGGCGATCGCGAAGACCTACGGCAAGAAGGGCGCGGAGCTCGTCGAACGCAACTTCGCGGCGGTCGACAGCGCGCTCGCGCACCTGCACCGGGTGGAGTATCCGTCGGCGGCGAGTTCCACGCGCGGCATGCTGCCGCCCGTGAGCCCGAAGGCGCCGGAGTTCGTGCAACGCGTCACCGCGGCGATCGTCGCGGGCCACGGCGATCTGCTTCCGGTCAGCGCGTTCGCGCCCGACGGCGTGTGGCCGACGGGCACGAGCCGCTGGGAGAAGCGCAACATCGCGGCGGAGATTCCCGCCTGGGACGCGACGCTGTGCATCCAGTGCAACAAGTGCGCGGAGCTGTGCCCGCACGCCGCAATCCGCGCCAAGAGTTACGACGCGAGTGCGCTCGCCGGCGCGCCGAACGCCTTCAAGAGCACCGCCGCGCGCGGCAAGGATCTGCCGGGTTCGCACTTCACGATCCAGATCGCACCAGAGGATTGCACCGGCTGCGCGCTGTGCGTCGCGGTGTGCCCCGCGAAGGACAAGTCCAATCCGCGCCACAAAGCGCTCGACATGCTCGCGCAGGCGCCGCTGCTCGCCGCCGAGCGCGATAACTACGAGTTCTTCCTCGCCCTTCCGGAGGCCGACCGCGCAGCGGTCAAGCTCGACAACAAGGGCGTGCAACTCCTCGAACCGCTGTTCGAGTACTCGGGCGCCTGCGCCGGCTGCGGCGAGACGCCGTACATCAAGCTGCTGAGCCAAGTGGTCGGCGACCGGCTGCTGATCGCCAACGCGACCGGCTGTTCGTCGATCTACGGCGGGAATTTGCCGACCACGCCGTACACGACCAACCGCGACGGCCGCGGGCCGGCGTGGGCGAACTCGCTGTTCGAGGACAACGCGAAGTTCGGGCTCGGGCTGCGGCTGGGCGTCGACGCGCTCACACGCGAGGCGCGTGCGCTCGCGGCGCAGCTCGCTCCCACGCTGCTTCCGCAGGCGCTCGCCGACGCGCTGCTCGGCGCGCACGTGGCGAACGAAGCGGAGTTCCGCGACCAGCGCGCGCGCATCGACACGTTGAGGCGTGCGCTCGCGCCGGTGAACTCACCCGCCGCGGCACGTCTTGCGCAGATCGCCGACTACCTCGCGCCCAAGAGCGTGTGGGCCATCGGCGGCGACGGCTGGGCCTACGACATCGGCTTCGGCGGCCTCGACCACGTGCTGAGCAGCGGGCGCAAGCTCAAGATCCTCGTGCTCGACACCGAGGTGTACTCGAACACCGGCGGTCAGCAATCGAAGGCCACGCCGCGCGGCGCGGCCGCGAAGTTCGCGGTGGCCGGGAAGACGCTCGGCAAGAAGGACCTCGCGCTGATGATGATGGGCTACGGACACGTGTACGTGGCGCGCATCGCCCTCGGCGCGAAGGACAATCAGGCCGTCAAGGCGTTGCTCGAAGCCGAGAGCTACGACGGACCGGCGCTGGTGATCGCCTACAGCCACTGCATCGCGCACGGCTACGACCTGGCGCTCGGCGCGGAGCAGCAAAAGCTCGCCGTCGGCGCGGGAGCGTGGCCGCTGTACCGCTTCGATCCGCGGCGCGCCGCGCTCGGCGAGCCGGCGCTGCAACTCGATTCGGGCGCGCCGACTCCCACGCTCGCGCAGTACATGCGCGGCGAAACGCGCTTCCGCATGGTCGAACAGGCCGATCCCGGCCGCTACCGCAGCCTCGTCGCACAAACCGAATGCGAGCTGCGCGAGCGCTGGAACGTGCTCGAACAACTCGCGGCGCCGCGCCAGGCCGCCATCACGCCCAGCACGAAGAGCTGAGAACCCATGGACCTCTCGACGAACTACTTGGGGCTGCAACTGCCGCATCCGCTGATGGCCGGCGCGTCGCCGCTGGTCGACGACTTGCAGCTCGTGCAGCGCTGCCTCGACGCCGGCGCCTCGGCGATCGTGATGCACTCGCTCTTCGAAGAGCAGATCCGCGGCGAAGCCCTGGCGCGGACGCACTACGGCGAGGCGCACGCCGACTCGCACGCGGAGGCGCGCAGTTACCTCCCGGGACTCGACGAGTTCCGTCTCGGGCCCGACGAGTACCTCGAGCGCATCCGGCGCATCCGCGCGCTGAGCTCGGTCCCCGTGATCGCGTCGCTCAACGGCACGAGCGAGGGCTCGTGGCTGCGCTACGCACGCTCGATGCAGGAGGCCGGGGCCAGCGCACTGGAGCTCAACCTCTACGAGCTCGAGACCGACCCGCACGAAAGCGCCGCCGCGGTCGAGCGGCGCGCGCTCGAAGTGGTTCAGTCGGTGCGCGCCGTGGTCACGATTCCGATCGCAGTGAAGCTCTCGCCGTACTACACGGCGCTCGCACACTTCGCGGGGGCGCTCGAACGCGCCGGCGCCGATGGTTTGGTGCTCTTCAACCGCTTCTACCAACCCGACATCGACATCGACGCACCCGACGTCGCACGCACGCTCAAGCTCTCCGAGCGCAGCGAGCTGCTGCTGCGCCTGCGCTGGCTCGCGATCCTCTCGCCGCAGGTGAAGGGCTCGCTCGCCGTGAGCGGCGGCGTCCACGAAGCCGAGGACGCAATCAAGGCGATCATGACGGGCGCGCACGGCGTGCAGCTCGTCTCCGCGCTTCTGCGCCGCGGGCCCGAGCATCTTGCGCGCGTGCTCTCCGACCTGCGCGAGTGGCTCGAGCAGCACGAGTACGACTCGCTCGAGCAGATGCGCGGCAGCATGAACCTCAAGCGCTGCCCCGATTCACGCAGCTACGAGCGCGCGAACTACGTTCAACTGCTGCAGTCCTGGCGCTTCGAGCTCGACTGAGCGCGCGAGCGCCGCGCGACTACCACAACAGCCCGGCTCCGCTACGCCCCTGGTCGTAGGCCCGGACTGCGCGGGGGCGCCTAGACTCCGTATCCGCGCAAATTCGCGCGCGCCGGAGCGAAGGTTGCCATGCAGACAAGAGTGAAGTGCAGCGCGCGTGCGGCGCTCGTCGTCGGCGCGATCCTCGCGGCGGCGTGCAGCGGCCAGGGGCCGCGCGAGGTCGTCGCCGCGCCCGCCGTCGAGTACGAACCGGTCGGCAAGCCGGTGCAGTGGAACGCGAGCGACGCGCAGCGTTTCGGCGTGTCCGCGAAGGACTTCGCGGCGCCGGGCGGCGCGCCGCACGGAGCGGCGAAGGCGCCCTACGACTACGAATTGCCCGCGGGTTGGCTCGCGCTGCCGCCGGCGCAGTTCCGCGAGCTCAACCTGCGCGTCGCCGGCGCGGACAACGCGGAGTGTTACGTCACGACGCTCGGCGGCGGCGGCGGAGGGCTCGCGCCGAACGTCAATCGCTGGTGCGGGCAGCTCAAGCGCGAGCCGCTCTCGCAGGCGCAGATCGATGCGTTGCCGACGGTCACGTGGCTCGGCCAGCCCGCCGTGCTGCTGGACATCGAAGGCGAGTGGGGCGGCATGAGCGGCGACGCTTCCGCGAAGGACTGGCGGCTGATCGGCCTGTTGCAGGTCTCGGGGGACAAGCTGCGCACGCTGAAGATGACCGGGCCGCGCGAATTGCTCGGCCGCGAGCTCGAGAACTTCCACAAGTTGGTCGCGTCGTTCCGCGCCAAGAGCTGAGCTGCCATGCAACGCACTTTCGAATGTGTGCTCGCCGTGTTGTCGTCCCTGGGCCTGAGCTGCGTGCTGCTGATGTTGCTCGCGCTGCTCACTTGGCTCGGCACGCTCGAGCAACAGCACACCGGGCTGTTCGAGGTCCAGCGCAAGTACTTCGAGTCACTGGTGCTGATCCACCACGTCGGCGCTGTTCCGGTTCCGCTCCCGGGCGCTGCGCTGGTGCTGGGCTTGCTGTTCGTCAACCTGATCGTCGGCGGCATCCTGCGCATGCGGCGCGGCGTCGCCACGTTCGGCGTGCTCATCACGCACG